>JACCDT010601685.1_pt1 | contig 37460 bp, 37 predicted proteins | sample 7446291 | NCBI WGS metagenome assembly JACCDT01 (sample SAMN15323446, study PRJNA562643) | freshwater metagenome | isolation source: river surface water | place: USA:Blue River Watershed | collected 2017-08-17
GGGCCTCGACAAAGGCCATGTGCAAGCTGACTTCTAGTTCTTGGGCAATCATGTGTTTTCCTTCGGTGCTTGCAACTGAGATTCAAATGTATATGGAAACAAAAGCCATTTATTCAATAGGTTTGTTCGTTAAGTGCAAACCATGATTTAGTCGATGGGTTCGGCCACGCATTGCAGTGGATGACCCGCTTTGCGAGCGGCGTCCATGACTTGGTCCACCTTGGTAGCGGCCACGTCTTTGCTGTACACGCCGCACACGCCTTTGCCGTCTAAATGAATTTGCAGCATGATTTGTGTGGCGGCTTCACGGTCTTTGTTGAAAAACTCTTGCAGTACCACCACCACAAACTCCATGGGCGTGAAATCGTCATTGAGCATCAACACCTGAAACATTTGCGGCGGCTTGGTGCGCTGCGTCAGGCGCTCTAAAACGACCGATCCGCCGTCATCTCGGTCGGGCAATTGGACTTTGGGAGTGGGCTTTTTAGTTGGCATTGGGTCATTCTATCGAGGCATGAAAGCCCCCTAGGCTGAGCTACAGTTCTACTATGAAACGTGCACTGCTCACCCTCCTCTTTTCTGGCTTGGCTTTCTCGGCTCAGGCCCAAGACACGCCTCAAACCAACTTGCCCCGCATCAAGCTGCAAGCTGGCATGTATCAAATCGACACGCAAGTGGCGCAAACACCCGACCAACGCAGCGTAGGTCTGATGTTTCGCAAAGAAATGCCTCAACACGAGGGCATGCTGTTTGTGTTTGAACAGCCCGCCACGCAGTGTTTTTGGATGAAAAACACCTTGCTCCCCCTGACCGCCGCTTTTGTGGCCGATGACGGCACCATCGTGAACTTGGCCGACATGAAGCCGCAAACCACCGATTCGCACTGTTCAGAAAAACCCGTACGTTTTGTGCTGGAAATGCACCAAGGTTGGTTTGCCAAGAAAGGCCTAAAAGCGGGTAGCCGCTTGAGTGGTGTGGCTTTCAAACCCTAAATCGCTGCGCCGACCGATCCATTTGCACGCACCCGCAAAAAAGCCGCCTCATGAGGCGGCTTTTCTTCGTGTGTACAGGCTTCACAGCCCGCCAACGCAGGCTGAATTAAGCAAAGTTGGCTTCTGCAAACGACCAGTTCACCAAGTGGTCGAGGAAGGTCTCCACGAACTTAGGACGCAGGTTGCGGTAGTCAATGTAATAAGCGTGTTCCCACACGTCTACAGTCAACAAGGCTTTGTCGCCCGTGGTCAAGGGTGTGCCAGCGGCGCCCATGTTGACGATGTCCACCGAACCGTCGGCTTTTTTGACCAACCACGTCCAGCCAGAGCCAAAGTTACCCACTGCGCTCTTGACGAAGGCTTCTTTGAAAGCGGCATAGCTGCCGAATTTGGCGTTGATGGCTGCTGCCAACGCACCTGTGGGCTCGCCACCGCCTTGTGGTTTCATGCAGTTCCAGAAGAAGGTGTGGTTCCAGATTTGGGCTGCGTTGTTGTAGACGCCGCCGCTGGACTTCTTCACGATTTCTTCAAGCGCCATGCCTTCGAACTCGGTGCCTTTTTGCAAGTTGTTCAGGTTCACAACGTAGGCGTTGTGGTGCTTACCGTGGTGAAACTCCAAGGTTTCTTTGGAGTAGTGAGGGGCCAATGCGTCGATGGCGTAAGGCAGTGCGGGGAGCGTGTGTTCCATGAAGTCCTCTTGTGTAAAAACGTGGATTGTAAAAACTAAATTTGCGTTGATGGTGCCACACGCAAATCAACCACGCCGTCAGCAAGGGTTGCTTGCAAGGCTTGGCCTTGTGTGGTTTGCGCCACCGATGTGACCGCCTGACCGTCTGCATCGCTCAACCAAGCAAAGCCGCGCTGCAGCACGAGTTTGGGGTCGAGCAGCTCTAGGCGTAAAGCAGCGCGGTGCAGGCGTTCGCGGGCACTGGCTGGGGTTTGCTGCACGCCACGGGACAGCGCACTGCTGAGCATGACCAACTCGTTGTGGCAACGCTGAGTGCGGGTGTGCACCGCTTGACCAAGTCGCTGCTGCAAGCGTAAGAGTTGCATTTTTTCGGTGTTCAAGCCTTCGGACGGACGGCCCAGGCGGGCTTGGGCGCGGTCGAGGCGTTGCGCTTGTGTGTCTAAATGGCGGTGCGCAATGGTTTGCAGCGCATTGCCCCACAGTTGCAGGTTTGACAACAACTCCGCTTGTGGCACAGCGCACATTTCGGCAGCAGCAGTGGGCGTGGGGGCGCGCAAGTCTGCACAAAAATCGGCAATGGTGAAGTCGGTTTCATGCCCCACGCCACTGATGATGGGGACAGGGCTGGCCACGATGACACGCGCCAAGTTTTCGTCATTGAAAGCCCACAGGTCTTCCATGGAGCCGCCGCCACGCACCAACAAGATCACGTCAATGTCGGGCCGCTGGCTGAGTTGCTGCAAAGCATGCACCAAGGCAGGTGGTGCTTCTGGCCCTTGGACCAGAGACGGCGCCAGCACCACAGGAATGTGGGGCACACGCCGCTGTAGGGCGGTGGCCACATCGTGCAATGCTGCAGCACCGAGTGAGGTGACCACGCCGATGCCACGCGGCATGGTTTTGAGGGGGCGTTTGCGCTCAGGCTCAAACAGGCCTTCGTCTTCTAGCTTGGCTTTGAGTTTGAGAAACTGCTCAAACCATGCGCCCTGCCCTGCACGTCGCATGTGTTCGACCACCAGTTGCAGCTCGCCACGCGGTTCGTATACACCTAAACGCCCCTTGATTTCGACCAACTCGCCGTCTGCAGGTCGAAAATCGAGCATTTGCGCGGCTCGCTTGAACATGGCGCAGCGCAACTGCCCGCTTGCATCCTTGAGGGTGAAGTAGCAATGACCGCTGGCCGCACGCGTGAAGCCCGAAACCTCCCCACGAACAGCCACAGGGTTAAAACGTCCGTCTAAGACATCAGCAACGGCGCGGCACAGCGCACCAACTGCCCAAATTCGTGGCGTCAAACCGAGCGGTTCTGAGGTTGGCATTGATGACTCATCCACAAAAAATATTTTTATCTCGCACTGAAGTCAAAATCGACAAAGCCACGATTCCACGTAGCAAGTCTTTGATTTTTATATGTTTTTTACCGCCCAATTTTCGGTCAATCTGATCATTAGACCGATTAATGCGGTATCCGAGGGTACTGAAACAAGCTTATCCCCAAAGTTATCCACAGATCATGTGGATGGACGACTGGGACATAATCGGCTCACACAAAATTCTTTGGAGTGTTGGCTTTGTTCACCATCATACAAGCGGCTGGTTGGCCGATTTGGCCCCTGTTGATCTGCTCTGTTGTGGCCTTAGCCTTGATCATCGAACGCATGATGAGCCTGCGCTCCCACTTGGTGGCGCCTGAGGGGTTGCTGGATCAAGCGCTCAAAGTCTCGCATGACAACCTGCCCTCCGAAGAAGCCATGCAGCAGTTACACGACCATTCGGTCTTGGGTCGCATCTTGGCTTCTGGCTTGCACGCCATGAAAGACGAGCCCCTCATCAGTGCCGAAGACCTGCGCTCCAGCATGGAGTCGGCGGGGCGCAAGGCGACGCACGAACTGGAAAAGTATTTGGTGGCTCTGGCCACCATCGCCTCAGCCGCACCCCTGCTAGGCTTGCTGGGCACGGTCATTGGCATGATCGACATTTTTGGCTCGCAAGCGCCTGGCACTAGCAACCCCGTGCAGCTGGCCCAAGGTATTTCGATTGCCCTCTACAACACCGCATTTGGCTTGATCATCGCCATTCCCGCCCTGATGTTTTGGCGCTATCTGCGCGGCCGCGTGGATGCCTATGTGCTGGGTTTTGAGCTCGATGCCGAGCGTTTTGCACGCCACTTGCTCGCGATGCGCGCGCGTTTGAAATAACAGGCCCCAACCTAACCATGAAATTTCATCGCGACAAAAGCCCAGAGCCCGAGATCAACCTGATCCCGTTCATCGACATTTTGTTGGTGGTCGTGATTTTCTTGATGCTCTCGACAACCTACAGCAAATTCACAGAAATGCAGCTGAATTTGCCTGTGGCTGATGCCGCAGCGCCCAAAGAGCACCCCCATGAAGTGATTGTGTCGATCAGCAGCGAAGGTGTGTTCAGCGTGAACCGTAACTTGGTGGGCACACGTGACGTCCAAGGTCTGAGCCAAGCGCTGGCGCAAGCCACGCAAAGCATTGAAAGCCCCATGATCATCATCAGCGCCGATGCACATGCCAGCCACCAATCGGTGATGATGGTGATGGAAGCGGCGCGCCGCAACGGGTTGAACCAACTCACTTTTGCAGCCCAGTCGTCTGGCGGCAAAGCGGATTGACACGCATGAAGATGCTGTTGCAGGTATTGGTGCAAGCGTGGAACGGACGCAATGTTGATCGCCCGAATCGGCTGGGTCAGCTTCTGGTGACTGTGCTTTTACCCATCAGTTGGCTATTTGCGGGTGCAGTGGCCCTTCGCCATGAACTCTACCGACGTGGGTATTACAAGCAAGTCGTGCTGCCTGTGCCCGTCATCGTGGTCGGCAATGTGATGTTGGGTGGCGTGGGCAAAACGCCCATCACCATGGCTTTGGTGAACCACTTGAAAGCGCAAGGCTTGCGCGTGGGCGTGTTGTCACGCGGTTATGGCCGTAAAACAAGCAGCACCTTGGCGGTATCGCCCAAGAGCCAATCACTCAACGTCGGCGATGAACCGTTGCTGATCGCACGCAGCTGCCAAGTGCCTGTGTTTGTCGGCAACAGTCGCGTCGAAGCAGGCCTTGCGCTACTCAGCCTACACCGCGATGTGCAAGTGTTGGTGTGTGACGATGGCTTGCAGCATGCGCCACTCGCCCGCGACCTAGAGCTGTGCGTGTTTGATGAACGCGGCGTCGGCAACGGCTACATGCTGCCTGCTGGGCCGCTGCGCGAGGCATGGCCACGCAAGGCGCTCAACCCAGATGTGCCATGTTGGGTATTGAAAACAGGCGGCGAAACTGGCCCGAACGAATTTGCGGTACAGCGTGAATTGGCAGACTACGCGATACAAGCCGATGGCACCCGACGTTCACTCAGCAGCTGGTGGGACACCCCCATACAAGCGCTGGCCAGCATTGCCAAACCCGAAAAGTTTTTTACCATGCTGCGTGAACAAGGCATGAACGTGGCCTTCACCCAAGCACTGCCCGACCATGCTGATTTGCAAGACCTGCAGATCGACACCACCCGAGGCGATGTGCTGTGCACCGAGAAAGATGCGGTCAAACTGTGGATGCAACACCCACAGGCATGGGCTGTGCCACTGCAAACCACCTTGCCCACCGAACTCTTAGCCGCGATTGACGCACATTTAGCGGCTGCACAACACGCAAAGTTATCATCACACCATGGACACCAAACTGCTTGAACTCTTGGTCTGCCCCGTGACCAAAGGCCCTCTGGAATTGAAACGCGACACGCAAGAGCTGGTCTCGCGCAGCGCGCGCCTGGCTTATCCCATCCGTGACGGCATTCCTGTGTTGCTTGAAAACGAAGCACGTCCGCTGACCGACGCTGAGCTAGAGGCGTAAATGTCGTTTTGCGTTCTCATTCCGGCGCGCATGGCCTCATCGCGCTTGCCCGACAAACCCTTGGCCGACATTGCGGGCTTACCCATGGTGGTCCGCGTGGCGCAACGCGCCAAACTGTCTGCCGCCTCACGCGTGGTGGTGGCAGCGGACGACGCGCGCATCGTGGCAGCCTGCCAGGCACACGGCGTTGATGCCGTGCTCACACGTACCGACCACCTCTCTGGCAGCGACCGCTTGGCCGAAGCTTGCGACTTGCTAGGCCTGCAAGACACCGATGTGGTGGTGAACGTGCAAGGCGACGAGCCCCTGATTGACCCCGCCTCGATTGACGCTGCCGCCCAGCTGCTGCAAACACGTAGCGACTGCAGCATGAGCACCCTCGCCCACGCCATTGACAACGTGACCGACTTTGCCAACCCCAATGTGGTGAAGGTCGTGCTCGATGCACGCAACACCGCGCTGTACTTCAGCCGCGCACCGATTGCTTGGTGGCGTGATGGATTTGCGCAAGGCGTCACCGCGCTGCCCAACCCTGCACCGCTACGCCATGTGGGTCTGTATGGCTATCGCGTGGGCTTTCTGCGCGAGTTCCCCAAACTGGCACAAGCACCGATTGAAGTGACCGAATCACTCGAACAACTGCGTGCCATGTGGCACGGTCATCGCATTGCGGTGCACATCACCGACCATTCACCTGGCCCCGGCGTAGACACACCCGAAGACTTAGAGCGTGTGAGGGCCCTGCTGCGCTAAGCAGCGTAAGGCTTTCGAAGGGAAGCCCGTGATATCCTCAAGTAAGTATTAAAACGTATCGACCATTAGGACCAAGCATGAGACTGATTTTGTTGGGCGCCCCCGGTGCCGGTAAAGGCACACAGGCCACCTTCATTTGCCAAAAATATGGCATTCCCCAAATCTCCACTGGAGACATGTTGCGTGCCGCTGTGAAAGCAGGCACCCCTTTGGGCATCGAAGCCAAAAAAGTGATGGATGCTGGCGGTTTGGTCAGCGACGACCTGATCATCTACTTGGTCAAAGAGCGTATCACCCAAGCCGATTGCGCCAACGGTTTCTTGTTTGACGGTTTCCCTCGCACCATTCCTCAAGCCGATGCCATGAAGGCGGCTGGCGTGAAGCTGGACTATGTGCTGGAAATCGACGTGCCTTTCGACGCCATCATTGAGCGTATGAGCGGCCGCCGTTCGCATCCTGCTTCTGGTCGCACCTACCACGTCAAATTCAACCCACCCAAGGTGGAAGGCAAAGACGACGAAACTGGCGAGCCCTTGGTGCAACGCGAAGACGACAAAGAAGAAACCGTCAAGAAGCGTTTGGACGTGTACAGCGCACAAACCCGCCCCTTGGTGGACTAATACTCTGGTTGGGCCAAAGCGGACGCGGCGGCAGCACTCAGGTACGGGGATATCAGCGGCACAGGATCTGTGGATGAAATCAAAGAACGTGCATTCCAAGCTCTCGCTGCTTAATTCACGTCAAGCCTCGCGCTTGCAAAGCAAAGCCGCTCTGTGGAGCGGCTTTTTTATTGGTGATTTGCTGAGTGACATGCACTCCAACTCGCCACCTAATTGTGAGGTCGCTTAATCTGGCTACGCTTGCTGCGCCAAGAGGTGCATCAACAAAGCCACGCGTGCTTGCACAGTCGTCAAGCTGCCTGCATGCGGCAACACATCCGAGTCACGCGACTGCACGCCACCTTGCGCGCAGCGCGACGCACGCAACACCAGTGCGCCCTGCTTTTGCGCGTCAAGCAAGGCCGCCTCTAAGTCGTGATGCAGCGTGCCATTGCCTGTGCCTGCCACCACCCAACCCTGCGGGGCGTCAAGCGCCATCGCGCTACGCACCAATCGGCCATCGGCACCCGCATGGTTGAACACCAATTCCACACGTGGCCAATGTACACAAGACAACACCTGCGCGACGCTGGGCACACGCAGGGTTTCAGGATGTGTCACACCCACTTGCGAACTGAATGGGTTGCGCTGATGGCTGTGACTTTTTTGCACAGCGTTGCCTGCATGAACTTGCCCCGCACACACCACCGACACACCAGTGGCATTGGCTTGTTGCACCCAAGCCAACGCGTCTTTGAGGTTGCCTGGACCATCGCTATCGGGCGCATTGGCGGGCAACATGGCGCAGGTCATGGCCACGGGTTTGGCGGGCTGCAACAGGGTTTGTAAAAAGTACGCGGTTTCTTCGAGCGTGTCTGTGCCGTGGGTGATGACCACACCTTGCACATCCTCTTGCGCCACCCAATGCGCCACACGCGCCGACAAGCTTTGCCACACCACAAACGACATGTCTTTGCTGTCAATTTGGGCCACTTGCTCAGTGAACAGCTCTAGGTCGCCAACACCCACGCCTTTGACTAAATCAGCCACGCCCACTTGGCCCGCCGTGTAGTTTTGAGGCTTGGCAGCATCACATGCCAAGCCTGCAATCGTGCCACCTGTGGCTAAAACAACGATTTTTTTGGTTTTTTTTGCATTCATGGCTTGCCAAACTCAAAAAGCTGGTTAAAAATACAGTTACTGGATGTGCAAACAGTCGCATCCCCCAAGACACACATTGTGCAGGAGTCGAACCGATGATTGAAATACCAAAACTTACCGCGCGTCAGCAACAGATTTTGGAGCTGATCCAGTCTGCCATTGCCAACACGGGTTCGCCTCCTACCCGCGCAGAAATTGCAGCCGAACTCGGCTTCAAATCTGCCAACGCCGCTGAAGAACATTTGCAAGCGTTGGCTCGCAAAGGTGCCATTGAGCTGGTGAGCGGCACCTCACGCGGCATTCGCCTCAAGGGCGGCAACCAACGCAGCTACCAAGAGAGCGGTTTCAGCGCGTCCCCCTCTGGCTTTTCGCTGCCACTGGTAGGTCGTGTGGCAGCAGGCTCACCCATCTTGGCGCAAGAACATGTGGACCAAACCTATTTTGTAGAAAGCAGCTTGTTCCAACGCAAGCCCGACTACTTGCTGCGCGTGCGCGGCATGTCCATGCGCGACGCTGGCATCATGGATGGCGACTTACTGGCGGTGCAATCCACCCGCGACGCCAAAAACGGCCAAATCGTAGTCGCCCGCTTGGGCGAAGACGTGACCGTCAAGCGCTTTCGCAAAACCGCCAGCCACATTGAGCTGCTCGCCGAAAACCCCGACTTCAAAACCATTGTGGTTGAGCCAGGCGAGCCCTTTGAAATTGAGGGTTTGGCCGTCGGCCTGATCCGTAACACCATGATGATGTAAAGAAAGAACGACCATGAGCCTCGCACTTTTTGGCGCCTACCGCCTCTTGAACCCACTGCAAAACGTTGTACGCGGCTTCATGCCCGCGCAAGCCCTGCAAAGCACCCGTCGCCCCTTGCCTTTGCGCGTGGCTCGCGTGATGGAAGCCCAACACAGCCGCAACCAAGCTGGCCGTATGGTCATCTCTGGCCGCATGGCTGACGTCTGCGCCGAGCTCGACCGCTTGGCTGAGCAAGAAAACCGCCACTGATCTTGCAATAGGGCTGAGGCACCACGTGCTGAGCCCTTTGCCGCAAGGCACAATCGGGGCATGAATATTGTCATCCTCGACGACTACCAAGATGTCGTGCGCAAGCTAAATTGCGCGTCCAAGTTAGAAGCCTATCCCGCCAAGGTGTACACCAACACCATCAAAGGCGTTGGCCAGTTGTCTGTCAGACTGCGTGATGCCGAAGTGCTGGTGTTGATCCGCGAGCGCACTCACATCAACCGCCAGTTGCTGGACAAACTCCCCAAACTCAAACTCATTTCCCAAACCGGCAAGATTGGCAGCCACGTGGATGTGGCGGCTTGCACCGAGCGTGGCATTGCCGTGGCCGAAGGCTCGGGCTCACCCATCGCCCCTGCCGAGCTGACATGGGCCTTGATCATGGCCGCCATGCGCCGCCTCCCCCAATACATCAGCAACCTCAAGCATGGTGCGTGGCAACAATCTGGTTTCAAATCCAGTGCCATGCCGACCAACTTTGGCCTCGGCCAAGTGTTGCGTGGCAAAACATTGGGCATTTGGGGCTACGGCAAAATCGGCCAACTGCTAGCAGGCTATGGCAAAGCATTTGGGATGCGCGTGGTCATGTGGGGCAGCGAAGCTTCACGCGAACGTGCGGCCAAAGACGGTTTGAATGTGGCCATTTCAAGAGAAGCTTTTTTTGAAGAGTCTGATGTGCTCACGCTCAATCTGCGTTTGGTGGACGAAACGCGTGGCATGATCAAACTGGCCGACTTGAGTCTTATGAAACCCACGGCCCTCTTGGTGAACACCTCACGCGCCGAGCTGATTGAACCTGATGCTTTGATGACGGGTCTCAACAGAGGTCGCCCTGGCATGGCCGCCATCGATGTGTTTGAAAGCGAGCCTATCATGCAAGGACACGCTTTGCTGCGCCTAGAGAACTGCATTTGCACGCCCCACATTGGTTATGTAGAGCAAGACAGTTACGAGTTGTATTTCGGTGCAGCTTTTGACAACGTGGTGAACTTCATCAAAGGCACACCCACCAACATCGTCAACCCTGGCGCATTACAAGTACGTCGCTAAATGGGCTTAGCTGGCTTTCTTGGCCATTCGTTCGGCCATCAAAGCCATGCAGGCTTTTTTGTCTTCGTTTACTTTTTGCACCGACGCACGTTGCGCCATTTGCTGGCTATAGGCTTTCACCGGTAGGTGCGCCAACAAATCTTCGCCCAACACAGCCTTCGATGCCAAGGAGGCTAGAGGCAAACTCACAATCGCAGAGCAATCGGCCAATGTGAAGCTCTCACCCGCAACGTAGGGCGAAAATTTCAACAGTTTGGTTAAGCCCGCCACACCTTTGGTCAGCTGTTTGCGCACCCGCGTCTTCACGGCTTCATCCACCTTGCCGCCAAAGAAAGCCTCGGGGTAAAGCTCTCTTGCCACCAGCTCCACATGCAACTCCAAGTACGTGATGATTTCGCGGACTTTGGCTGCTTCGAAAGGATCGGCAGGTATGAGTGGGTGCTGCGGGTAGGCGTGCTCAATGTAATCGGCGCATACCGCAGATTCGCTGATGCAGCCGTGAGGTGTTTCTAAAAATGGCACCTTGCCCATGGGGGAGCGCAACAATGTGGCAGGCTCGGCAGGTCCTACCCACACCAACTCTTCTTCAAACGGCACCGCTTTTTCAAGCAGCTGAATTTTGAGTTTGTTGTAATAGTTGCTGACAGCGAAACCGCAAAGTTTGAGGGTCATAAAAGTGTTCCGTTGGATAAAGATCTAATTCATTCTGGCACAGCCAGTCGCAGCGCAGACTTGTAGGGGCATCACACAACTCACTCAGGCATGACTCAAAAAGCCAAGCATGCTCGGCCATAATCTTCGCCATGAATTCCATCTACAAAACCATCGGCATTTTGGGAAGCGCCACAGAAGCGCTGCAAATCGCATCTGAAGGCGTGGCCGATTTCGCCACCATTGACCGTATCTTGCGCGACCAAGCGGGTTTCAAATTGGGCCCTTTCCAATTGCTCGACATTGCTGGCATTGATGTGGCGCACGAGGCCATCACGTCCGTTTACCAACAATACTTGAGCGAGCCCCGCATGCGCCCCAGCAACATCGCAGCACAACGCATCAGCGAGGGTAAGTTAGGCCAAAAAAGTGGCGAGGGCTTCTACAGCTACTTGAATGGCGAGGCTCAAATGCCTGCTGAACCCGCAACGCCGAACGTGGCAGAGATGCCCCCTGTCTGGGTGTCTACCCGAGCCATGCGCCGACCAGAATTGCTGCAACTGCTCAAAGACTTGGGCGCCAAGATTGAAACGGGCGCATCGCCATCCGCACAAGCACTTTCCATCGTTGCCCCCTTGGGTTTTGACGTGACCACCGTGGCCATTGTCGAGCGACTGGACCCGGCCCGCACCGTGGGCATCGACATGCTGATTGATGACAAGCTCACACAACGCCGCGTGTTGGCCACCAGCCCCGCCACACGCGCTGACATGCGCGATGCGGCACACGCGCTGTTTGCCCGCGATGGCAAAGCCGTGACGGTGATTCGCGACAGCGGTGGCTTTGTCACGCAACGTGTGGTGGCCCACATCATCAACCTTGCTTGCGACATGTGCCAGCAAGGTCTGTGCACCCCAGAAGAAATCGAAGCCACAGGTGCAGCCGACTTAGGTCACAGCATGGGGCCACTGACCATGGGCAACAAATACGGTCCCACGGAAATCCTAGAAGTGCTGTTCAACGTGCAAACCGTTTACGGCGACACGCGCTACCGCCCTAGCCCATGGCTGCGCCGCCGTGGCGCTTTAGGCTTGAGCTTGATGCACATTGAAAGCTAAGGCCCCATGAGCGCTCAACTCAAAAGCACCAACCACGGTCAGACCCTCATCTTGACCCTGTCAGACCCCGCGCTGCGCAACGCGATGGGGCCTGCCATGTATGCCGCAGGGATTGAAGCGCTCAATGTGGCGGAAACCAATCCCGACATCCGCAGCGTGGTTATCGCGGGAGAAGGCGCACATTTTTGTGCGGGCAGCGATGTGCACCGTCTGCAAACCAACCGCGAACAATCGGCCGAAGCACAAGCCCAAACGATTGAAGGCCTACACAACTGGATGGAGGCCATTCGCACCTTTCCCAAACCCGTCATTGCAGCTGTAGAAGGCGCAGCGGTGGGGTCTGGTTTTTCACTGGCTTTGATGTGCGACATGGTGGTGGCGGCTGAAAGCAGCGTCTTTGCGATGGCCTATAGCAATCTGGGCCTCTCGCCTGATGCGGGCGCAAGTTGGAATTTGACACACGCCCTGCCCCGCCAATTGGCGGCAGAGTTGTTACTCCTCGGCGATCGCATCAACGCGAAACGTTTACACGAACTGGGTGTTGTCAACCGTGTGGTGGACAACGGACATGCCTTGACCGAAGCCTTGGCATTGGCTGAACGCATCAACACGCGTGCGCCCAATGTGATGAACAGCATCAAAGAACTCATCAACGAAGCCAGCACACACCACCTGACCGAACAACTGGCGCAAGAGCGCAACCATTTTGTGAAAAACTTGCACCATCCCAATGCAGGCGTTGGTATCCAAGCCTTCCTCAACAAAGAAGCTCCACATTACAAATAAACATCCACTCTGAAGACCTGCATGAAGCTAAGGTCCCCAGAGTGACAAACTTTAACTTTCAGGTCACACAAAAGACAGACTATGGACGATCCTATTCTTAACATCGAAGAACGCGAGGCCATCAACGCAGGGCGTTGGTTCTCATCCCTTTCACCTTCACTACGACACGACATTCTTCGATGCGCTTACGTCAAACGATGCAAAGACGGCGACTTGATCGCAGCACGTGGCGACTCCGCCGACGAGTGGATGGCGTGCGCCAAAGGCGCGGTGCGGGTGAGCTCAACCTCACTGTCGGGCAAGCAGATCACCTTCACCTATGTGGAGCCTGGCATATGGTTTGGGGACGTGGCGATTTTGGACGGCGACCGTCGCACACACGATGTGTATGCGCACGGCGACACCTCGATCTTGTGCGTGGCCAAAGCAGACTTTCAGAAAATTCTCGCCCAGCATGTGGAGTTTTACGACGCCATGCTGCGATTGCAAGCACGTCGCATTCGCCAACTATTTGGTCTGGTGGAAGACCTCAACACCCTCCCCTTGCGCTCGCGCTTGGCCAAGCAACTCTTGCACTTGGCGCGCAGTTACGGCGTGCCATGTTTGACCAATGGCCAAGAAATTCGGATTGGCTTGCATCTGGCGCAGGAAGAACTGGCGCAGCTCCTGGGTGCATCACGCCAACGCGTGAACCAAGAACTCAAAGCCATGGAGCGCGAGGAAGCCATCCGCATCGAACCCGGCGGCTTGGTGATTCGCGACCGCGACGCGCTGCTGCAGATCAGCGAAGCCGACCACTGACAAGGACTCACGCATGAGCCGGGATGACACACACACTTCTCCCGCCATGCAAACGACTCATCACGTCGACATCGCAAGTCTGACAGCATGGCTGAGCCAGCATCTACCTGAGTTTGAAGGCCCCATTTCACTCAAGGCATTCAAAGGTGGGCAATCCAACCCAACCTACCAACTCATCACACCCAAGAAAAACTATGTGATGCGCACCAAGCCTGGCCCTGTGGCCAAGCTACTGCCATCGGCGCACGCGATTGAGCGTGAGTTCAAAGTTATGCAGGGCTTGCACGGCACCGAAGTACCCGTGCCGCAAATGCATGTGCTGTGTGAGGATGAGTCCATCATCGGACGCGCCTTTTATGTGATGGAGTTTGTGCAAGGTCGTGTGCTGTGGGATCAAACCCTGCCAGGCATGAGCAACGCCGAGCGCAGTGCGATTTACGATGAAATGAACCGTGTCATTGCCGCACTGCACACCGTGCAGTTTGCGCAACGCGGCCTAGAGAGCTACGGCCGACCTGGCAATTACTTTGAGCGCCAAATTGGTCGTTGGAGCAAGCAATACATTGCATCCATCACACAACCCATCGACGAGATGGACAAGCTCATGGCGTGGCTGCCTGCCAACATGCCGACCAGTGCCAAAGACGACAGCAAAGTCAGCATCGTGCACGGCGACTATCGCCTCGACAACTTGATGTTTCACCCTACCGAGCCGCGCGTGCTCGCGGTACTGGATTGGGAACTATCCACACTGGGCCACCCACTGGCCGACTTCAGCTACCTGTGTATGGGATGGCATATTCCACCAGGCACATTCAGAGGGATTGGCGGGGTGGACATTGCAGCACTGGGGATTCCCAGCGAAAGCGAAAACATCCATCGTTATTGCGACCGCACAGGCTTAGCCACACCCGCGGAATTGAAAGCGGATTGGAACTTTTACCTTGCCTACAACATGTTCCGCATTGCCGCCATCTTGCAAGGCATTGCCAAGCGTGTCGAGGCAGGTACAGCGTCAAGTGATGAAGCCAAAGCCAACGGCGCGGGGGCACGCCCAATGGCCGAGTTGGCATGGAAATTTGCACAGCAAGCCTAAGAAAAAGAGACAAGGAAAACAAAAGATGAATTTCGATTACAGCGACAAAGTCAAAGGCCTCCAAGCACGCTTGCTGTCTTTCATGGACGAGCACATTTACCCCAACGAACAACGCTTTTTTGAAGAGATCGCGGCTAACCGCGCCAAGGGCAATGCTTGGCTCCCCACCGAATTGGTGGAAGAACTCAAGCCCAAAGCACGTGCTGCGGGCTTATGGAATTTGTTCATCCCACACAGCCCGCGTGTGCCTGATGGTTTGAGCAACTTGGAATACGCCCCACTCTGCGAGATCATGGGCCGTGTGCCCTTCGCCGCCGAGGTATTCAACTCCTCCGCCCCTGACACGGGCAACATGGAAACCTTTGAGCGCTATGCCAGTGAAGCGCTGAAGGTGCAGTGGCTAGAGCCTTTACTTCGCGGCGAAATTCGCTCAGCCTTTTTGATGACTGAGCCAGCCGTCGCCTCATCCGACGCCACCAACATCCAATGCAGCATCGTGCGAGAAGGCAACGAATACGTCATCAACGGCACCAAATGGTGGAGCTCTGGTGCGGGCGACCCGCGCTGCGCCGTGTACATCGTGATGGGCAAAACCGACCCTACTGCACCCAAGCATGCACAACAAAGCATGGTGGTTGTGCCTGCCAACACACCAGGCGTGAAGGTGATTCGCCCCTTGAGCGTATTTGGCTACGATGACGCGCCGCACGGCCACATGGAGGTGAGCCTCACCCATGTGCGTGTTCCCGTAGAGAATTTACTGCTGGGCGAAGGCCGTGGTTTTGAAATTGCACAAGGCCGCTTAGGACCAGGTCGAATTCACCACTGCATGCGCTCCATCGGTGCAGCAGAGCGCGCCTTAGAGCTGATGTGTAAGCGCCTCAACAACCGCATCGCCTTTGGCAAGCCCTTATCCGCGCAGGGCGTGTGGCATGAGCGCATTGCCAACGCACGCATCATGATTGAGCAAGCGCGTTTGCTCACCCTCAAAGCGGCCTACATGATGGACACCGTGGGCAACAAAGAAGCGCGTGCAGAGATTGCCATGATCAAGGTCATTGCACCTAATATGGCCAGCCAAGTGATTGACTGGGCCATCCAAGCGCACGGTGCTGCTGGAGTGTCGGACGACTTTCCACTGGCCTACGCCTACTGCACGCAACGCTGGTTGCGCTTAGCCGATGGCCCAGATGAAGTGCATCGCCAGTCCATCGCTAAACTCGAACTCGCGCGACACATCGCCACTGCACCACAACATGTAGACATGCCCATCACACGCGGCAGCTAAGGAACACAGATGATCGATGTTTACTCTTGGCCCACGCCCAACGGCCACAAAGTGCACATCATGCTTGAAGAGTGTGGTTTAAAGTTAGGCCGCGACTGGCTGGCCCACCCTGTCAACATTGGCCAAGGCGATCAGTTCAAACCAGAGTTCTTGAAGATCAGTCCCAACAACAAAATACCTGCACTCGTTGACCCGCACGGGCCAGACGGCAAACCCATCAGCTTGTTTGAGTCAGGGGCAATTCTCTTGTATCTCGCCTCGAAGACAGGCGAGCTCCTGCCCAAAAGTGACCGTGCCAAATTCGAAGTGCTGCAGTGGTTGATGTTTCAAATGGGTGGCGTGGGCCCCATGCTGGGTCAAGCACACCACTTCCGCATTTACGCGCCCGAGAAGATTGACTACGCCTACAACCGCTACACCAACGAAGCCAAGCGCTTGTATGGCGTGATGGACAAGCGTTTGCAAACCAGCAAGTTCATTGGCGGCAACAGCTATAGCATTGCCGACATTGCCATCTTTCCGTGGCTACGCAGCTGGCAAAACCAAGGCATCGACTGGGCCGACTACCCTCACCTCAAGGCTTGGTTTGATTTGATTGCAGCGCGACCTGCTGTGCAGCGTGGTGTGCAAGTGTTGGCGGATTTACGCAAACCCCTCACGGATCACAAAGCCAAAGATGTTTTGTTCGGAAACACACAGTTTGCCAAACGTTAATTTTCAAACTCTATGGCAGCTTGATTTTTAAAATTTGATTTTGATTGATACCGCTGGTACATGTTCCGTTGCTGACGTAAAGATACTTTTCATAAATTGCCACGCCCGCAGGACCACAAAAACCAACCCCTGAAGTTTGCCAAACGCCGACCGAGGTGCTGGCAAAAATCTCTTTCGATCCATCACTTATTTTGACGCGACTGATATAGCCACCATCACCGTGTGCGTCTCCAGCATTCACGATATAAGCATAATCACCATCGATCGCCATGCCATTTGGAAAATCAAACGTCCCCCACGCAAGTGTGGTGAATACGCGATTGTTTGGATTGAAACTCAAGATCGAAGCATTCGCACCAGCCAAGGAAATGTAAATGAGCCCATTATTGGAAATCAAAGCAGAAGGCAACCCAGTGGGCACATTCACTGAAGCTGGATTGCCGGGATTGTTATTCTGATAAATCAACACAGATCCGGCCACATTGGCAACATACCAATCTTGAGTCGTTGTGAACGCAATGCCATATAAATTGGCATTGGTATTTGGTATTGCAACTTGAGTTCCGTTGACAAATACGCCTTGATTTCCAGATGCCCCACCTGTGTAATAAACATCATTCGTACCAGGCTTCACCGCAACACCAAAAGGATCGGTGACAACATACTCAGACACTAAGCTTCCATTGCTTATATTGAAGGTCACAATAGAAGCATGATCGACAACCGTCAGTCGCCCAGCACTCGAAAATGCCATGAGCCTCGGCGTTGTGAGTGGATGACTTGTTGTATCGAAGCGGGTAATTGTTTTTTCGTAGACTGGGGTTGGGGTACCACCGCTAACGCTGCCACTGCCACCCCCGCCGCCTCCGCACCCCAGTAATGAAGCCGTAAAAAAAACGACAAGTAATGACTTTGTTATTTGCATGTTGGGCATCTAATCGGACAAATTCCACTTTACTTGATAGATCTACAAGTTCAAACAACAAACTGATAAAGTTAGTGCTGTTACAACCGATTTAAAAGACGTCATGTTTAAGAAGTTTTTCCTGTTGACCTGCCTGCTACTGTCCGCTTGGACGGGCGTGCTCGCGCAAGATAAACCCTCAGCATCACGCGCCATCTTGGCTCGCCCACCGCAATCTGGCCCTGAGCCTATGTTGTTGTTGGGGCCTAAGAATCGGCCCTATACCGAAATCATGGTGCACACCACCAAACTTGACTACTTTGATTGCAAAGGCATCGTGGCACCTTGGTTTCGTGAATTGCTGGTCGCAGAAATGAACTACTTTGCCGAATTGGTAGAACTGCCATTTGTCAAAGGTGATGCGTGCGTGGTGAGCATCGGTACCGACAAAAGCCTGACCCCAGGACGCATCAATATCCACCTCTATGTGAACGAACAACGCCTCACTGCTTGCGTACGCAACGAGCAATGCCCAGTGTTTCGCAGCGTGAGCCTCATTCCCAAGGACAAAGTTCTGTACCGCTCTTACTTCTTGTCAGACATGTCACGCAAACTCATTTCTCAACAATGCGTGACCGACAAGGGTAAGTTGCACCCTGACACCACTTGCTACACCGTGCCCTAAGGCTTTTTTGCCTGCGGGGCTAAAGCCTCCCCTTGAACAGTCGATCTTCTTGGGATATGCGTTTTCCTTCCCCTCTCATCATTGCGGTAGCACTTGTTCTGACGAACCTCATGGGTTCGCCAGCATTGGCCAGCGACCCGCCCAAAAAGCCAGCTGCGAAGGAAGAACCACCTAAACCTAAGTTCGACTACGTCGAAGAAGAAGGTGAAAAAGGCCGCAGCGGATACGTCTACAAGCGTGTCGCCAAGCCTAAGTTTGAAGAGCCTGAGCCTATTCCCAAGGCCCCCTTCCCTGAACCGCCAGAGCCACCTGAGCCCCCAAAAAAAGATGACCATGGCAAGAAAGATGACCATGGTGCACCTAAAAAAGAAGAAAAGAAAGACGATGGGCATGGTGCTCCTCCTAAAAAAGAGGACAAGAAAAAGGACGGCGGTCATGGTGGTGGACACGGCAAAGATGCTAAAAAACCTGCGGCGCCAAGCGTTAGTGCGGTCTATGACCCCGCGATCATCAAACTCGACGGCAATAACCGTCCCTTAACGCCAGTGATGTTCACCAACAAGTTTGCGGACTACTTTGTGTGCCACAAAACCATCAAGGCCAAGTTCAAAGAAACCGTTTTGGCTGAAATGAACACCTTTGCAGACCGCATGGGCTTGCCGCGTGCGCAAGACATGCCCTGCATGATCAAGATTGCCAAAGCCAACACCAAATTCCCAGGCGCTGTCTACATTGAGTTTTATACGGACGTCAAAGCAGAAAAAGAATGCATCAAGATGGGTGAGTGTGGCTCAACACGTCTGATGATGCTGTTTCCCAAAGACAAGACAGGTCTGCATAGCAAAGAGCTTTACCGCTCCTATGTGCTGACGGACGAAAAGAAGTTTCGCCGAGCTAACTTTTGTGTGAGCCCCGATGGGCAGTACTTGGGCGAAAAGCACTGCTATGTGGTGCTGCACCCAGATTGGCTGTTTAACTAGTAGCCACGAGAGAAATTGGCCTGTCCGACAGGAATCGAACCTGTGACCCACAACTTAGAAGGTTGTTGCTCTATCCAACTGAGCTACGGACAGAAATGAAAAAAGGCCTCGAGAAAACGAGGCCTTTTTTACTTTTATGGTCGGGGCGATAGGATTCGAACCTACGACCCTCTGGTCCCAAACCAGATGCGCTACCAGGCTGCGCTACGCCCCGAAGCAGACATTGTAACCCGCAAATAGATCATTTTCAGCTCCCCCTTCCGAAAATCAGACAACGGGCATATGAAGCGCCGTTGACGCTCAATGAGTCTGAGGGAATGTTCAAGCAAAATGCACTCACCTATGGAACTTAAACAACTCCGCTATTTTGTTCGCATTGTTGAACTTGGCAGCATCAGTCGGGCCGCTCTGGACTTGAACTTAGTTCAGTCTGCCCTCAGTCAACAAATGACACGGCTAGAGAGTAGCCTATCTACCCGGCTGTTGCAGCGCCTTCCCCATGGCGTAACGCCAACAGAAGCTGGCGTGGCTTTTTTCCGAGAGGCACAACTCACACTTCGCCATGCGGAGCAAGCCATTCGAAGCGCAAAACTTGCGCGATTATCTGGCACGGTCAGTGTGGGTCTAGCACCAACAACTGCGGCTGTGGTGGGTTTGCCGTTGATGCAAGCCATGCGAGACCGTTATCCGAATGTGCGTTTGCACATGATCGAAAGTTTGTCAGGCCATTTGTCAGCCATGTTGAATGCCAGACAACTTGATTTAGCGGTCCTATTCGACTCCCCCATTCGAGCAAGCCAGCATATCCAAACTGCCAGAAGTTGGAGTGTAAAGCCCCTGTTAGAAGAAGATATTTTTTTGATTGCCAATCGGCAAACACGAAAATCTAAAGCCCCAAAGAGCTTGCGCATGGCACAACTTACGGATGAACCATTGATTTTGCCAACAGGCCCCCATGGTTTGCGCAGCACACTAAATGCTGCTTTCGCCAGGGCCAATGTGACGCCACAAGTAACCTTAGAAATTGACTCTCTTGCCATGCTGATGGACGCTGTGCGTTCTGGGCTCGGCGCAACTTTGCAACCGTGGGCTGCAGTAGCCCGTATCACAGATGCGAAAAATCAGCTTTACATGGCGCGCATCAGCGACCACAAAGTCAAGCGCGTGAACTTGCTGTGCGGACTATCTGACGATGAACTTTCACCAGCAGCCCTTGCCACGCGAGTGGTCTTGACTGACTGCATCACCTCTTTGGTTCAAAGTGGCACCTGGCAAGGCGCAGCTTTGAGCGCACCAAATTAAACTTCGAAATCTTGTTTGTCCCAGCTATCACTTCATGTGATACCCCCATTCTCAATGATTGGTTCACCGATATAAGTTAAGTGATTAGAGTCGGTGTTTTCCTGCAAGGTAATGGAGACACGCTATGGACTTACAACTCAAAGATAAAACAGCATTGGTTACAGGAGCCAGCGTCGGCATCGGACGTGGCATCGCCAAGGCCCTGGCCGCAGAAGGCGTACACGTCGCGATTTCTGCAAGACGCACAGACAAACTGAGAGAACTTGCAGACGAAATCGAGCAAGTTGGGGGCAAGCGCCCAGTCATCATTGAGTCTGATCTTTACGTCGAAGATGCAGCGGCTCGCTTAGCCAAAGCAGCGCTTAGTGGCTTAGGTAGAGTCGATATTTTGGTCAACAACGCAGGCGGCTCACGCAGCTTCAAAGATCTGCACGTCAGCGAAGAAGCTTGGCAAGAAGCTATCACACTCAATTTTCATCGTCCGCGCCAAGTGGCAGATGCCCTGATTGATCAAATGATTGAGCGCCAATGGGGTCGCATCATCAATATCACTGGCAAAAGCGAACCCGAACATACCAACGGCGCATTTTGTGCGAAGGCTGGCATGCACAGTTGGGCCAAAGGCCTTTCACGCATGGTGGGAAAGTATGGCGTGACTGTGAACTGCGTGCCGCCTGGCCGCATCCACTCAGAGCAAATTTTCAGAAACTACACACCTGAATACCGTCAGTGGCAGTGTGAAAACGAAATTCCAATGGGTCGCTACGGCGAGCCAGAAGATATGGCAAATCTCGTTACCTTTCTGGCATCGCCTTTGGCGAGTTACATCACGGGCGCAGTGATACCTGTAGACGGTGGACTACGCAAATATCAGTTCTGACCGACCCAAAAAAATCAGCTTGACAGTAAGTTTTCGAGAACAACTAAAGGAGACAAAGATGAAAGTAAATTCTCGCCGCATGGTTCTCACCGCAGGCATGACTGCTTGCATGGCGCTACTGGCGCCTATCAACGCACAGTCGCAAACTCAGGCGTGGCCCACCAAAGCGATTCGTTTTGTCGTGCCATTTGCACCAGGCGGGACCAGCGAAGTGGTGGCACGCTCTGTTGCCGCAGAGTTGACCAAGCAATTGGGACAAAGCGTCTATGTAGAGAACAAGCCTGGCGGGGCGGGCGTTACCGCAATGCAAGAGGTGGCCAGAGCAGCACCAGATGGCCACACCATCATCCTCACTCACGTTGGGACACTGGCCGTCAACCCCTACATGTTGACCAACCAACCCTACGACGTGAACAAAGACTTCATACCAGTGACCTTGCTGGCGAAAGTACCCAACGTCTTTGTGATTCACCCCGATGTGCCAGCTAAAAACTTCAAGGAATTTATTAGCTACGCAAAAGCCCACCCAGGTCAGCTCAACTACGGCTCCGCGGGCAATGCCAGTGCTGGCCACTTGGCAATGGAATACCTCAAACTGGTAACGGGCACCTACATCACGCACATTCCCTACCGTGGCACGGGCCCCCAACTGACCGACTTGCTTGCAGGACGCACACAAGCGTCTTCAGCTGGCATGCCTGCTTTGGGCGCTCATATCCGAAGCGGGAAACTCCGAGCCATCGCTGTCGGCACACAACAACGGATTCCCTCTATGCCCGATGTGCCTACAGTTGCAGAGTTGGGATTTAAAAACTTTGAAACTTCACAGTGGTACGGCATTCATGTCCCAGCTGGGACACCGCCAGAGATTGTCAAGCGACTTCAAGAAGAGTCATTCAAAGCACTCAAATCTAGCGCTGTGACGGAACGCTTTGCGACGGACAACGCAGTGGGCGGTGGTGGTCCTTCCAGTGAATACGCCGCGTTCATCAAAGGTGAGCAGGCCATCTGGAGCGACATCGTCAAGCGTGCTGGCATCAAGCCCGATTAAGCGGCCATTTATTTACGGAGCAAGTCAACATGAGTTTGGATGTACTGGTCATCGGTGGTGGCAACGCAGCGTTGTGTGCAGCACTGATGGCACGTGAGGCAGGAGCCACCGTGCGTGTGCTTGAATCTGCGCCACGCGAATGGCGCGGTGGCAATTCTGCACACACACGAAACCTACGCTGCATGCACGACGCCCCGCAAGATGTACTGGTAGATGCTTACCCAGAAGAAGAGTTTTGGCAGGACTTACTCAAGGTGACGGGCGGACTGACAGACGAAAAGTTGGCACGCCTGGTCATTCGGCATTCTGCGAGCTGTAGGCCCTGGATGGTCAAACATGGCGTGCGCTTTCAACCTTCACTCTCAGGCGCACTTCATACCGCACGGACCAATGCGTTTTTCATGGGCGGAGGCAAGGCACTGATGAACGCCTACTACCGCAGTGCAGAAAGGTTAGGCATTCGGGTCGACTACAACGCAGAAGTCGATGAAATCGAGCTGGATGGCAAGCGTTTTATTGCAGCCTCTGTGATGCACAAATCAGCTGACGGCTCTGTCAAACGTGAACGCATCGAAGCCAAAGCTTGTGTACTGGCCTCGGGTGGATTTGAGTCCAACAGAGAGTGGCTGCGAGAGGCTTGGGGTCAAAACGAGCGAGGCGAATACCCATCGGATCAGTTTCTCATTCGTGGCACTCGGTATAACCAAGGTGTACTTCTGAAGCACATGCTGGCCCAAGGAGCGGATGCCATCGGCGACCCCACACAAGCACACATGGTGGCCATTGATGCGCGAGCGCCCATGTATGACGGCGGCATTTGCACCCGCATTGACTGCGTGTCATTGGGCGTTGTTGTCAACCGTGATGCACAACGCTTTTATGACGAAGGCGAAGACTTCTGGCCCAAACGCTATGCCATTTGGGGCCGTTTGGTGGCCCAACAGCCAGGTCAAGTGGCTTACTCCATCATTGATGCCAAAGCCATCGGCCGCTTCATGCCCCCCGTGTTTGAAGGCACGCAAGCGAATAGCTTGCCCGAGCTAGCGCGCAAATTGGGCTTGGATGAAAACGTTTTTATGAAAACCATGACCGACTACAACACGGCTTGCCAAAGCGGCACGTTTGATCACACCTCTTTGGATGACTGTCACACGCACGGCATCAGCCCAGCCAAAACGCATTGGGCACGCCCCATCGACACAGCACCGTTTTATGCGTATGCCGTTCGACCTGGCGTGACCTTCACCTACCTAGGACTGCACACAGACGAAACAGCAGCGGTTCGATTTAGCCAGCAAGCCAGCCCTAATTTGTTTGTCGCTGGCGAGATGATGGCTGGCAATGTGTTGGGCAAGGGTTATACCGCTGGCGTGGGTATGACCATTGGTACGGCGTTTGGACGCATCGCTGGCGCTGAAGCAGCCAAGGCGGCTTTGAGGACAGGGGCGCATCATGCAAACGCTTGAAGCGCTGACAAATGAAGCCAAGTCTTTAGCGCAAGGTGCATGGACCCTAGGTGAAACCGAGGTAGCGCGCCAGATGCACATCTGCAACGGCTGCCGCTACTGCGAAGGTTTTTGTGCGGTCTTTCCAGCCATGACACGTCGTTTGGAGTTTGGCCAAGCCGATATCCACTACATGGCGAATTTGTGCCATAACTGTGGCGCATGCCTGCACGCCTGCCAGTACGCCCCACCCCATGAATTTGCCATCAATGTGCCCAAGGCAATGGCCCAAGTTCGTGGCCAAACTTACGCGGATTATGCGTGGCCCCCTGCCCTAGGTGCTTTGTACAAACACAACGGTCTAGCTTTATCCTTGGCTCTTGCCACTGGTTTGTCTTTGTTCTTGCTTTTGGGTTTGCAGCTCAACGGCACACTTTGGGCCAGCAGTGGTCAAACCAGCTTTTACGATGTATTCCCGCACAAGCTGCTGGTGAGTCTGTTTGCCCCTGTGTTTTTGTTTGCAACCCTCGCATTAAGCCTAGGTGTGCGACGCTTTTGGCAAGACATCACGCCCGCCACCAGCGGTGCAGCCTTGACGTTGCCAGCCACATCTGAAGCCAGCGAGGCGGCACTCAAGCTCAAGTATTTGGACGGTGGGCACGGCGACGGCTGTAACAACGAAGACGATGCCTTCACACTGTCTAGACGCCGAGCTCACCACCTGACCTTCTATGGTTTCATGCTCTGCTTTGCAGCTACCAGCGTTGCTACTGTGTATCACTATCTCTTTGGATGGGTGGCACCCTATGACCTTCCTAGCCTCCCCAAATTGTTGGGTGTCGTAGGTGGCATCAGTTTGCTATTGGGCAGCGCAGGTCTGTTCAAACTCAATTTGGCACGTCACCCCATGCATGGCGACAAGGAACAAAAACCTATGGATTTAGGTTTTATTGCACTGCTCTTTTTGACCAGTGCAACAGGTTTGGCTTTGTGGCTACTAAGAGGCCATACGACAATGCCCACCATGCTGGCCATTCACCTAGGCGTGGTCATGGCCTTGTTTGCCACCCTGCCCTACGGCAAATTTGCCCATGGCATTTTCAGAACGGCAGCGTTGCTGCGCTTTGCAGTGGAAAAACGCCAGCCTAATCAAATCGGATTAGGTGGCGAATAAAGCGTGAATCAGTGGTTAGCCCTAGTCTGCAATCAGATCAGGGCGTAACCCAGCCTGAATCACAACGCGTTGCCATTTCTCATTCTCATTCATGAGCAAATCATGCAGCTCTCCAGGAGAGGAAGTTTGCACATTGGCACCATCGGCTTGCATTCTTGCCACGATGTCAGAATCATTCAAGACATGATTAAGTGCAGAGTTGAGATGCTTCACAACAGATGCTGGTGTTTTAGCGGGTGCAAACAAGGCATACCACTGCGTTAGCTCCACACCAGGAACGCCAGCTTCCAGCAGGGTTGGGACGTTTGGCAGAGCATTCAATCGTGCTTTACCCGCCACCGCCAATGCTTTGAGTTTTCCGCTTCTCAAATACGGTTGCGCCGTGAACAAACTTGGAAACATCACTTGCACCAAACCGTTGGCCACCTCTCCAATGGCAGGGGAAGCGCCGGAGAAATCAACGCGTTGCATTTGCGTACCAGTTTGTAACTTGAACAGCTCACCCGCAAAATGCGGCACTGTGCCAACACCCGCTGACGCGTAGCTCGCACGACCACCACTCTCCTTCAAATAGCGAACCAAATCTTGGATGCTATTGACGGGAAGCTCTGAAGGCACCACCAAGAGCGTGGGCGAAAAGCCAATCAAACCCACTGGCGAAAAATCGGCCATAGGGTCATAACGCAGCTTTTGCAAAGCGGGATTAATACCGTGTGTAGCAATGTAGCCAAACATCAAAGTATGCCCATCAGCTTGTGAGGCAGCCACATATTCACACGCGACAGAACCATTAGCACCTGCACGGTTATCCACCACCACAGATTGACCCAATATGGGGCCCAACTTGCGTGTGATCGTGCGCGCCATGGTGTCGTTGCCACCGCCAGCGCTCGTCGGCACGATGATGCGTACCTCGCGCTGTGGAAAAGTACGAAAGCCATGGCCATGAGGAAAGCTGGAGGCCCCCGTATCTTTCAGCGCGGGCGGGAAAACATAATCGGGCAAATGCAAAATGCCTTGCATGATTTTTCTGGCCGTACGAACCAACGCTGCACTGGTAAGTACAGCCTCATCACCCTCGCCCTCGAGTTCAACCTCAACATCAATCTGCCCTGCGGGATGCAAAACAACCAAGCCATGCCGACCTGGTGCCATCGCGTTACCGCTGGCCACCGTACCAGGCAGAGAAAAAGCAGTTGCTACGCCTATGGCCCCCGTCACTGCATGAGAGGCGTGGCATTTGTGCGGCGTGAAATAACGTGACGTGATGCTGTTTGCAGAGTCTCCCTCACTAACTAACACAGGTTTGGGCACCACACTGTTTGACACATCTCCCAACCCCATCAACTGACCAGCTTGCAACCTTAATTTTTCGAGACGATCTAAAAACTCTCGGTTGGCATCTAACTCTGCGGGACGTTCACGACCTGTCAAACCAAAGTCTTTGGCACGTAACATCATCAACGGCATGGCGGCATCGATGCACGTCACCTCCATGCCATCAATCACATCGATGCGATTACCCGTTGGAAAAACCTTGCCAGTCACCGCACCCCAAGCATCCAAAAAATTCAAAAGTACTGGCGCAGCCGTGCCAGCCACACCATCAATACGCGCCTCTCCTTCGTAGCTCACTTTGCCACCAGGTGTACAAACGGTGACCTCAATACGTGACTTGGTGTTGACATTGAACACACGCACCTTGGTGGTTCCGTCTTGCGCAGGAATCAGTCCCTGATCGATTGCAAATGGCGCGACGCCCGACAACATATTTCCACAATTGGGCCGCGTATCCACAGACTGATGGCCCACACCCACTTGCGCAAACAAGTAATCGATGTCGCAATCAGCTTGTGTGGATTTAGACACAATGGCGACTTTGCTGTTGAGCGTGCTGCCGCCACCCAGCCCATCCAGCTGCAATGGGTCAGATGCACCGATGGCACCAATCAAGGCTTGATCGCGGGCCTCATCAGACTCTGGCAACCAATCACGCAGAAAAAACGGACCGCGCGAAGTACCAGCTCGCATCAAAACGCAGGGGAGTGAAATCGTCATAGTGCCTCAATCTGCAGTGATCTTGGCCGTGGTCACCACAGCACGCCAACGCACCAACTCTTTTTGCACCAAGGTCTTGAGCTGTTCGGGGCTACCCGTTTCAACCTCAGCGCCTTGATCTTCAATTTTCTTTTCATTGACTTTGTCATTCAGCACAATATTGACCTCTTTGTTCAATCGCTGAATCACCGCTGATGGTGTTTTGCTGGGAGCAAACAAGGCATACCACTGACCGATGTTCACATTGGAAATACCCTGCTCAGCCAAGGTAGGTACATCGGGCATCAAAGGTGAACGCTTTGCACCTGCCAAACCCAAGGCTTTAATTTTTCCGCCTTTAACTTGTGGATACGCGGTAAACAAACTGGGAAACATGACTTGGGTCGTTCCACCGATCGTGTCCACAATTGCAGGTGCAGACCCCTTGTAAGGTACGTGCTCCATATCGGCACCTGTATTCATCTTGAACAGCTCAGCAGCGAAATGGGGGGCGGTTCCTTTGCCAGCAGATGCGTAGTTCATCACACCAGGCTTTGACTTTGATAAAGCCACGAACTCAGACGCATTTTTTACAGGTAGCGAATTGGTGGCGACCATCAAGATAGGAGAACTTGCTACCAAACCAATCGGTTCAAAATCGGCAATGGGGTCGTATTTGAGTTTTTGCAAGGCAGGGTTCATGCCATGCGTGGCGATATAGCCAAACAAAATCGTGTGTCCATCTGCAGGCGCACGTGCAACGAATTCCGAAGCAATCGCACCATTCGCACCTGCCTTGTTATCCACCACCACAGGTTGCCCAAGTCGCACTTGCAAACCTTGCGCAATGATGCGAGCCATCGCATCATTGGCACCCCCCGCAGCAGTTGGTACGACGATGGTGATTGGCTTAGTTGGGTAGGTTTGAGCCGAAGCTTCTGCATGCATCAGCAACGCCCCCATCGAGAGCATCGACAGTGAAAGCGCACGTAAAGCTACGCGCTTGTTGCATTGAAAACTATTCTGAGTGCCGCGATCTGACATGTGTATCTCCAGTTCAATTAACGAATGGAGATATGGTCCACTTCATCAGCTATTTTGTAAAATGCAATTTGTCGGCTTATTGATGCGTTTAACGCATCAATAAGCCGATCGCTTTTTCTTACCAAAAGAAGCGACTGACACCTTCTTTAGTACATCGCAAAAAGCGGCTGCAGCAGGCGACAAAGTTCCACCCTTTCTTTGAATCAACACGACTTTACGCTTGACGATAGGGTCAACCAACGGAATACGAATAATCCCAGGTCGATCGTTTTCGCCACAAGACGACGACGGCAAGATCGAACACCCCACACCCGCTGCAACCAAATTGATCGCTGTCGCATGGTGCTGCACCTCGTAGGCACCTGTCAGGCTGATGCCACGCTTGGCCAATTGATAGTCCATAAAGACACGGGTTGCCACAAAGTTACTCACCACAATTAAATTAGCATCACTCATATCAGACCAGCGCAACGATTTTTTCTTGCTCAGCGGGTGGCTTTCACGACAGAAAAACATCAAAGGATCTTCAAATAACTGTGTTTCTATCAAATTGGGATGCTTTTCACCATGAATTGAAATGCCAACTTCCGCCTGATTGGTAAGCACAGCCTCCCGTACTTGGTATGAAGTCGCGTCCACCAGTCGAATTCTGTTGTTGGGAAATTTTTCAGCATACAACCGTATGAGGTTTGGAAGAATGTAAGCCGCCATGGTAGGCACGCATGACAATGTGAAATTGCCTGTGGAATGTTTTGACTTGTCTTTGAGTCGAGTTACAGCGGCAGACATTTCATGGACGATCGATCTCGCCTGCGGCAAGAAATCCTCCCCCACAGAAGTAAGTTTGACAAAGCGCGTTGTCCGATCTAATAGCTTTAAATTTAGATACGCCTCTAACTTTTGAACTCGACGTGTCAAGGCCGTTTGCGTGATACTTAAGCGCTCAGCCGCTTTGTGGAAACCTCCAAGTTCGGCAACTGTGACGAACGCTTGAATTCCATCAAAATCAATCTTCATTCAAACCCCTCAAAGGTATCCATCATTCATTGATTATTGAGTAATTTCAAAACTCACCAGGATTGAGGCATGAAATCGGATAATGCCAGGATGACCACACCACATCATCGCTCTTCTGCCGCTGCCACCCCACTCAAAGGGGTGCGCGTTCTCACCCTCGCTCTGAACCTACCAGGCCCAGCCGCTGTGATGCGGCTGCAAGCCATGGGAGCCAAGTGCACCAAGCTTGAGCCGCTTGCGCCTTTAGGCATGCATACCGCAGACCCCATGGGCATTTACAAGCCTGCAGCCTACGAGGACATGCATCAGGGTTTGAAGGTGCTGCAAGCGGATTTGAAATCGGAGCGCGGCCAAGCGGCGCTACACAAACAACTGGCTAACACCGATGTGCTCATCACATCCTTCCGCCCTTCCGCCCTCATCAAACTTGGCCTCGCTTGGCAAGCGTTGCACAAGCGTTACCCCGCCTTGTGTGTGGTGAGCATTGTGGGGGCACCAGGCGAGCGTGCAGAAGAAGCAGGACATGACCTGACGTACCAAGCCGACAGCGGTTTGGTGAATGGTTTAGAAATGCCAGCCAGTTTGTATGCCGACATGGGCGGCTCGCTGTTTACCACCGAAGCGGTGTTGCAAGCCTTGCTGCTGCGCCAACGCCCTGGACGCGCGCAAGGCAAAGGCGTGTTTCACGAAGTGGCTTTAAGCGAGGCTTCAGCCTATCTGGCTTTGCCACGCACATGGGGCTTGACCGTGCCCAGCGGCGATGTAGGCGGTGCCCATGCTGGCTACAAGGTCTACCCTTGCAAAAACGGGCGCGTGGCCGTGGCGGCACTAGAGCCTCACTTTGCTGCACGCTTGTGTGAGGCCGCAGGCTTAGGCAAAGAAGCTGCAAAGCACATGCACAAGCACAGCACACACGAGGGCGTTGCTCATTTCCTCGCATCACAAACACGTGCACAGCTCGACAAGTTGGCCAGCAACAAAGACATTCCGCTACACACGTTGCCGCGCTGAGTAGCCCTCCGTGTGCCATGTCCGCGCGACAACGCAGCGGCGAGACTCAGCGCAAATGACGCAAGGGGTGCGTCGTTGTGGGCCAAGGACTTTCAAAAAACGGCAGCACCATCTCGGGCGTGACATCCGCAATGCGTGCAGGCTGCCATTTGGGCGTGTGGTCTTTGTCTACTGCCAAAGCACGAATGCCTTCAACCGTTTCGCTATTGGCACCTCTGCGTGACAGGTGGTCTGTTTGGAAACAATGACGCACCAAATCACGCTCCATGCGCAAATCTTCAGCCAGTGTCATCTGACGGCCACGACGAACTTGCTCTAACGTGACGCATAGCATCAAGGGCGATTGATGATGCAAGGCCTTCAAGGTTTGCACCGACCATTCGTCTGAACCTTGCAAAGCTTGCTCCATGTCATGCAGGCTCGCCAAACCAAACACTTGGTCAATGGGCGCATTTTGCCAAGCAGGTGCTGCGCTCAAAGCTTGCTCTGTGCTTGTCTGGCTTTGCGTACGTAGCCAAGTCAACACGGCTTCGCCACTGGCCCAGTCTTGTTTTTGCAATGCATCCCACATGGCGGGCAAGCTGGATGAATCCACACACACATCGGCCAAACCCACGTGCAACGATTCACCGCCGCGCAGCACATGACCCGTGAGCGCCAAATATTCACCCATGTACGTCGGACACGCAGGCCCCGTGCAACGGCCCAAGAAATAACCGCCCCCCACATCGGGAAACAAACCAATGTGCGTCTCGGGCATGGCCATTTGGGTTCGCTCGGTCACCACGCGCAGCGCAGCGCCTTGGCTGATGCCCATGCCCCCGCCCATGACGATGCCATCCATTAATGCGATGTAGGGCTTGGCGTAGTTTTGAATCAAATGGTTGAGGCTGTATTCCTCGGTGAAGAAGTCTTCCAGTGTCACATCACCGCCCAGTGCCGCTTGGTGAAAGTAGCGAATATCGCCACCCGCACAAAACGCACCAAACGGACCTTCTTTGTTGCTGCCACGCACGACCACCGCCCTCACCTGCACATCGTCCTGCCATTGTTGCAACACATGGTTGAGCTCACGCACCATGGCCAATGAAAGTGCATTCAAGGCTTTGGGGCGATTAAGCGTGATGAGGCCTAAATGGCCCACACGTTCGGCAAGTACATCGGTGGTGTAAGTGGACATGTGATTCCTCAATAAAGACGTATTTTCTGTAATTGGCGTAAAAAAGCCGAGGCAGGCCTCGGCTTTTCGTGCAACACAAGTAGATTACTTGTTGCGCTTGCGCTCGTGCTCTTTCAAGAAGCGCTTACGCAGACGCACGCTCTTGGGTGTGATTTCGACCAATTCGTCGTCTTCGATGAATTCCACACCGTACTCCAGCGTAAGGTCAATCGGCGGCGTGATTTTCACCGCGTCTTCTTTGCCAGACACGCGGAAGTTGGTCAGTTGCTTGGTGCGCGTGGCGTTGACCACCAAGTCGTTATCACGGCTGTGTATACCCACAATCATGCCTTCATACACAGGGTCGCCAGCCTTCACAAACATGCGACCACGGTCGTCCAACTTGCCCAAGGCGTAGGTGAAGATTTCACCGTCATCCATAGAAATCAGCACGCCGTTTTTACGGCCAGCAATATCACCCTTGTGTGGCTCGTAGCTGTCGAAGATGTTGGAGATCAAACCTGAGCCACGGGTCAAGTTCAAAAATTCGTTGGTGAAACCAATCAAACCACGAGCAGGAATGCGGTATTCCAAACGCACACGGCCACGGCCATCGGGTTCCATGTTCACGAGTTCGCCTTTGCGCTCGCCCAACGCTTGCATGACGCCGCCTTGGTGTTCTTCTTCGATGTCGGCTGTCACCAACTCGATAGGCTCATGACGCTCACCGTTCACGTCTTTGAACAACACGCGAGGTTTGGACACAGCCAATTCGTAACCTTCGCGACGCATGTTTTCTAACAGAATGGTCAGGTGCAATTCACCACGTCCAGCGACTTCAAAAATACCGTCTTCGTCGGTTTCTTTCACGCGCAGCGCCACGTTGTGCTGCAGTTCTTTTTGCAAACGGTCCCAGATTTGACGGCTGGTCACAAACTTGCCATCACGACCTGCCAAAGGCGAAGTGTTCACGCAGAAGTTCATGGTCAGCGTGGGTTCGTCCACTTTCAACATGGGCATGGGCATTGGGCTGTTGGGATCGGTCACGGTCACGCCAATGCCGATGTCTGCAATACCGTTGATGAGCACGATGTCGCCAGGACCAGCTTCTGTCACTTGCACGCGATCCAAACCTTGGAAGGTCAACACTTGGTTGACACGGCCTTTGACAGAAGCGCCATCTGGGCCTTCCATGACCATCACGTCCATACCAGGCTTGACCTTACCTTGGCTCACACGGCCCACGCCGATACGTCCCACGAAAGTGGAGAAGTCGAGGGCAGAGATTTGCAACTGCAAAGGTGCTTCAGGGTCACCGCTGTTGGGTGGGACGTGCTTCAAGATGGTGTTGAACAAGGCCGACATGTCTGGGCCCCATTGCTCGCCAGCTGCGCCCTCTTCCAACGATGTCCAACCGTTGATGCCAGAGGCGTACACCACAGGGAAATCGAGTTGTTCGTCGTTCGCACCAAGTTTGTCAAACAAGTCAAACGCTGCGTTGACCACCTTGTCACAGTTTGCACCAGGCTTGTCCACTTTGTTCACCACGACGATGGGCTTCAAGCCCAAAGCCAAAGCTTTTTTGGTCACGAAACGGGTTTGAGGCATGGGGCCTTCTTGCGCATCGATCAACAACACCACGCCGTCAACCATTGACAGCGCACGCTCCACTTCACCGCCGAAGTCCGCGTGACCAGGGGTGTCGACGATGTTGATGTGGGTACCTTCCCAGCTCACCGCACAGTTCTTAGCCAAGATGGTGATGCCACGCTCGCGTTCAATGGCGTTGTTGTCCATCACGGTGTCCACCACTTTTTCGTGGTCAGCGAATGTGCCAGATTGACGCAGCAATTGGTCAACCATGGTAGTTTTGCCATGGTCAACGTGGGCGATGATGGCGATGTTGCGAATTTGCTTACTCATGCTTCTCTCTTCCTTTATGCCTGCTGGGCCAGCGCGGGCTGGTTGGCAGACGATCTTTCCAAAATTTGTTGAATTTCAAGGGGACTCAACAATCGTCCCGGAATCAGCTCCCCCGCTTTCACATGGGCACTGCCCAGCAAAGCAGGTGGTTGTTCTCCAAACACACACACGCGGTCTTGGTCAGGCCATGCCCCACGACGGCGTACACCGCTCAAAAAGCGACCTGCATTTTCTGCATCTAACGTGACTGCCGTGTGATCGGTCAACAAGCTCTGCACAGGCATCAAACGCGCTTCGCGTTCGGGCTCATCCATCGCTGTCAAATCTTCTAAGCTCACACATGCCGACGCATCAAAAGACCCAGTGGCCACACGGCGCAAGGCACTCAAATGGCCACCACAACCCAAGGCTTCGGCAATGTCTTCGCCAAGCGTGCGGATGTAGGTGCCTTTGCTACAGGTCACGCGCAACCGCAAAGATGGTGTATCTCCGTCGAGCTGCATATCGAGCAGCTCTAAGTCGTGGATCACCACATGACGAGCTTTGCGCTCAACGGTTTCACCCGCGCGCGCATATTCGTACAAAGCTTTGCCGTCCTTTTTCAAGGCGCTGTACATGGGCGGCACTTGCGTGATCGGCCCCATGAAACGGTCGAGCACTTCCACCACTTGCCCCACCGTGCAAGTGACGGGACGCTCTGAAATCACTTTACCTTCAGCATCGGCCGTGGTGGTTTTCAAACCCAGACGAACCGTGGTTTCGTAGGTTTTGTCGGCATCTAAATGAAGCTGACTGAATTTGGTGGCTGCGCCAAAACACAAAGGCAACACGCCAGTGGCCAAGGGGTCGAGCGTCCCCGTGTGCCCTGCTTTTTCAGCACGCAACAACCATTTAACTTTTTGCAAAGCATCGTTGCTCGACAAGCCTATCGGCTTATCTAACAACAACACACCATGCACAGGGCGTCGTTGCACCCGTACGCGCGGCATACGTGTGCTGGGAGACTGCATGTCTCCTTGTGACTGCCCAACGGCGCTCATGTCAGTCGTCCTTCGCTTTGGAGGCGACGGCCTTGGCAATCAAGGCGTTCATGTCAGATGCGCGCTCAGGCGTGCGGTCATACACAAAGTGCAAGGTAGGCACGGTGTGAATGTGCAAGCGTTTGAACAAACCATTGCGCAAGAAACCTGCGGCTTGGTTCAAGCCCTCACCTGTTTTCACAGGGTCGCCATTCAACACACTGAAATGCACCTTGGCATGCGCGTAATCGGGCGTCACCTCCACACCTTGCAACGTGACCATACCCACGCGTGGATCTTTCAACTCACGCGCAATCAACTCGGCCAAATCACGCTGGATCTGGTCTGCCACTTGGTAGCTACGGTTGGGGGTGCTGCTTGGTTTACGTGCCATGCCTCATTGCAAGTACGCTTTACAGCGTACGTGCCACCTCTTTGATTTCGAAGAATTCCAGCACATCGCCTTCGACGATGTCGTTGTAGTTCTTGATGGTCAAACCGCACTCGAAGTTTTCTTTGACTTCTTTGGCATCGTCTTTGAAACGCTTCAAACTGTCGAGTTCGCCCGTGAAGACGACCACGTTGTTGCGCAACAAACGCAACTTGGCGTTGCGGCGTACCAAACCAGAGGTGACCATACAACCCGCGATCGCACCAATCTTGCTGACGCGCAACACTTGGCGAATCTCGGCTGTACCGATGACTTCTTCTTTCTTGTCAGGTGTGAGCATGCCAGACATGGCCGCTTTGAGTTCGTCCACAGCGTCGTAAATGATGTTGTAGTAACGAATGTCCACGCCATTGGTCTCGGCCAACTTGCGCGCACCAGCATCGGCACGGGTGTTGAAACCAATGATCACGGCCTTGGAAGCGATCGACAAGTTGACATCGCTTTCACTGATGCCACCCACCGCCGCGTACACCAACTGGACTTTGACTTCATCAGTCGACAATTTGAGCAATGATGCAGCCAAGGCTTCTTGCGAACCTTGCACGTCGGCTTTGACGATGATGGGCAACAACTTGACTTCGCCAGACGTCATGTCAGAGAACATGTTCTCCAACTTCGACGCTTGTTGCTTGGCCAGCTTGGTGTTGCGTACCTTACCTGCACGATAAGTCGCAATTTCGCGGGCACGACGCTCGTCGCTCATGACCATGAATTCGTCGCCCGCTTGCGGCACTTCGGTGAGACCTTGAATCTCTACTGGAATCGATGGGCCAGCAGACTTGATGGGTTTGCCGTTCTCGTCCAACATGGCACGCACGCGGCCATAGGTTTGACCGCCCAAGACCACATCACCCACATTGAGCGTGCCAGACTGAACCAGTACCGTGGCCACAGGACCACGACCTTTGTCGAGACGCGCTTCAATCACCAAGCCTTTGGCCATGGCGTCAACAGGCGCTTTGAGTTCGAGCACTTCGGCTTGCAAGAGCACTTGCTCCAGCAGCTCGTCAATGCCTGCACCGGTTTTGGCGGAGACTTCACAGAACGGTGAATCGCCACCGAACTCTTCAGGCACTACTTCTTCAGCCACCAGTTCGCCTTTGACGCGCTCTGGGTTGGCGCCAGGCTTGTCGATCTTGTTGACCGCCACCACGATTGGCACACCCGCTGCTTTCGCATGCTTGATGGCTTCTTTGGTTTGCGGCATCACGCCGTCGTCCGCCGCCACCACCAAGATGACGATGTCGGTGGCCTTGGCACCGCGTGCACGCATAGCCGTGAAGGCCTCGTGACCAGGCGTGTCTAAGAAAGAGATCATGCCGCGTGGTGTTTCCACGTGGTACGCACCAATGTGTTGGGTAATACCACCCGCTTCACCCGACGCGACTTTGGCACGACGGATGTAGTCCAGCAAAGAAGTTTTACCGTGGTCCACGTGGCCCATGACCGTCACCACGGGGGCGCGTGTCACAGCTTCAGCATGGTGGCCAGATGCTTCTTCTTCTGTAAAGGCTTCTGGATCATCCAGTGCAGCAATGACCGCCTTGTGGCCCATTTCTTCCACGACGATCATCGCGGTGTCTTGGTCCAGAGGCTGGTTGATGGTGGCCATTTGACCCAGTTTCATCAACTGCTTGATGACTTCAGAGGCTTTGACCGCCATCTTGTGCGCCAACTCGCCCACGGTGATGGTTTCGGGCACGTGCACTTCGAGCACGCGCGCTTCGACGGGCGCTTGTGGTGCGCGATCATCATCACGGTCGCGTTCACGGCGACCTTTAGGACCACCACGCCAGCTGTTTCGTCCCACGCCGCCACTTGCGTCACCACGTGTTTTGATGGCTTTCTTTTTGGCTTGTTCATCCGCCCAGCTGGAGGACAGCTTGGCGCTTTTGACTTCTTTGTTACCAGGTGCAGTTGAACCAGGTGCGGCAGGGGCCCCTGGACGCGCGTTGGTCGCGCCAGCGGGTTTGTGCAAGGTGCCCTTGATGGCTTTTGCATCAGGCGCAGGTTCAGGCTTCTTGGCCACCATCTGCTTTTGCGGTGAGCTCATCATCAAGCGAATGGCTTCAGCTTCGGCCAACGCTTTACGACGACGCGCATCTAAATCCACAGCACGGGCCGTGTCTTCGTCTGCACGTGCCTTCGAGGCAGCGGCGGCTTCCAAACGCGCAGCTTCTGCAGCTTGCGCGTTGGTATCCACCACAGGCTCTGTGACTTCAACTTTGGCTTCTGTGCTAGCGGAGTCAGCCACCACTGCGGCTTCTGCTTGCGCCTTGGCTTTGGCGGCTTCTGCCTTGGCTTGCTCTTTGGCTTCTTGTTCTTCGCGCAAGCGACGTTTTTCAGCCAACTCTTCTTCTTGACGGCGGATCAACTCGGCTTGGCGACGTGCTTCTTCTTCACGGCGGGCCAATTCAGCATGGTCAATGACAGGCGCGGCAGGCGCCTCAGCCACAGCAGGTGCAGCAGATGCTGGCGTGGCGTCGTCTTCGTCGCGCTTGACGAAGGTGCGCTTTTTACGCACTTCCACTTGAATGGTGCGTGCTTTGCCAGTGGCATCAGCTTGCTTGATCTCGGTGGTCGATTTCTTGACCAAGGTGATTTTTTTGCGCTCAGGAGAAGCCGTGCCGTGGCTGGCTTGCAAGTGGCTCAAGAGCTTTTGTTTGTCACCTTCGGTCAGCACATCGCTGGCCGAAGATTTGGCGACACCCGCTGCTTTGAGCTGGTCAAGCAGGGTGTCGGTTGGTTTTTTGAGTTCGCTGGCAAACTCGGCTACGGTCGTACTGGTCA
>JACCDT010902556.1_pt1 | contig 37380 bp, 38 predicted proteins | sample 7446291 | NCBI WGS metagenome assembly JACCDT01 (sample SAMN15323446, study PRJNA562643) | freshwater metagenome | isolation source: river surface water | place: USA:Blue River Watershed | collected 2017-08-17
AAGCCGTTGCCACGGCGCAGATGTTGATCAATGCGGGTATCTCCATTGACATGGGGTATAGCGGGATCAATTCAAAAAACTTGAAGCGGTTTGGGTTGACGACAGAAACTGTTTTTGATCCGTGTCAGAACGTTCGTGCAATGGAAAAGCACTTAAGCGATAGCTATGGACGCGCCGTGCGACGTCATGGACCAGGCCAAATGGCCCTCAGAGAAACGCTAAGTGAGTACAACACGGGTAATCCTATCAATGGGCAAAGAAACGGCTATGTGGACAAAGTCATCGCAACAGTTCCCAGATGAATAAAAAGAAACAAAGCATTGCTGTGATCGTTCGAGAAAACTTAGATGAGATTGAGTAGCAAATCATGAACGGTGTACCTCATGAACAAATCAATGAAAGGCTCAAAGAGGCTGGCTATGTGCTCACTTTTGGTGGGTTTCGAATTGCACTTGCTCGCGCACGATTGCTGAAAAAGAAGCAGAACCAAGTAAATGAAAGTGGCGATGTCATTTAAGCAAAGTTATCGCGGATATGTTCGCGAACATCTCGCACGAATAGAAGAAATGGCGGTGTTCGGTCACTCCCACGATGCTATTCGGACTAAGTTGTGCGAAGAAGGGTTTGACGCGCCGCTATCAAGCTTTAGAGATGCATTGATGCATGCACGCAAATGGAAAAGGGATTTAGAAGAAAAAAAACTTGTGCGAATTATGGAAGAGAGAACGACTGCTGTGGCACAAACCACTTCACAGACGAATCAAAAAGAACAGCTCGTCGTGCTGCAAGACTTTCAAAAAAAGTCGGAGGATGGTGTAGATCATTATTTCAAACGCAAACTGCTTTTCAAAAAACCCAGACCTTAAGGACTTTCAATGAAATCGCACGCTCTCAAAATCGCTGTCGTTAATTTCTCAGGCAATGTAGGCAAGTCAACAATCGCCAGACATTTGCTGAGCCCACGCATGCAGGACGCTGTTGTGGTAGCAGTCGAAACCATCAATGCCGATGGTGCCGGAGAGGTTACGGTCAAAGGTGGAGATTTCGGCCGCTTACAAGAAAACTTGCTGCTAGAGGATGCGGCAATCGTTGATGTTGGCGCAAGCAACATCGAGCAATTCATGTCGTTGATGCGGGTCTATCGTGGCTCACAGGACGATTTTGACCTGTTCATCGTGCCGTGTGTGCCAGAACTCAAACAGCAAAAAGACACTGTCGAGTGTGTCAATGCACTTGCTGCACTTGGTGTTCCAGCCAAGAAAATTTGGATCTTATTCAACATGGTTGAGCCCCAGGCTAATGTTGAGGAGGTTTTTGAACCTGTGCTCCAGTTCGTTAACAGTCAAGGTATGTGCCAGGTTGATGTGCGTGCTGCCATTGAAAAGAATGAAGTTTTTGCAAGACTGCGCGGCCGTCAAGAAACGATCCAATCCCTACTAGACGATGCCACCGATTTCAAAGCTGAAATTGCTAAAGCGTCGACCCCAGAGAAAAAACTTGCCATGGCTGAGCGGCTATCGACACAAAGGCTTGCTAAAGGTGTTCAAGAAAATCTGAATGCTGTTTTTGGTGTGTTGGTCCCATGAGACCTCCCCTACCCACCAAACTTTCCGAAGAAGCAAAATCTTTGCTAATCGCAGAGATTTTGGGTGATGTGGGGCGTGTACATGAACAAATTAATCAATTGAGTTCACAGCTTCACGCTATGAATGTTGAAGCCCAAGATCAAGCCAACCGTCTCGCTCGGTGGCATCAGGTCTTGGATACCAAAATGATTGAGCTCAACAGAATGGATTTGAGTTCGATGGTTTCTGAGCGGATGGCAGGATACGCCCGTGAGTACTTGATAACGTTGTCTCGAGAAGTCAGCGGCTTGATGGCTGTGGAAGTTAAGCAGCAAACAGGCTCAACGCAACTGGCAGTCGACGTCAAAACCCGCGCGTATTTATTCTTTGGATGTGTCGCTGCAGTTGGTATAGGCAATCTACTCTGGACTGCCCTTGTTTATTGGTTTCGCTGAGCTGGGAGAATTCCGATGAATTATCAAATACACACACTCACTTTGGCTTTAGTTGTGAGTATTTCTGGTATTGCTCACGCACAAGACGACGATGAAAAAAAGGCCGCGTGTGAAGCGATTCTTTGCCTTTCTAGTGGGACTAGACCACCGGAGTGTGCCCCCTCTTTATCTAGATATTTCAGCATCAGTTTTCGCAAGTGGTATGACACGGCTCGGGCCCGACAAAATTTTCTAAATCTGTGTCCTATCGTTAGTCAGGATGCGACCATGGCAACTCGCAACACCGCATTAGCGAATGGCGCTGGCCGCTGTGAGGCTGCTTCGCTAAATGCAACTTTGTTAACCGGTGATGAGAATACAAATTACATCAGCAATGTCTTGCCTGACTATTGCGCGTCCACCATCAGTAACGGTTACTCAGATATCAATGATAAAACCCCCGTCTATCTTGGTGAACCCATGCGAGGCGGGTATTGGGTAGAACAAGGGCATCTGGCTGTTGAACAAAAGGCCTACGAAGCTCGAATGAATGCGCGACAAGTTCAATGAAGAGCTAGTCATGACGACCTACCGTATCAAAGGGCACAGCTATCAAGCGGGTACTGATGCGTTCTACTCAGCCCTGACCCAAGCGCATGCTCAAAGACTGCGCCCTCTTTGTCTTTGTCATGGCCATGGGGTTGAAATGTATGTGGCCAAGATCGCAGGCAAGTTTTACATCAAGCGGATGCCTGGGACGGGTGCGACCCATGCACCGGTCTGCGATAGCTATGAAGAACCCCAAGAGTTAAGCGGCCTTGGCCAAGTCATGGGGACGGCCATCACAGAAAATACAGAGAACGGATTAACAAACCTGAAGCTTGACTTCTCGCTCACCAAAATGGGCCCGCGCGCTAAACCGCTACCTGCTTCAGCTGAGGCGGACAGCGTGAAAACCGATGGGAACAAGCTGACGCTGCGGGGCACCTTGCACTACCTTTGGAAAGAAGCAGGTTTTCATCGTTGGGCGCCATCCATGGGTGGCAAGCGTAATTGGTTCGTGATTCGCAAATATTTGCTCGAGGCTGCCTCAAATATGACTACCAAGGGCTCTGGACTTGCCGAGGTGTTGTACATACCGGAAGCCTGGAGCGTGGAGCACAAAGCAGAAATTGCATCACGTCGCATTGCTCAAATCACAAAGGCAACGACCCCCGTCAAAGGCGCACGTCGGCTAATGCTTGTGATTGGTGAAATCAAAGAAATCAGCCCATCCCGATACAGCAGCGATATTATTTTCAAGCACCTGCCCGATTGTGCGTTTCATATTAATGAAGATCTTTACAAACGATTAACAAAGCGATTCGCCATCGAGCTAGCTCTGTGTCAAGCTCTTGAAGGCACACATTTGATGGCCATCGGGACTTTCAGTGTAGATGTGTCCGGCCTGATTGCGATTGAAGAGTTGGCGCTTATGGCCACTACCGAGAACTGGATTCCGTTTGACAGCACCTATGAAAAAGAGGTGCTCGACGAGATGACCCGTGCACACCGTCGCTTTGTCAAAGGACTGCGCTACAACTTACCCTCCTCTCGTCCGCTGGCGTGTCTGGTGGCCAATGACACGCTACCAACGCCTACGGCGCTTTACATCATTCCGCCCAATGCAACTGAAGAGTTTCAGAATGCACTTCACCAAATGATAGGTGTGAGTGATTTGTCCTCATGGATCTGGAATGCCGGTGAGGGCGCGATACCAGCTTTACCTGTTAACAACAACTAGGAGCCGCAAATGGAAAACCAAAAAACTGTAGTTTGTCCTCTATGTTTCACAACCGTTAAGTGGGGTGCCAGGGTTTGTCTTGGCTGCCAAGCCAATATTGAGTATGGTGCACCTACTTCGCGATATTGGTTAGCTCTTGGAGCGAGTGCGTATTTGGGGATTTTTATAGGTCAATATTTTTCAGGGTTGTTTTTGATTATTCCTTTTTTGATCGCTTTCGCGGCGTTCGCTTATTTATGTTATTTGATCGGAGAAATTTATAACGATAAAGCCAAATTTCGTCGGTATAGATGAACCACCATGTCAACCACAACTAATGTGAAGCTATAAATTTGTATGGGGGTAATCATGATCAACAATCACCAAAAAGTTCAGTCTTTTCTTCTGTCCCTAGTAATAGGCTGCATGGTGTTGATGACAGGGTGTGCTTCTCAAAAGCGCGTTTCTGAGTTCCAAATTGCACAAAAAAAAGCAGGCGTTGTATATGCACAAGTGAACAAAATTTTCCCGGGAAATAAGCTTCGTGATGCTTGCGATGGCAAGTATGAAATCCCGTTGGAGCACCAAAAACTCTACTGTGATCGACTAGACATTTTAAATTTTGTAGAGTTGGGAATAGTGACAGATGGTTCGTCATTTGCCTATAACGAGTTAATTCCTAAATCGATACCGCTTGAGGTCGCTTCAATAGTAAAACTTGACTTTCGCCGCCCTATAGGAAACTATTTTGTCGAGGTCGTAAGCCTTCAGGAAACTTCTACTTGCCAATGGACTGGAAGGTCAAACTCAGGGGTTGACGGCGCATTGAAAACAATGACTCTAGCTTCTGGAGCTTTCTTCGCTGGAGTATTGATGCCAATACCTACCTATGCGGGGGTGGCTGTGAACAGAAATCGAACTGGTGGTGTGGAATGTGAAGGATGGAGCTATAAGCAGGCATTTCATGACTTCTTGTTTGGACAAAATGAGTCGTCTTCTGTGCCTACGCCGCTAAAAAATACACGCGAGTTGAAGCAATGAGTCAAATAAAGTGGTTTATGTTATTTGATCGGCGAGAACTATAACGAAAGAGCCAATTTCCGTCGGTATGGATGAATCACCTTGTCAACCACAACTAATGTGAAGCGATAAATTTGTATGAGGGCAATCATGAAGAAATTCATCTTTACAATATCAGCCGTTTCTTTAATTTTGCTAAACGGATGTGCCAGCTTCGATGGCGATGAATATTTTGGCCGAGAACGATTTTTACCTAAGTCTGGTGTGGTTTACGGTCAAGTTGGACAAGTTTTCACTAGTCAAGAGTTTCAAAAATATTGTAAAAGCGATGTTTTTTTAAAATGGAACCCAAACATCGACTGCCATGATCAAACAATAAAAATCTTTGCTGTAAAGCTGGTTCGTAAAAATGGGACATATAGCTATGCAGAAGCTATTCAAAAATCAACCCCCATTGAATTAGGTACCATCGTTAAGCTGGACATGAGTAAGCAACGGGGTGTTCGCTTTATCGATGTGGCGAGTCTTACAGAAACATCCACTTGTAAATGGGTTCAAGACGACGGGTTAAATAGAACTCAAGCGAATCTCGCAAGTGGCGGAGTTGGGGTGGGGGCTGCATTGCTTGCTGCTCCTGTGCTGTTGCCATTGGGTGTTATCGGTGTCGTAAAGACAAGCAATGCTGGGGAAGGAGGCGTTGAGTGTGGAGGTTGGAATTACCGTGTCACATTCAAAGATTACCTCTCAGCAAATTAGAAGTTATGGGCGTCGGATTTGGGTCCGCAGCGCGGCACGCTGCGACGGTCTAAGTTTTATCACACTTACCTTGAGCGAAGTTGAGTGTCGTGGGTGGAGCTATAAACAAGTATTTCATGAATTCTTATCTGGTCAAAATGAGCGACCTTCTGTGTCTACACCACTAACAAATTCACTCGAGTTGAAGCAATGAGTCAAATAAAGTGGTTGATCGGTGAGATCTATAACGAAAGAGCCAAATTTCGTCGGTACAGATGAACCACCATGTCAATCACGACTAATCTGAAACGTTTTATATACGGAGCAATCATGATCAATATTTATCAAAAAGTTCATCCATCTGTTCTGACCTTGGTAATTAGTTGTTTGATCTTGATAACTGGGTGTGCTACTTCTGATAGCAAACTTTCTGTATTCAAAAAGGCTAGAGGCGACCAAGGTTTTATTTATGGGCAGGTTAACTCAATCACTCCAGGAATTGAAAGCGCGAAGCTTTGTGCAGCATATTTGAAATCCGGCACAAGGAACGAAGCACAGGACTATGTTTGTCCTCGCTTAAATGAGTTCAACATAGCATACATAAGCCTCGTTAAAAATACTGAGATCATTACTACAAACGAAGCAATACCAGTAACGGTAAAACTTGAACGCGGTTCAATTGTTAAGCTTGATGTATCAAAAATCCCACTTATTCGGTTTGTTGAAGTGATAGCAATACATCCCACCGAAGCGTGTAAATGGGCTGGCAGTGATAATGGCTTTGCATATGATCCAGTTACAAATGCAGCTAGTGTTGTTGTTGGTTTTGTTGCTGGGGCACTGCTCCTACCTGGCGCTGCTTTCTATGCTACAGACCATCATGGAGGTGTTGAATGTGATGGCTGGTCCTATAAGAAGGCCTATGCTGACTATTTACAGTGATAGAAACTCTTATTTCTTGCATCCAATTTAAGGCCTGCGAATAGGTGGGTAAATGCACTGTCTTAACTTTTTGCCAGTTAACCCCTGTTCGTTTTCTCAGCATAAAGACCTTTTACGGGGTTCGGATGGGTGGGGAAATGCACTGTCGTAACTCTTTGCCAGTTAGCCCCTGTTTTTTGCATTCTCGCTCGCGCATCTTCATGGAGTAGACCGTTTTTGCCTCGATGTAGCTGTCGGGACGATAAAGAGCTGTGCCCGGATTTAAGCCTGCTGCCCGACATGCTGCGACAGTCCAAGTTGGATCACAGTTACCTTGGATGAGCTGATTTGTTGCATCTAAATTACCACTACTAGAAGCATCAAGAACATCACTGTTCACATGGCGTCTTTGTATAGCGGCATAAAGACCTGCGCAGTGCGCATTTGAGCAATCGGCACCTGTTGATGAACCATTGCCAACATTCGAAGGGCTCCAACCAATACTTCCCATCCACCCCCGCTGTGGAGACACCAGTGATCCACCTTGTGTTATTTGTGTCGTCGCGGCATACCCAACACTAGCTTGAGCAGCAATAGAGCCAATTGCGATTTCTCCAGCGCCTGCTGCACCACCTGCAGCCGCAGCTCCACCATATGCTGAAGCATACATCCCCACGACGCCATAAGTTAGGGCCGCAGTCATCAGAGCAAACGCGAGGGTTGTCCAGCTACTGTTGGTCGTGACATTTTGGTAAAGCTGTTGTTCAATCTCCGGAATGTTTCCACCTTGTAGAGGTTCTAGCGCTATCAAGCCAGTGACAACATGTTCTTCTGCATCACAATTTGTGGCACCAGTGACGCAGATGATCCCAAACGTGGCTGGGTTGATGTTGTTTCGCGATGGACTCATGTTCAATGGCATGGCCAAATAAAACTGTGGCGTCGCGAATCCTGTCGTGGTTACTGTAACTTTTTTTCGAAGAAAATTTCCGCTGGTACTTTGCGTTTGGGTAAAGCGGTTTTTAGTTTCAATGTATAGCGCGAAAACCGAGTCATGATATTGCATAGCATGACTGACAGCCACTTGAGCAGCACCCCAGCCGATGTTATGGAACATAGGATCATCGTCATACCCTCTGAACTTTTCAAAGGGGTTGTAGCCTGCTTTGACAATGTTGGTGCGCTCTGATTCGGTCAGATAGCGGCGCGCTGCACGCCAGTGTTCACCATGATGGGGAGTGAAGTTAGAGACCCAGACTTGTTGTTTGCCAGAAGCATCGCGTGTGATTTTGAAAATATCGATTTTGAGCTTCGCTTGTTCTGGAAAATATCGGGCAACAACCCAAGGTGGATTACCGTTGGTGTCCCTCGACAAGATCATGGCCACTTGATTGGGTTCAAGCCCTAATCGCCCTACCCCCTCAACCCCATAGGTGATCCAGCCTTCACCCTGAATCATGAAGTCGGCACTTTCATTTCGACCAGTTCCTGTGATTTGGGCAATCATCCTCCAGTTGTCACGGGGCACTTTGATGCGCGTAACACCTGTTCCCTCTAAATCACCGAAACGTTCGTAATAACCACAGCCAAATTGACCACCTTCGGCCATACATGTTTTGTCGGGCTTGAACTGTCCGATCGTTGCACTAGCCTTGTAAACGGTAGGGTCGGCTCTCGCAAACGCACTACCTGTTGGAATGATGAGGCTTGTTGTAAGCATTACGATCGACATAGTCGATGCGATCCATTTTTTGAAAGTGATTTTGTTCATTGAATACTCCAGTTAATTTGGACATGGCACAGTTTCAGAAGTTACTGAACCCAGTGCTGTGGGGTAATGAGGTCCATACCATTCGTGCATCAGCCAGCCGATGTTGCTAGCCCTATCAATGCCTAGCGTATAGTTGGTTCCCCACCAAAAATAGCCGCCGCATCTCTGAATTGTTGTTGCTGCTGATGCGATGCAGCCCCCGTTCGCATTGAAAGTAATGCAAGCTTGTCCCCTATAAATAACGGGATAACTTGGATCACAAAACCCTTTTTGCCCCCCATAACTTACATAGATTTTCGTTTGCCCTGAGTCTCCAGTCTCATAGATGGGGGCTACATATTGAACACCTGGAATAGCGCTAGTAGATATCAAAGGGCCTGTTGGAGAAAATGGATTGATCACAAGTTCTCGAACTTGACTGATGGAAAGTGTCGTGGCTTGCGTGTAATCGAAACCTTGAGTGGGTGAAAAACTGTTCGTAGTTGTCCTCTTAATAAGATTTGGATTGATCGAGGTCTCATCAAATACATATCGATCGAATGTGCTCACCAGTGTCAGTCCATACCGTCCAGCAGTGCGAATGGTGCCGTTTGTACAGCTGTTGTTGTGAGTTAAAGAACGAGTATCAAAAGAGATGGCCAAGTTTGGCTGCTGGGATCCGTCAGATAAGGGCGTGTACTGAGGTTGAAGGGATCGCGTGTAGTCAATGATCGCGCCGTTACTACTTGTTGAATGCATCAGTGTTTTTGCATCCGTAAAGACAGCCGGACAATTAGGGCTGCTTGCCTTATCAGCCAAGCAATTCACACCAAAGTTAGGGTCCGATTCATTTGTGGTTGGTTCGTCATACGCTCCATTTGTGTTGATGCTTACCCATTCTGTCTGTGGTGTTCCATCGCGTTTACGAAGTTGCCACTTGAAGACACCGGCGTCGGCAAATGCCCAATTGGTGGGCAACCCTGCAGCAACAGCCTTTGGGGTGTATGTGATGTAAACAAATGTTGGGTCTCCATCTATCACACGAGGTGCGCCGAATAGGATACGCCCCCCATCAGCAACCGAGAGTTGCCAGGTTAACTTCATGATGCGATTGACGCCACTTGGAATGAGTTCTTGTTCGTAAATGAACGTTGCGGCCTTGTAGTTGTTTGTGGCCATCCAAGATTTGAGTGCTTTACCGACATCTGCAGCTGATGGCAATAGAAAATCGGTCGCCTGCTTCACAATTTCGATTTTTGACTTGCTACCAGATGTGTATGGCATGACTGCTACGCTTGCGATTGTGGTGGCTCCGTTGGAGTTGTTATCAGGTTGGATCTTCAAACCATTGCCGGTGTAGCCCACTGTTCCACTGAAAACCGTGAAAGTTGCGGTATTACTATTCAGAGGTACAGTTTCTATGACCGATACTGTTGTTCGATTTTTTTTGCTGGCAGCAGTCGTTGTGGCGCCTTCAACGGGTAGTCCAATATTTACTAACAACAAAGTGAAACTGACTAGTCGCAATTGGCGGCAGCCTAGCGTAATGAAAGATCGTTTCAACACTATGGCCCCCTTTTCATCGCTGAATAGGACTAGGCACGAAATTCGTTGGAAATGACCCCGAGTTGGTGCTCATGCCAGAAGGGGATTGGGAAAGTGGCGGCACATTGCTAATAGGGTTCGCCGCTGAATTTATGCGAGTTCCTGTCGCCTGTGCGTCCACATAGACGACCCGAGATTGGGTGCCTAAATAAGCACTTTGGGCAGATATTATCTCGCTGCCTATACGGATATTTCCACTCACGGCACCTTGAGTAATATTAACGGTAGGCACTAAGGCGCTTGCATCAGATTTGGGCAGAGCCCTTTGCGAATCGCCGCTGGAAGCGTGTTTGCTCAATACTGATACCAACTCTTCGCCTTTTTTTAGTGAATCTCTGGCCGGGACTTGCAACTTGGGAATGACATTGATCGCTTCACTGCGAATCTTGGCCGATTCAGCTTGACGTCGATCTCCTGTCAATTCCAACTCGGCCTGTAGTTGCGCCTGTGCGACTTGTTGACGAGCAATGTCGGTCACCAATTTATTGGCATTCAATAAGCGCGTCAAACGTTCTTCAGAGAAAGATTTCCCTGTAAGAGGGTTAATGGCCGAATCTGTATCAATCGGAGTTTTATAGTTAGGCATGGCAGCGATTGCAGGCAACTTCGGCGGTTGTGCCATGACAGGTAATTTTGGAATACTTCCTCTAAACTGATCGTCTGATTCGATCGTTAACTTATCTGTACTTTGGGGGAGCAACTCACTCTTAGGGTTCACATGGCCTCGGCCTGCGCCTGCACCGCTAGGTTTGGCAATAACCTGAGCATGCATTGGGCTGGCCATGGCCGCAATTAGCGAGACGGCGATGCCGATAGATATCAGGGGTTGTATGCTTTTGTTCACAGGAACTCCTTTAAATGGGTTTTTAGTACGAGCCGACGACCGTGCGAGATAGCGTCTGTCCGCCAGGCAAAGAGGTGGAAATCCTGGCTGTAAAGCCCGGCGTTTGTAAGGCTCCAGTTGCATTTTGAGGGTTTCGAACCGCATCTGAGCTGTTGTCAATCAGCAAAATCTGTCCGAACGAATCGGTTACATCTGAAAGAGTCAAACCAAATACGGTATGTGCGCCGATATTGACCATGTTGACAGCACTCCCACCGGTGTTCGGCATAGCACCACCGATATCCCAGCTGCTAGACGCATTTCCTCCTCGGTCGGTGTTGGCGAAATAATCAATTGAGATATCGCGCGTGGTGTTAGCCAAATAGCGAGTATTGAAGTACATCTGGTAGGCGTCTGCTGCTCTGTTCACGACCGCCAAAGACTGAGTGACTTTGTCTTGCATAAGCGATCGTCCGTCAATCAAAATCCCTTTGTCATCGCCCCCAAGCGTCAGAACACCAATCGGCGAAAGCGTTGTGGCTGCATCAATGGCACCGTCCACTCCTGCAGATACGACGGCTACGGAGTGATAGTTGAAAGTGATGGAGTTGACGGTTATGTTTTGTATGGGAGTGATGTATACACAAAAACTTCTACCGAATCCGTCATGCCAAATATCGGATGCGCTTGTATTCAAATATCTGGCGATGGCATTGAACATAGTTGGCGAGCCAACGCACAAGTTGTTTACGCTCGGTATGAGAGGCGTCAGTGTGCCAGTCGAAGTCGTAAATACCGCAGCGGGATTCGCGTCCACTTTGGTGGCGTTGTCGTTATAAGCAGCGGTTAAAGCGACTCTTAAATCTTTCAAACGACTGTCAGTTTCAATACGTGCAAAGAAAGTAATCCCTGGCCCCGCAGCGTTGCTGATGAGCACTATCAGGACACTGGCTAAAGTCATAGCCACCATCATTTCCATCAGAGTGAAGCCCCTCTGAAAGTTAGAACCAGCCGAAACCGAGAAAATTGCAGATGTCGTGCAGGGTTTCATGAGAACATTCCTAACGCCTTTTCAAGTTCAGCGCGCTCAGGTGAGGCCATTAATGCAGTTTCTTCATCCACAATCTTTTCTCTAACCAGTTTTAGCAAGCTTTGATTCAGCGTGAGTTGGCCATCTACTGCTCCGCTATTCATTTCCTGAGTGATGAGGTGTATGTTTTTGGTGATGTGCACGCGAATCGCTGGTGTAGCCATCAAAATCTCAAGCGCTAGAGTGCGTTTGCCCTCCTTCGTTCGGATCAGGCGTTGCGACACAACACCTCTAAGTACTGCGGCGAGAACTGAACGGGCGAGTTGCCGGTCACTTTCAGAAAAGAATGCCAAGATGCGATTGATTGTCTCGGTTGCACTGTTTGTGTGCAGTGTTGCCAATACCAAGTGCCCCGTTTGGGCTGCGTTCAGTGCAGCCTCTACTGTGTCCAAATCACGCATCTCGCCAATCAAAATCACATCAGGATCCTCACGCATCGCGCCGATCACACCAGCGGCAAAACTCGAGCAGTCACCAGACTCACCAACTTGGCGCTGCCGCATCCGTGATTGACGATCTTTATGGATGTACTCAATGGGGTCTTCAAGGGTGATGATGTGACTAGGTGTATTGGCATTGAGCCAGTCGATCATGCTGGCCAAGGTGGTAGATTTACCACTCCCCGTTGGGCCAGTTACCAATACCAGGCCTTGTGGCGCTTCTACAAGCCTTTGGACTGATGGGGGTAGCCCAAGACTGGCTAGAGGAGGGATATCGTTGGAGAGCCTGCGTACCGCTACATTGAGTTGCCCTTGTGATATCCATGCGTGCGCTCGTATGCGGATGTTGGCTAAGTTCAACGCAAAATCATCTTGGCCACCTAATTCGAGCACCCGTACATGAGCAGAAGCGTCTTTGTATCGCGACTGCAACCATCCGTTAAGATCTACAGAGGGCACCAGTGTGTCTTTGACAAGTTGCATCTCGCCACCGCTTCGAACCCAGATAGGTTGATCTGCCTGCAAATGAACATCACTGATAGATTCATCGCTCAGTAACTCGGTGAGGATCTCTAGAAAACTGCGGTTGACATCTTGATCATTCATAACGGATCTCTTAGCTTTTTATTAATCGGTTTGTTGAACTTGGTAGGTCATGGTCTGCCCCCAAGGCGAGGAGGCACGGATCGACAAGCTAAATGGCACCGTCGAGTTGTTGCTGTCCAATAGATTGCTGATCTGTACAACATCACCCCACGGGGTTTTAAAGTCGCTCTCTGGCATGCCAAGCATGGTCGGAATCGATGTGCTGGTGATAGGCTGGTATGTATCTATGCAAGGCAAGTACCCCGATACCGCGCGAGCGCAATCTCTAGCTCGAAAATAATTTTCGAATGACGGCGCCCCAATGACACCTTGCTGTGCTCTCGCAAAGTTTTGTAATCTGCCCGCCGTCGATTTGAGAAGCTCGCTGATTTGTACGGTCAGCCCTTGTTGATATAACTTGGTGTCGAATATTCTTGCTGTACCGGCTGCAAAAACCGTTTGGTCAGGCACAAATACGCCATTGGCCTGATTGAACACAGTTTGATCCATGCCGCTGATGGGGGGCAGCCAAATCACAAGCACTCGATAAGGCACGCAGCTGCCAAATGCTGCATTGGTCGGACAAGAAGTGTTCAACCGATTGCTTATCATGCCCCGGACACCAAATCGACGTTCGGGCGCAATTTCCTGTAAGAGTTCCACCTCGGTTGGCGTTTCTCCTGTCACTTCCATTGACAGCGAAACACGTTGATACCAGGCATGAGCGTTTTTAAGAACAGCGTCAAGATATTGCCTTTGGTCCTGCTCAAACGTCACGCGCGCTTGATGAACGACATGAGCACGAAACGTACCCGCCAAAACCAGCATGGCACCCAATAACATGGTGACCACCAACAAAAAGGCTGCGCCGCGCTGTTTATGCACGGGTTGGTCTTTAGAAAACCAATTCAAATTCATGGCGAACTTGAGCCTTTTGTTGTTGATCATGGCGGGGCTCAAAAACTCAATTAACGAGAGTCAGAGACTTTGACATCAAATGTGCCAAACTCAGTTGCACCAGATCCGAGCGTGGCGCGGCATTGGCCATTGACGAAGGTGGCATTTGCAACAACATCTGTATTCATACACTTTTTGATTGCTTCGATGATCACCGCATTCGGTACATTTGAAGCACGCAAGTAATACACCCATGTGTAGTTACCGCCATTGGTTGACAAATTTGCGGTTTCTCGCGCTATCGTGATCGTGGTTGCATCACCAATGCTTGCCTGAGTGATCGCATTATTCGCATCCGTTGGTTGTCGCTCTAAGTAGGGGCCACTCCAACTATTTGTTGCGGCTATTCCGTTGAACATATTTCCAGCCGTTGCGTCAGCACGATTCCACAACACAGAAAGGCGACTTGGCACGCCGCCAAGGTCAACTACGGCGCGTTGCGTTGATTCACTCAATGTTTTCATATCAGAAAACAATTTGACAGCCTTCGATGAATCACCTGAAAATTTAGAGGCCACGAAGGTGGCTAGGACCACAATTACAGCCAGCACAACAATAACTTCAATCAATGTCATACCTCGTTGTTTTTTCAGTTGCTTGTGATTTGCAATGTGAATTGCAAGTGATGGTGCTTGAAGTTGATTGGTTTTCATAAAGTTCTCCTTTGATAAATAATTAACGACTACAGAGATTGAAGCATGGGGCCAGCAATTGGGTAATAAGTGATGTAGAACACAGCCAGAATTAAAATGACGCCGATGGCAAGCGATATTTTTTGAAGAACCGCCTGAACTCTCCCCGTCAAAACCTGTACGTCATCCTGCAGCATTTGGCAGAAGGACTTCAGGCCGTCTGGTAGATCGCCTGAGTTTTTGGCACTTCGATAGCCTGCGTTCACAAAGCGAGGAAACTGCGCAGCCTCAAGCGCGCTTACTTCATCTGCACCGGCAGCCAATCGCCTTGACATCACATAAAGGGATTCACCAGTGATGGCGAGTTTGCATGCCGGTCGCAAAATTGCACAAATTTCTTGAGGCGCAATGTTGGCCGAATACATCAGGGCATAAACACTCCAAAGTTGCGCGTGTTCACTTTTCAAATCTAGATCATGAAAAGACTTGATGTGTGATTTGAGTTTTTGCCAAAGATTGGATTTCAACAATAGCCAGCCTCCAAACCCCATCGTCAACCAGACTAAAAACCAGATCACAGGGCTAGAGTTCACTTCGCCCACGAAGCTATACAGAGCCTGGATATCTGAAGGTATGTTGACTGTGTTGCCCAGTTTTTTGAAGAAGCTCAACATCTGTGGCCCAAGTACCCCAAAAAATAATGGCAAAGAAAAATAGAACATAACTGTCATGGTTTGGGGCATGCGCATGGCCCCTCGTACCGCGCTTTCTGTCTGATTACGCAATTTGGCTTCTTGGGCCAAATCCCAAAAAGACTTATCTAACCCTCCCACCATGTCGAGGGCTTTGACCACCATGACATCCCGATGTGCAAATCCTCCCATTTCCATGGCTCGCCAAGGACGCATACCACTCTCTTGTGCAGCGGAGGCGATGGCTACGGCTGAGAGCAAGCGACCATCCTCGATGTAGTCTTTGGCAGAGTCGAACGCATCCTTGAATGTGCCTCCGAGTTTGATGCGCTTCGAAATGGTTTCGTAAAAACGTGCTTTCTCTCGCAAGTCAAAATCAGTGGGTTGAAGCAGACCGAATCCTGTCGATAATGTTGGCATGATGGCAAGCGATACTTGTGGGTGAATAAAGCCCATTTTTTTCACCTTTGCAATTGCAAAAAGGCTTGACTCGGCCGTAATCAAACCAGAGACTGTTTTTGTACCCACTGGCTGGCGTGCTGAAAATGCGAATGTCAAATTCATGAGTAAGATGCCTCTTTGAGTGGACCGAGTTTTTTCACTTCGTCTATGCTGGTGACTCCATCAGCAACCAGGCGCAGTGCATTACCGACTAGCGTCCTGTCTTCTGGAATACCTTCTTTGGCGATCTGACTAGGCGATGCGCCACTTTCAATGAGTTCGCGCACTCGTGGCGTGACACGCAACAACTCGTATACCATTCGTCGACCACGAAAACCTGTTCCATGGCAGTTGACGCACCCCATGGCTTTTTTGGGCTTGATGGGTTTGCCAGTGCGACCCTCATCAAGAAATGCCAAGTTCCCAAGTACTGTCAGGGTGTCCACCCGATAATCATCAACAGCGCAAGTGCAAAGTGTGCGAATAAGTCGTTGCGCCAAAATTCCCAACAGTAAGCTGGCGATAGCCGACATATCTAAATCGAAACTTCTCAATCGACTGATGGCCAGTGCTGCATCATTGTTATGTAATGTTGAGAAAACCAGGTGTCCTGTGTTGCCTGCGTCAACAAGTTGTTCCGCAATATCACCCTTACGAATTTCCCCAAACAATATGACATCCGGTGCAGCTCGTAATAAACCCTTGAGCAAATCATGTGCGCCCTTAGCCTCATCGCTTGTGCTATTACTGTCATTTCTGGCGGCGTTTTGGCGCGTTTGAAATTGCATCCAAAGGCCGCGTGAATACTCGATGGGGTTTTCGATTGATTGGACCCAACGTGAGATCGGATCAATTTCATTCAAAGTAGCATAAAGAGTGGTTGTCTTTCCACTACCTGTAGGACCGGTGACTAAAAACAATCCAGTTGCACGATCCTTGCAGTCGCGAATGTACTTCAGTGTTTCTGGATCAAACCCAAGCGTTGAGAGCTCTGCGGTGTCTGCCTGCTGATCCAAAATTCGCATCACGATGGTGACTAGGGTGTTGTCACTCTCATGGCGTTGCATCAAGATGACCCGGAAGCCGTATCGCTGAGCGATTTCGCCAAACTCTTCTTGATCTGCCTCTGCGAACTCAAACCGACGATCGACAGGGCCCTGTTGCAGCTTGTCTTGTGCACCACATGTAGTGACCAGGTGGGTGATGACCCGGGCCCAAACTTCAGATGGTAGGAATGTGAAAAGCTGTCCAACGCCGTCAATTTTTAGCCGAACATCACCGCCAGACTTGGTGGCAGAGGGTGAAAAAGAGATGTCCGAGGCTCCTGCGTAACAGGCGTGACGCATCAATGACAGCACAAATCGGCGAAGCAACGATTGGGCCTCTTCTTCTTCAACCTTCACGTTCGAGAGTTGATCAAACAACTTCATGACGTCTGCATCGGAGTTGGAGTAGTAGCGCCGGTACATGGTGGACAAGGTACGTTCCGAAGCGATTTTGTAAACCTGTGGAAGACCATTGAAAAGACGGGAGCCGGCCAATGTTTTCGAGGGCTCGTTGATGGCCAGTACCAAGGTATTCAAGCCGTTGTCGGTCATCACATCAACGGGTAGTACGCCTTCGAACTTAGCCGGCATCGCAATACCATGATGATTTAAAACCTCCACAATCTCAGAGACACGAACTGAATCAATCTGACTTGGGGAAAAATATGTCAAATTAGTCACGGTGGCCAATACACGAGCCACCCCCTCCGGAGGCAAGAATCCATACTCACTCGATCGCATAATTTCTGTGATCGGCTCATTTGTCAGTGCTTGCCGTTTACGCAAAATTCGGATGTGTGATTCGCTCACGCCTTCAATTCGGAGGGCCCTTTCCATCGAGTTGTCCAACTCACTGTCCAGAACTAGCGGGGCTGTGTCAATCTTTGTAGACGGCACGATGACATTTGTAGTAACAAAGGGTTCCGATGTCTTCTCGACTTTTTCTTGCTCATGTATCGGTTGCATAACACGATGAACTTGAGGTAAACCAATGGACAAAGGCCGAGGGCTAACCGCTGAAGAAGTTTTCTTCTGCGTTTTTGCAGAAGAAGCACTCCGAAGATTGAAGAAGCTTGGACCTGTAGCCATCACACACCTGCCTTCATCTCTTCTTGAGGGCCATAAAGTTGTACCCTCATCTCAAAGCTGTATCCCCGCAGCTTGAGAGCGCTCAACGAGCCTCCGTACTCTATAATTTGGGACTGAATAAAATTTTGAAAATCTTCTAATGATTCGTATGAACCTTTGATGTTGATTTCTTGCGACATCAATCCAGTTGCGCTGTTTTGAATTTGCATTGAATGCATGGGAATAACATTTTGACTACCCACCGTGGTACCTGCTGAGACATCCGACATCACCACTCCAAAGTCATGGTGGGTATGCAACCAGCGTGAAATTGATTGAACAACCACTTTGTTAATAGCGAGTCTCGGCGCAGGTTTTTGATCAAACTGACTCATAAAGCGTAAGCTTTCATTAACACTGGACATGGCCAAGATTAATCGCTCGCCCTCACCCTTAGCCATCGCCAATGCATGTAGCTGCGGCTGCATGATCGTTTTAGCGATTGCTACTGAGCAGAGAAGAAATAACGCGGTCAACAGACGTGCATTCATAATTGATGTAGAGCTCCGAGAGCTGCGTGTTGGTTTCGGGATTACGGCGAATACAACCCTCGGGTGATTTCGCACTCATCAACTCTGTCAAAGTAGTCGGCGTGTTAGATCCATCGACCACTTTGGCAATGACTTTGATTCGAATAAGTTCTCGATCCGCATCAATTTCTAATCGAAGACCTTCTTGATGCAAGGATTGAGCAATCTCAACTGCTTTCACGATGGGAACAGAGCCCTCTTTTGTGAGTGATCCCCAGCGGGCAATGGTCGCGCTTTGCAACTGCTCGTTTGCTATACGCAATGCGGTTGTTTGTGTGGTCGAGTCGTTTTTTGCCCAATTTGTTAAAACACCCGCATAGACACTTGTGATGACAACCCCAATCAACCCTGCAGCTGCAGCTGGTGTCGATAATTTCCACCAAGTTGAAGACCCCACACCAAAATATTCAACTTCGATTGGATAAGGATGAACGATGGTGCTGCTTTGCGAATTCGCAATCAGCTTGGTAAATTCCACACCATCAAACAGGCAAATCCGATCTGCGGGGAAATCACTGGCAGAGTCGAGTGCCGCCAAGCGAACATGTTGCAAGTAGTTCTGCAGTGCTTGTTCTAAGCGAAGCTGATTCGCCGCGTCTTTCTCCTCTGGTGTCCCAAGAGTCGAATTGGTTAAATTTGCCGAGACCATTGACTCGAGTTCGCCGCTCTCACTCGCCTTGAAAAATATGACCAATGTATGGTGATCCCCCGTGAATACCACACCCGTCACATAAGGGCTTGTAGGTTGATTTTGTTCAGCCCAAGCTTGTGCCAATAAGCTACGGAGCATTGCGCGTCCTGGCCAAAGGCGAGAGCTTATCGATGTGTTCTTCATGCGGTCTGCAGCTGTCGCATAAAGCCACTCACTACCGTTTAATCCGCGTGCCCTGTCTTGCTGGTGAATTACTTGTGGATCATTGGATTTGGAGGAGTTCGCATCACTTTTTAAGGCGTCGATAATTCTTTTAGTGAGTAGGTTGAGTTCTCCACGTAAACCGGATGTTTTCGATTTTTTAAACGATGCTATATACAACATCTGCCGCCATCCAATCAGCCGAACACCTGCGTCCGCCATCAACCGCTTGGTTAATGCAGCTGTTGACTCGCGTTTTTGAGCGCGCGTCTCCAAATCTTCCGTTGGAGAAAAACTGATGATGTCTGCTGACTCGTTACCATCTGGGGGCTGCATCTCATGCGTGTTGCCAATCAATGTGCCTGCAGATTGGCTCGCGAGCTTATTCAAAGGCCAATATGTGGCTTTTTCACCCTCTCGCACATATAACCACAACTTCGCATCGCGAAGCTCCGTGGTTTTTGTATTTCTAAATCGTGAGAACATCAGATTGACTCCGAAAACACGATATTCATAGGGGCTGGACGAAGGATTCGTGCATTGATAATGAGCACCGATTCACGTGCCGCCACATCTTTGGTATTGCCAGCAAACAAGGCCCCAATCCCTGGGATTTCAACTAACCCGGGTACTGCCTGCTTGGAGGAATTATTGGTAGAGGTACGAGTTCCACTGATCACAACAGTTTGGCCAGACTGGATAGAGATCCGCTGCCCCCCGTTCTGAACAGACTGTTCATACATCTGGACTTGGTCGTTCAAAAACTTCTGTAAAGTGCCTAAAGTCACTTTTGAGGGCACGATAGTCAGGCTTGCATTGTTATCATCCAAAATAGATGCATGAACCGCCAAATTCACACCATCTTGTGCGTAAGCGCCCGTTCCGGCTTGTGTAGTGGTAGTGCCAGCCCCACTTGGTGTGGTGGTGCTGGTCACCTGTGGCATATAAGGCTTTTGCGTCCCGCTGAAAAACACACCCGAAGAGTTGTTGGTGATGATCAACTTCGGTGTTGCAGAAACATCTACTGTGGTGAAATTCTCCAATGCCTTCACGACGCTGGTGATGGAGGCAGTAGTGAATGAAAGCGAGCTTGTTGAAGCCGATCCGACCGTTCCAAGTGTGTTTAAACTTATTTTTTGATTGCCCGCCGCATTAATGACTTTTTCCCATTGAATTCCATACTTGAATTCATTCGTTAAAGATACATCCACCAAACGGGCATTGATTTCAATTTGACGGCGTGCATCATAGGAATACTTACTCAAAAAATCATGGATGCGTTTAAGCGCTTGTCCGTTACCTCGCACAGAAATCAATCCTGATTCTGCAAAAATCTCTACCGTGGCATTTGACCCCGCGTGTTTTTCAACAAAGGCTTTGAAAGCTGAAGGCGCATTGACATACTGGCCCTGTACTGAAAATGAAGCGCCAATCGGGTTGATCGACGCGCCGCCCCCAGGACTTCCCGTTCCTGCCGAGGTGCTACCGGTACTCGTCCCTGAAACTGGGCTGCCACCGTAGCGGAACTCTGTTGATAACAGCTTCTTCAGATCCTCCGATGGCACGCGAAACACCACAGTGGCTTCAGGAGCCACTATCACGCTGCGATCGCTTTCATTGATCACGATGGCATAGCCTGCCTGCCATGCAATCTGACGCATGGCTTGTTGAATCGTCAATCCACGCAAGTCAAGCGTGACTGTCCTTTGATGATCTACCGAATGAACCGCGGAAGTACCATAACCCAGTCGGTCTGACAGTTTGACGACCAAGTCATAGAAATTTGCGTTCTTGACAGAAATTGTGACCGCCTGCCGTTCATCTACATCATCAATTTCAACACCACGCGGGATTGAACGCTCAACATTTCTAACGGTTGTTGCTCCGTTGATCGGGCTGTCTGAGTATTTCTTTGCGCGATCAGTGACTTCGTCTTGATACTTGCTCACATTGGCGCAGCCTGACATTACCGTCGCAATAGACATTAATGTGAGTGCAAACCGCGTATGACGAATTTTGTGTGTCATGGGAACTCCGATTAAAGACCGTTACGCGAATTTCGGACAGTTACGCGTTTGACGGCGCCACTGTTCTTGGCAATCTCCGCTTCAAAACCAAAAGGCTCCAAAACTTCGTTCAATGCAGTCTGCACATCTACCGCACTGGCTTGAAAATCATCTTCCAACACCACATCACGAACGCGGCCAGAAGTTGTGGCCGATGCCGCCCATACCAACTCAATTGACTGCGATGCCAGCCAGGTTCTAAGCGTTGGCATTAAGCGGTCGCCTTGTCGAATCACTAACGGAGGGAGGGCTGACACAGCAACCACAGCGGCAGGGTGCGGTGTCGCCATTTCGATGACCGAAGTTTTTTGTGTGGTATCTAGTGCTGGTCGCACTTCATTCAATACAACAGGTGCTGTTAACAGATTGACGGGGTCAGCTACGACAACTTGTGCTGGCGGACAATATTTACCAAGGATGACCGTACCAGGCGGTATCTCAGGACAATTGGAGCCTTTGGTTTCTGCTGCATCCACAATTTGGAAAAAGGCAATTGCACTAATGGCGAGTAGTCTTTGTTTATTTAATTTCATGAATAACTCACTTGCTCGGAAAATCTGAAACAACGATCGTTGATTTGTCTGGGAACTCCAAGATGAGTGGGCTCTCATCTTTGAGAAGCACGGCCAAAGCGAGAACCGCCGCTCGAATATCTGGTTCATTTACACCGCCAGTCGTTGTCACCTTTGAAGTTGTTTTCCATATCAATCGCATGCGCGCTTGGCGAGCCCAGGTCGTTAGGACATAGTGCACATCGTCCCCACGCTCGGCGGTGTAACGTGTTTGGCGTGGTAGCCCGGCACGCGCTGCACGAATTAACTCGCTCAAGGCTTCTTCGTCGGTATTGACTTTGACAATCGGCCCAAAAGCCTGTGGCGGTGGTGATGGGGGTGAACTGGCACATGCCGACAGAACCATTGCAATGAGTAAGATCAGATTCTTCATATCGAACTCATCGAATGGGTGTTAAGCGTTGAGGTGTGTCGGGGTTCTGTTGCAACTTCACGTTGTGTTGCCCTCCCATGTTCTTACCAGAAGACATAAGACCATCTGCCACCGCCGCCACTGATGTGGCAGCAATACCTTTTGGAATTTGATTGACGGTCAACGCGCGCGACACAATCTCATGCCCCTTACCCTCTGGTAAATTGGTCTCTATGGCACCTTTCTCTTTAGGTTGTGCGTCAACGGGTGCAGTAACAACACCTACCTGTGCTTCTTCGTGCAGCTTTTGAACGGTCTGAGCCAACCAAGTATTTCGGTTGGTGGTGATTTCTTCTTGCCCAATAACACGGCCCGTATCGTCCTTGACAGTAGTCCATACTTTTACTGGCTTTGCGCCTTGATAGGCCAATAAAATGGGCTCGCCAATGGCCGGTGCGCTCTCTTGCATTGCCCGTTTTATGTCGACACCCCAAACCACCTCTTCACCTTTGCTGGTTTTCAGTTTTGCGTAATAGTTACTATGGTTTTCATCGGCATTGAATTTGTAAGGTGCTGAACCATGTTCAAGCAAAACGCCCACATATGCCCGAGGTGTTTGCAATACCGTGTCGAGTGCAGCAATCGTGGCATCTATGGCTGCGGTATCTGTGATGCCTTTTTCGTGTAGCTGAAAACGAATCTGAGAAATCGTTGCAGGTTCACCTTTGTTATTTCTGGCAAGTAATGGCGTGGGTTCGGTATTACGATTGGGCGTCGTTTTTGTATCGCCAATGAACGGCATTTTCGGAATTGCCATCTCGTCTTTAATCTGCAGGGCGATCCGCTCTTGTAGCTTGACACGATCTATAGGTGCTGGTGTATAGCCCGTCACCTTGAGACCAATTAAAGAAGCTTCAACCCAAGATTGACTTAAAAATTCTGGTGACCCGTCGAGGTGCAGCTGCTGCCATCCTTTGGCCCGTGCCAGCGCAACAATGGCTTGTACGACCTCCGGATGGTTGTGTTTAGTCTTGAATGAATTGCCGGTGTCAACGAACGCCAGAGTGTTTTTATTGTCTCGAAAATAGAAGTTACCTTCGGCAAACAAAAATTGTGCACTCAGACGCACCATCAATGTGTCTAGTAAAGTGACACCACCAGTAGTTGGGGCAACAACGGTCGACGCAATCTCTTCGACCTCAACGGAATTGACTAAAAATGACTCTGTTTTTGAACCTATTTGAATGACTGTTTCAACAGAGGGGGCCACAGTTTCATTCATTGGTGCAATTGTTGAATCCATTTCACCTAGGAGATCTTTGATCAACTTGTCGCCAGTCTCTCGACCATACTGCCTATGTAAATCGTTGAAGTCCTTGCCTTTGAAACCTACAGCCGTAGGAAAGACGACTTTTGCACCTATAGCCTCTCCCGCTTCAGTTGCTTTAGCGCGACCTGTGTTGTGTGTATTCAGAACATCATCATCACCACATACCACCATGGTTTTATCAGGGTAAAAACCACGGAAAATATTTGCAACACGAACTAAGTTGCCTGAATCAAACGCTACGACAACAGGGTGACCGGTTGCTTCATGAAGGCTAGCTGCGGTGGCATAGCCTTCAGCGAACAAAATCGGCTGATCTTCAGTAATCTCACCGACAAGGTGAAAAAGGCCAGACTTTCGCCCGTCTTTGAGATAAAACTTATCTGTGTCTGTGTTTTCTGGGCGCTGAGTCAGAATACGTTGTATGTTCCACAATTTGCCTTCTTCGTCTACCAACGGCACCAAGAGAACTCCATTTGGCATGGCGCGTAGGCCATAGCTACCAACGCCTTTACGGTCGAGGTACGGTGTAATCATGTCGGGTGTGCCCGACTCCCACATCTCAGCAGCTTGGGCTGCAGTTTGCTCTTGTTTTACAAGTTTGAACGCAGCCTCTTTGGCTGCGACCTCGGTACGTTCTGGACTTAATGCTGGTGCTGGCCGACTCATACGCACTTGCGTTTGTTGATCTGGTTTCCAACCACCGTCCATGGCTTCTTTGAGCAGGCTGGCTACAGTGATACCACCATCTGTCTTGATGCTTCTCCATGTGGATACCGTTGAAGAAGTTTTGTAGCTCTCCCCGCTTTGGCTCCAGTTGTCAAACAGAATGAACCCGTCTTCACCGGGAAACTCGCTTTTGATGGCCATGCCAATTTTGGCCCAGCCATCACGGGAAAGGTTGGCAGAGATAAAGCTCAGAGCCTCAGCGATCTGTTGGTATGTGATTTTTTGGGATCCTGAACCTCTCGTAGCTCGATCGCCCGCTTGGGGCGGTGTGCCATAGCCAAGCGACTGAGATTCAACTGCAGGCGATAGATCCCCTTTGATCACTTGTGATTGCACTTGAATGGAGGGCTGGCTCAACCCCATAACAAACTCCGCAATCTGGTGCGCTTGTGAAGCCGCTTGGTAAATTTCGTTTTTGTCTTCTTTTAAAACAGCGATCCAACTCGCCTGATACGCGGCATGACGCTGCGGATTGAAGGGAACACCCAACTCCGCGCTGATGAAAAGACTCGCAAGTTGGGCACGTAGTTCCTCACGCGCATAACTTGCACTTCCGAAGCCGCCACTCAAATCACGGTTGAGACGGCTCTCATGACCTGACCAGTGACCAATTTCATGCAACAACACCTCGTAGTAATCAAGGCTCGACGCGAATGCTGCTTTGGGTGGCAAATGAATATCGTCTGCACCCGGGGCGTAATAAGCCTTATCAAGTTGATCGTGCACGATGCGTGCGCCACTCTGGGCAATGATCTTTTCTGCGAGTTCAACGGTTTCCCATTTCTCTTTAAATTGGGCTGGGGGAGCATAGAGAGGAATGCCGTCGATTTGCGACGCGTGAAACACTGATGCATAAAAAGCTGAGGGCACCTCCCGTTTGACTTTCACAGTGTCGGACTTGCCTGTTATGGGATTACCACGCTTCTCCTCATCTTCCCATTTCCAATATTGAATGGTTTGAGCTTTCGCACCTTTTTTGATTTGCCACCCTGCGGCCTGCGCTTGTTTATATGTGCACCACCGAGGATCGTCACTTTGTCCCATTTTTGTGGCCACAATCAATAATTGGATTGAATTTCCTCCTCGATATGGCTTGCCGGTAACTGGGTTTTGAGGAAGCTGCAAAACGGTTGCAGCTTCTAACGCATCCCAAGGTTTTTGCCAAGGAGCTACACCAGCTTCTACCAGCCGAATCAATTCGTCCGTCAATTCTTGTCGCACATCGCGTCTTTGTTGCTCAGTTGCCATGGTGCTCTCCATCCATGTCTGGAGAAGTTGAAGGATCTATGCTGAGCTCTTCCTCATCAAATCCTGCGTCCTCTAGGCTCTCGCCGCCAGCAAAATTTGGTAAGGCCGGACTTGGCTCAGCTTTTTGTGGAGGAGCCGGGACGCCTGGGATGATTTCTGGGTAGTTGGTTTTAAGGTCAGATGCGCGCATGGTTAGATCCTCCAGTAGGGGGAAACATTTTGAAAAACTCTTTCTTAACAGCCTCTGCAAAATCCGCGTGGGTATCAAGGGCTGCGTAATCGGGGAGCCTGGCTGCCAGTGCAATAGCTGCTGTCTCTATTTCAGCTTCAGTCATATGGGCAAACATATCGGTGTCCTCTTGAGGATCTGATACAGACTCTTCGTAGCTGATGGGTGAGACAGTTGGAACTGGCGCTGATAACTCGCCTGCAACACGAGCTGCATCCAATTGATCGCGCGTAGGCATCTTGCGACCCAGCTTTTTGAGCATTGGTGAAACATCCTTTAATCGGTCAATGAAAACCCTGTCTTCAAAATAACGAACCTTGTCACAAAGCACCGGTGGAGCCCCCTGCTTATCAATGATTGATTTCAAAGGTGACATTTGCTTAAGCTCTTGCGGCATCATCAGCGCACGTCTTTGATCGCTGATGCTCGTACCTCCGGAAGAGTTACCTGTGACAGCTAACAAATGTCCGCTGTGGTTTGAAGAGACCGAAGTTGCTTTGGTGGTGTAGTACCCCAACATTTCTGAGGCGTCCTTGGCTTCATGGTCGTCACCGGGCGGGAAAACAATACGCACCTCATGATTCACGATCATGTTGCGTGCATCTGCCTTGGAATACAAGCCGTCGCCTTCGAGTTGTGACTTGCTTTGAATAATGGTAATTAAGCGCAAGTTGTAGCCTGCGATATACGACACCGCTTTGGTCAAAATTCCTACGCGACCGAATGCCGTGAACTCATCCAGCATCATCAAACATTGATGCTTAAGCGTTTTGTCTGCCTCAGGTAACACACCTGTATTCAAGCTAATTGCTTGTGTGAAAAATAAGTTAATCAGTCGCGCGGCAGTTTCTAATCGATTAGGAGAAATGCCAAAATAAATTGAGATTCGTTTGCGCCGCACATCTGATAAGTTGAAGTCACTAGCACTTGTCGCAGCATCTACCATTGGGTTCGCAAACATCAACAGAGGCGCATCAAAACTGGCCTTGATATTGCCGAATGTTTCCTCAGGGTTAGACAATGCCCGATTTAAAGCATCACGACATTGACGACTCAGCAATGGATTTTTTTCTAGAATGCCTCGTAGGTGCTTGGGTAATGATTTGTCATATCCAGAGCCTTGCCGAAATACTTCTCCCAACGAACAACGCGGGTGCCTGGTTTCGATGAGATACAACGTGATTCCTAAGAACAAGTTTTGGGCTTGATCATTGAAGAATCTGTTTTTATCTGACTCTTTGCTGGGGTAAAAAATCTGGGCGATTTGCAACACATCGCCAGAGGTAACAAAGGGGTCACGACTCACGCTATCCAATGGATTCCAGCGATGACTCTTACGATCCGAGGAAAAAGGATTAAAGAGAAATGTCTCCTGTCCAAGAGTTTCTTTTCGAAACCGACTAGTCAATTGCCAGTTCTCAAGCTTCACATCCAACACAACCACAGAATCCTGCCAGTTCAGCAAGTTCGGGATCACAACACCAACACCCTTTCCCGATCGAGTTGGCGCAGCCAATAAGACAAATTGCTGACCATCAAACACCAAATATTTACCCTTGAACTTGCCCAGGATGATGCCTTTCCGGCCAAATAAACCAGCATCCTCCACTTCATTGGTACTGGCAAAGCGCGCATCGCCATGGAGCGCTCGACGGTCCTTGTAAATTGCTATCAAGGCAACTAATCCGATCACGAAAAGAATGGCAAACGATAGTTGGAAGGCTAGATTGAAATGTCGATTCGAAACTCCGTGATAAATGAAGTATTCAAAGATTGTGTGAGGGGATTTTGTAAGGATTGCAACATCAAACAAGCGAAATCCAAACACTGTTGCATAAGGCAGAGTCAACACGAGCACCACTATGACAAGGGTCGCCGTAATATGTTGGTGCCGTTTGTAATTACGCATGGTGAAGCGTCCCTTCTCCAATCTGTAAACCGAGTTTGCGCGCAGGATCAAAATCAACCTCCGTTACAAAACGTTCGACACCCGCTATTTCGCCATTTGCGTCATAGATCGTCTTGCAAGCCACATGTATTACCACGGCAATGGTGAGGGAAATCAATCGCTTTAATGAAGCATCGGTGAAGATGGTTGCATCAGGGTGTTCTTTGGCCATGAAAACGTAACGTTCATAAGCCAAGGCGCAACTCTCTGCGTGATAACTGGTTATCGATCCTGCGTGTCCAGTTGTTAAAAGCTTCAAGAAGTCAAATGCCTCACCACCACGCAACTCTGCGAGCAAAACCCTATCTGGTTTCATCCTCATATTGGCTGAAATCAAGTCTGCAGGCGTGATGCTTGCAACGCCTTGCCCACCCTTGCTGTAGAACAAATGCACCTTGTTGTCGTGCCTTGGTAAAAACAATTCGTGCACATCTTCTATGGTGACCAACCGCTCCGCTGTTGGTATGAGCTCACACATTGATTTCATTAGGGTTGTTTTGCCAGAACCCGTGTCGCCAACAACTGCAATATTCTTTTTGGCCAGAACTGCCGCAATTAAAAAATCTTTCAGCTTCCGTTCGGATAAAAAAGAGCAGAGTCGCCTATCCGTGATATCGATGCCATCTGGTTTGTTTCGCAACGCTTGCGATTCAACCCAGACAAAACGATCAAACACACCGTCAGCTTCATACTGCGCCAAAGACCGAATTTCGCTAGAAGGGATGCGAATCGAAAACGAAATCTTTCCAGGCTCAACAGCAGGAGGCACTACGATTTGAATGCGCGCCCCGTTGGGTAAGGTTGCAGATAACAAGGGCGTCTTGGCACCAATCACTTGATTTGATCGATACGCCACGCTCTCAGCCAGCGCCAGGCACTGTTTGAAATTCATACTGGGCAAATGTTGCCGAATCCACTGCCCTTGAATTGACAAGAAGAAATCACCTGGCTCATACATAGTGACTTCAGTCACACCGGGGTGTGCTGCAATAAGGTCTGAGATCGGACGCATCAGTTCAATCACTGACGTGTCACGACTCAGTGTTTCACTGTTCACGTTTTGATTTGACAATGTCATAGATTTCCCTGAATTCCAAATCGCGCGCAACATAAATGGCCACACGGTCACCTTGGTTCGCGTACAGAGTTGGTTTGATATTGATGCTTTGAGACAGTACTTTTTCAGCCAAACTGGAAGAGGTTTGTGAGGTGTTTTGCAATACCGTAGCTCCACCAGAAGTGTTGGTGTTCGCGTTTTTTGCAATCTCGTAAGCCATGAGGTCTTTGTAAAATGACAGCATGTAAGCAGAACCGATGCGTTCCCACCAGCGGTTATCAATGATGCCGTCCATGCCGGCGGCGCCTAGAGAATCCGTCGATGGACTATTCAAATCAATCGTTACGCCCCCTGGCATGCGAATGCGAGTCCACAGCACAAACACGCGCCGCTGCCCAGGTTGTCCCGCAGCACCGTATTCCCCTTGAACTTCTGACATTCGTTCTATCAACAATGTGCGTCCGTTGGCCGAGTAAACGTTTGCTGTCACGATGCAAGATGCAAAACCACTGATATCAGTCACAACTCGTGTAGTTAGCGCACAGTCTATTTGTGCCCCCTTCCCGATGACACGGTTTTCATCGATTGTTTTTGCTGCGATCGCTCTAGGTGTATTTGCTCCCGACAAATTGTTCCCAACTGGCCCTTGTGCATTTGCTGAAGTCGTTTGTTGGCCCCCACCTTGCAGTGCTGTGTTAGTCACTGCTGTTGGGTTTTGTAGACGGTGCAATTGCTCCATGATGGTCTTAGTAGAATCCGTAAGAGGCGGTGGAAATCCTGTCGGAAACCCAAGACCACTGGGAACTTTTGACGCTGCACCTTGACCCGAACTATTTGTCAATGTGATATCGCCACCATATCTATCAAATGGTTTTGGTTGGGTGCCATCGAATCGACGCGGGTCTTGTTGGCTGGTGTCGATAGGGGCCGGGATTTTGGTTCCGATCACGATGCCCTGACAATTCACCAAGATGGTTGTGCCATTAGCGTCTTTGACTGGACGTCCTGTGTTCTTATCAATTAGTACTGAGTCTTCACATTTCTTCCCGTTTGTTACAGACGAGATACCCTGCGTCCTAGCCCCTACATCTGTCGATCCGCCATAAGGTTCAGCGGCAAAGCTTGCCGCTCCCTTAGGGGGCGGAGGAGCTATTACTGTTTTTTTCTGAGGCTCAACAAGTGATACCGCTTTTTGGCCCATCATTCGCAATGCAAAGACCAATGCCAGCACAAAGAGGATTAAGCAAAAGACGCAGAATGCAATCACTTTCCAGGACACTTTGAGTGGCTGTGCACCGATCGCATTGATGTCTGGGTTTGGACCTTCTACTATGTTGTCAACTTCGTTCATTTCAACTCCGTTGACTTGTTTTGACGGATCAATTTTGGTGTGGTTGTACCATTCCAAGTCTCAATTCCGTATGAATCGAAATCTTCATTGATGATGTTCACCACCGCTGTGCCAAGGCGAAGAATGAATTTCTTGGACAGGCGTTGAACCACCAAGTAGTCATTTGTCACACGCGCTTTGGGATTTTCAGGATCAGCACTCAAACGCGCTGCGTGCGTGTTCACGCGTATTTCTTCACCTGCAGGACCAATTGCGAAAATCGCTGGAATTTCACGATTTTTGGGGTACCGAAAATAAGTGAATCGGCCATCGTCAAAAACAACACTAGGTGCAATTTCTTCGGACTTAGGAGTGGTTTGTTTTGAGTAATTTGCGTTCCTTACCATTGGTTGTACAAATTCTTGTGCCTGACTATCTGTCACATCTTCTTCAGATCGCGTGATCTCTGGCGCGTCTTTGGCAACGACACGCATGGGCATCGGTGGTAATGGATATCGGAACATCACACGGTAGTAAACCGTTGAAGCCTTTTCTGCACCATTCATGACAATAAAACGTAGGCTGTAGTCTCGTTTTGTTGTTTGAATTTCAAGGTTATTGATAGTGGCACCTGTTCGGGGATTGACCCAAACTTGATTCGATCCCGGTTCTGCTTTGATGCACCACTCTTGACCGTCTTTGTCACAGTTGCTCGGGAAGCCTGGCTCTGACTTCACGATGGTTTCGTCTGAATTCAAAATCACACGTGTCATCACACCCCTGGCTGTGGCAATCACCACTACATCGTCAGGCCTGTAATCTGCATAACGAACCCGTGGATCGAATGGGCTTTTTACAGCTACCAAATCGGCGTATGCAAGCAACGCACCGAATGAGAGTATGAAAATCGTGATGATCTTCATCGAGGCCCCACAATTTCAGGCGTGGATCGATATGCTGTAACCGTGAATCCAAGGGGATTTTTCAACAGATCATTCACACTCCAGCCAGTGATAGGTTTCCATTCGAATGCAATATCTGCTTGGTATGTCTCTGTCTTCTCAGCTTGGCGTAGTCCAACACGCCAAGTTGTTTTTTCGAACCGAACTGTCCCGCGCCCCGTGACACCAGGTGTTGGTTCTGAACTGATGATGTGTACACGTTCTTCGACCGCATCTACCAAGCGTGTTGATTTGTTATTGGTTCCCTCGTAGATGGCAGAATAATCAGCCCCCACATTGGGGGCACTTAACGCCATTGTGAGGTCGTAATCATCTTGCAGCAATTTATAAAGATAACTCTCACGTGCCTTGACATAACGAGCAAGCCAATAGCGCGCATTGATTTCATCGTTTCCGACGGTACGACTGTCGACAACACTGACCACCTGCGTGGCGCCGGTTTCTTTGTCAACATAGATCAAATGTGGCACGACTTGTTTGAGCGGCACCATTACAGCTACAGCCGTTACTGCAATAGTGGCGATGATGGCAGACGCTCCAGCAACGATCCATGCTCGTCGCTCACTCTTGTAAGCTCGATCCGACAGAATTGCTTCGAACGATTTGCCCGGCGTTCTGCTCAAATCGGTTTTGTTTGACATGCCTGTTGCGTTTATATGTTTCGATGGCGATGCGCTCTATCGTCCGATCGCACCCGACGGTTTACTTAAATTTCTTAAACTTTGATTTCTTAACTCTTCATCCTGTTGTTGGCGCTGCAAAGCGCTTAACTGAGTCAGTATTTGCACCTCTCTGCTCTCATTCGTCGCCATCACCTGCTCGGCTTGAATACGGGCTGCCAACTCGGCAATTCCTTTTGAATCATTCGTTTGATTGATGCGTGACATCAGGGACTGAATCTGTGCACTGCGTCCTTGACTTGCTTGAAATAAGTTGTTTAATTGTTGTGATGTGGTTTGGATCAGTGCTTGTTTATTAGTGGTGTTGCTGAGTTGTTGCTGTATGTCACCACTAATGACGGGGTTTACAATACTGTTGCTGATGAGACCTAAATTGCGAGTGCCGCTCATGTTTGTAATTTGTTGCTGTTGCTGTTGTATTTGCTGAATTTGATTCATATATTGCTGATACATTTGTTGATACTGCTTTTCCCACGCAAGTAACTGCTGAATAGCCGTAAGCACACTAGCGTTGTCATATACAGGTATCCCTTGACCAAATGAGGGTGGAGATACAACAAAAATTACGACACAAATAATGCGTTTGAGTTTCATTTCATTTCCCCTGCTTCTTATCCAATGCGCTCAAGATATTTCCCACCACACGTCCTGCGTTATAGGGAGCTCTACCGATGGCATACCCCGTTGCATATGCACTACTAGATGATGAAGATGCTGAGTTTTCGGGCTTTTGAGCTGGGTCCTCTCTCCCTCCTGGTGGCTTTTCTCCGACGCGACCTTGAATTATTCGATTCAAGAAGGATTGAGCCGCCATACCGCCCAAGCCCTTGCTATCCATTGACATTCCACCGCCTGCAAGCTGGGCGCCCTTTTGCGAAGCGTGCATTGCTGTGAATCCCAAGCCGACCGCTGCGATCAACACCGCTAATGCATCACTCAACACAGAAACGTCCCCCTTAATCCCCTCCTGAATTGCAGTATCCAGAAGGCCTTTGAAGATCATTGGTATGACACTGCAAATTGCTGCAATGATCACTTGGGTCAACACAAAACCAATGAGGGCTGCTAGCCATGCTTCGAAGTATTTGACGGTGATTGGAAACAACGCAAGTAATACAAAAATAGGGCCAATGCCAAGCATTACCGCCATACCGATCTTTGCTAGCAGGACTGGCAATATGCAAAGTACTGAAATTGTTAGCTGAGCTAAGAGAACGGCGAAAAAGCATATCGTGTACAAAGGGTCAGGTATGCCCCACCAGTTTGCTTTTCCGACTGCCAAATTTAAAAAGATACCGTCATACGAAATGCATTCTGATTTGTCCGGCATCACGGCGCATCCGGAGTTTGCATAGTCAATTGCTGCGCCAACAGTTTTTGCCTCACCCAATGTCAAAACACTTGTTAAGTCACTGATGACTCCATGTGCAAATCCAATGACATATTGTTGATAGGCTCCACCCCCTAGTGCAACCGTTAACACTAGGGCAATCCTCATCAAGTCTTTTGTGAGCTTTGAAAATGGTTCTGTCAGATCGCCACGCGCAGCCGCGTAGCTCATGTAGACAAAATAAATGGTTAGTCCGACTGCAGCAATTCCGCCGGCATATCCAGATACTGCAGCACTAGTGCCATTGACATAGAGCGCCAATACTTCATCAACTTTGGCTTCCAAAACAGTTAGGACTTTCATACCGCTGCCATTTCCGCTTTCCGATTCTCTCGGCGATCGTTCACCTGTTTGATCAATCTAGGCGCCCATATTTCCGGTTCATCTCCCACCTCTTTACGAATCTCATCTAGCAAATCAATGTTGTCTTGACTGCCGCTCAAGATCGTGATCACATCATCAAGCCCGCCAAGATCAAATCGCACGACCGCACTTTTGCCATCCTGTTTGACCAAAAAAGCACGTGATGATGCTGGTAACGAGCGAATGATTTCAAACTCTTGAAGTGTGACTTTGAACCCTTCTACATAGTCCTTCTTGATCGCATTGGGATTGGGTAAATAAATACCTGTTACCGATTGCTGAACGGCAGTCTTAGCTAGCTCGTGGTCTAGCACGTCATCTGGTTGCTGTGTTGTCAAACAAACAAAACCGGACCGCTTTCGAATCGTTTTTAGCTGGTCTCGCACGAATTCAGAGAACGCGGGATTTTGTAGTGGCTTCCAAAACTCCTCCATGAACAATGCGAAGGGTGTCCCATCAATCAATGTTTCGCTGATGTGCAACAAACACATGACAAAGGGTGGGCAGATTTCTTTGTCATCAATGAATGCTGAATAATCAAAGCCAAATTTGGTATTCGAGTCGAGCTTGAGGGTGTCTTGTGGGTTATCCAATACCCACGCCAAATCCCCGTCATTGACCCAACGCCGTAACTTCGCTTGCAATGAACTTCGTCCACGCAGCTCAGTTGGTGGCAATTGCTGCGCTACAAGGGCCAACCGACGCAATGGTTGGCTCATGCCAAAAACACGCTCGATTGCTGTGGATACCAATACCTCTTCTTCTGCCGTCAACTGTTCTTTGCCTTGTGTGAGGATCTGAGTGACTAAGTTGCGACAAAAGTCTCGCGTTTCCTGCGTGTTTTGCCACTGAAAAGGATTGATCCCCGTGGGTACACCCCGTTCAAACGATTTGTAAGTTGCACCCATCGCTCGTAGGGCAATTTCGGCACCACGGTCCATGTCCAAAAATACAATCTTGGTTTTGTATTTGTTCAACATGCACACAAGAAAAAGCTCAAGCGTTGTCTTGCCCACACCAGTAGCGCCAAAAATCGTTGTGTTCCCTGGCAGCTTTGCGTCTGTGTTGTCGTGATCTTCGGGTGAGCAGTGAAAATTAAAGTAAAACGGTTGTCCGCTTGGACTATCAAATATGCAAACTGCTTCACCCCATGGATTGCCTGTTTTTTTTCCAGCCATAAAGCTGTGAAAAGGCGAGAGACATGCAAAGTTCCAGCTTGTCAAGGTTGCTCGACGAGTCATGTGATTCCAGTTACCAGGCAACTGGAAAAACCACGATGACTCTGGTACATCGGTTTGTAAGACGCCTTTGAATCCAGCCTGTCCTAGAAGAGTAAGAATTTCACTTTGATCTTTTCTGATATCGGCAGGAGTCTCTGAGAAGACCGTCATGCTGAAGTGATACTGACCCGCAACAAGTTCGTTCTTACGAAGGCATTCAATCACTTCATCAAATTGCCGCAGCTCGTCGGCACTTGCCTCATTACCAGCAAACATCTGCCCTCGCTGCGTCCGATACCACTTGATCGCATCTGTATCGTTCATGATCGAAAAGACTTGCGTTTCAACAAACTCTTGCTCTGCATAAAGCAACTGATCCAAAGCGTTAGGACCTGCACGATCTGCATAGTTTGCAAGCTCTATTGCTGACGCGTACCGCTTTCCCTCTCTACCTGTGATCTGAATCACACCACTTCTATCGCCGAAGGTCAGCCGAGCTGAGCACAAATATTCGTCTAATCGATTTGAAACTGTTGGTATTTCAGCCCACTCACCATTGATCAAAAACGCCAAAAAGGATTGCACTTCTGAATAAGTCACTCCATCGCGGATGTACTCACCAAGTAAGCGCGGTTTGTATTTTTTTAGGGTGGATTTAACTTGTTCACACATTTGATTGATCACATCAATGCTCTCATTTTCAAAAGCAATGAAGGACTCAATGTTCGAAAATCCGAGGGCCTTAAACCCTGTTTGTTCAAACGGCCTGTAAACAATAGTGACGAAATTCGCAGTGCGCATCATTACGGTTTGCGCAAGTTTTTCTTGATATGCGTTCGCGACTTCTAAGCAAAACTGGTTATCGAACTCGCCTTTTTGCTCTTCTTTGATGCGGTGCCTGATCTTGTGTGACCACAGGGCGTACTGCCCTCCTCCCAAAGCAATCAACATTTGGTGCAGCTGATTTTTGTAAATTTTGATCTGCTCTGCACCACATGTCTCAAAGTCGACGCCTTCGATCTCAAATACAGCCAAATACCCGTTGCCATGTTTGAGCTTGATCACGGTGTCTGAGACAGCCGATGAAAACGGCACATGATCGGCAATCGACAGTGCTGTGTCTATGGCCTGGCGTAACTCTTGTGGGGAACGCATTTTTAGCCTTCACGACGCATACGCGTCGGCCCATAACTCACTCCACCCCACTTAGTCACATTACCTTTACGACGCCGTAAGATCAACCGTTTGCGTTTAGCCTCCAGCAACCATGGGTCTTTTTTGGTGATGTGTCGCATGTAGAAGTAAGTTACAAAAAAAATCACAGCGATTACCAACGGTAGGACGAACAGGTGCAGCACGATGATTAACAGGCCAATTGGCAAGAGGCATGTCAAGCCCATCAAAATCAACGGAAGCATCGGCACCCCCAATAAAAGCGGTGGGCGTGTTGCGCCTTTAAAAATCGCATGCTCTTCCATGCCCGTTACAACTTAGGTGCCGGTCACCAAAAATCCCGCTATCGCTCCTGCTGCACCAAACAAGACCCCACCTATTAATACTCCCTTGAGGTCAGCAAACTTTGTACCTTCCACAAAGGCAAACTTGTAGCCTGCAAGAACGAGTGCGGCCGTGAACAACACAACGCCGACACTCATCACGACATACAAAAAACCGTTCAAGGTTTGATTTACTTTGTTTGCCGCTGAAGTTGCGACCTGCGCAAATGCAACATCCGTCAGAAGTAAAGCCACTAACGGTACGGCTAGGACAAATAGGATTGATTTGCACAGATTGATTTGGGCTTCTTGTTTCATTCCTCGGGTTCCTTCACATTAAGAGCTGGGTTGAATGATTCGCTTGGGTTGGCAGATATCTCAGCCTTCGATCCAACGACTTGAAAGTCCTAGGCCGTCTGTTTTTTGCCCTAAACAACATGAACACAACCTGCTTCCAACTCAGCGTTGATCCCCAAACAAGCATTTCGTCCGCCCAGGGGACGGTTTGTCGCTTATGGGTGGCCTCCACAGCGAACTCCAGTAACTGCGCCTCAGTGACTTTCTGCAATTGCGTCTCCAGTTGGTTCAATAGTTGGACTTCCAATGAATGTTGTATTGCCGCCTCAGAAAATACAACCATTTCATCAAAACTTTGCATTTGTGCGTTCAATATTGATTCTTTGTATTTATATTCACTATATTCATACATTTCTGAAATGTCAACTTATGGATCTAGAGCAAGTCATTTAATTGCGAAAAAGGTAATACTATGAAGATCTTCGAAGCAGACTAGATTGAGGCGATGCGGTGGCATGAAAGCCAAACAAAGGGCCACAGGGCTGGGATAGAAGGGGGGGTGCCTTTAGCTGTAGTAGCTTTGGCTGATACGCTCTATACGATATGGGGAGCAAACGGGCACTAGACTTGTCAACGCTTTCGCGGAAAGTTTGAATGACTATTGGGCGGGCGTAGGCAGCCCGTTAGAAATCAACATCGAGCAATACCCAGTGGAAATTGATGACCTCCTCTGAACATCGAGCGTTCAAAGGCTTGATTTCTTCAAAGCAGATGAAAGCTCTTGATCAGGTGGTTGATTTTTTCTCTTTTCAAGAAAGACATCAGCTTGTCTAAAGACTTCCAAGTGCGCGGTCTGTTGTGCCTTGTGGTGAACAAGGTGTTGTCATTGCGCCAAGACAACTCAAAAGTGAGGATGAACCCTTCAGTTGTTTGCCGAATCTGACCACTGACAATCGCATTTGCGGCTGCGAATTCGCGTAGGTCTGCAACGGTCACTTCATTCAAAGAAATCTCCAGATTTACTGAAACTGGAATTTTGACGCGAACCACCCCCTCCCTTCGCTGTCGGCGCCTCCAAAATAAGCCGTTTTTAACAATCTTTCAC
>JACCDT010226566.1_pt1 | contig 37351 bp, 26 predicted proteins | sample 7446291 | NCBI WGS metagenome assembly JACCDT01 (sample SAMN15323446, study PRJNA562643) | freshwater metagenome | isolation source: river surface water | place: USA:Blue River Watershed | collected 2017-08-17
ACTCGAGTCGCTGCGGGTGAAACCCGTCGCTATGGTGTCAGCGGTGCGCTGCTCGCGAGTCGTAGCGGCTATCCGATAGTGCCGGTCGCACACGATGCGGGATATTACTGGGCGAGACGCGGGTTACTAAAAAAACCCGGGACGATCCGCGTCATCATCGGCGCGCCGATCGTGACCGCTGGACGTGATCCACGTGAAATCAACGACGAAGTGCAGCGTTGGATCGAAGACACGCTGCGCCAACTACCATCGGCAAACCTCTCAAAAGGAGACTGACTCGATGCGTCGCAGACAATTCATGGCTCGTCTCGCCTCCTTGGGTGTTGCGGCCGCAATCGCCCACAACTTCGAACGTGCGCAGGCCAACACGTTCAAGATCAAGACCAACGTTGATCCAACCGAGTTGTCGATAGCAGCTTTGCAAGAGCTTTTCGCCAAAGGCTTTGGTAGCGAAGCGATCGTCGCCGGATACCTCGCTCGTATCGCCCAAGAAGACGCTCTGTTCAAATCGGTCATCGCGATCAATCCCAACGCGATCGATACGGCGCGCTCACTGGATCTGGAGCGACGTGCCGGTCGCAGCCGCGGAGCACTGCATGGTGTACCCATCTTGCTCAAGGACAACATCGAGTCGATCGATCCGATGCCGACGACGGCCGGTTCGCTCGCTCTCGCTCGTTCGCAGGCAACCCGAGATGCGGATCTCGTGGCGCGATTACGTGCCGCGGGTGCCGTGATCCTCGGCAAGACCAACCTGAGCGAGTGGGCGAACTTCCGCTCCACGCGCTCCATGAGTGGTTGGAGCGCCGTCGGTGGGCAAACCGGTAATGCCTACGATCCGAAGCGCAATCCGTCAGGCTCGAGTTCCGGCTCTGCGACCGCAGCAGCACGCAGTTTTTGCGCGGTGGCCATTGGCACCGAGACGGACGGTTCTATTTTGTCGCCGGCCGCGCTCAATGGAATCGTCGGCTTCAAACCTACCCAAACCCGAGTCAGTGGCCGCGGTGTGATACCGCTCTCTCCGAGACAGGATGTCGCGGGCCCCATGGGTCGCAACGTCGCGGATGTCGCATCCGTAGCGGCGATGTTGTTCGATCAACCCTTCGAGGTTGCACCGATTTTGGCTGCCCGCGACGATGTCCTGAGGGGCCGACGAATCGGCTGGTGGCCGGGCTCACCCAATCTACGTCCCGATGTACTCGCGCAATGCAACGCGGTCCGCGACCTGTTGATTGCCAGCGGCGCCGAGCTCGTCGAGCTCACTCTCCCAGCGGGACTGCAGCAGTTCGGTGCAGCAGAGTTTTTGGCTTTACTGTACGAATTCAAACACGCGATCGACGCCTACTTGGGCGATCTTGCTCCGGCGCGGCGTGAGGCCCGCTCGCTCGCGGAATTAATCGAGTTCAATCGCCGCGAAGCGGCGCGTGAAATGCCGTTTTTCGGTCAAGAAATCTTTGAGCAGTCGGTCATTTGCGGTCCTTTGACCGAACCTCGCTATCTCGAGGCTGTGCAGTCGCTGCAGCAATCGGTCGATGTCGAAGGTCTCGCCGCATTGTTCACCCAAGCGAAGCTCGATTTGATCGTGGCGCCCGGCAGCGGCCCTGCTGAGCTCATCGATCCCATTTGGGGTAATCGACGCGATACGGGCGGTTCGTCACTCGGATCGGCTGCCGCGGTCGCAGGCTATCCGAGCCTCACCCTGCCGATCGGTCTCGTGCGAAACATGCCGGTCGGGCTTACTTCGGTTGCTAGGCGCGACGACGACGCACAACTGCTGTACTTGGCTGCCGGGATCGAGAAAGCGGTAAATGGTCGGGTTCCGCCTGAAAAAAATTCCAGCGCGCGCTAGGATGGACTCTTGAGGGGCCTAACAGGAGTTTTGATATGTCGATCAAAGTGATGGTGGCCGATACCGCACATCTGCACATCTATTCGATGGCAAAGGTCCGAGCGAAGCTCGAGAAGATCGCCACGTTTGCCAATCCGTTTGCGATCAAGCACGAGCGCGATGCAGGTGCCGACAAACCGGGTCGTGGCCTGTCGCGCGCGGCAGGTCGTCGAACGGCTCTCGAAGGTCGCACCACCCTCAAACAACAAGCGGCAGATCAATTCGCAAGGATGGTGGCGAAGACCGCCTCGGCTGCCGTGCGCGATGCCGAAACGACCGGACTCGTACTCGTCATGGCACCGCGCTTCATGGCGATGGTCGATGAGCACCTGCCGAAAACCGCAGCCAAAAAAATCACATCTCGTATCAAGCGTGATCTCGTTGATGTGCCGCGCCTCGATCTGCAGCGGCGCGTCAACGCGAGTCTGATGCCGTAAGTTCCTGTACGCGTGGCATCGACGCTGCTGCGCCAAGACGAGTGACTGCGATGGAAGCTGCCCGGCTTGCGCGTCGGGCGGCTTCCGGCAGTACCTGACCAAGTGCAATGCCGGCTGCCAAGACACCGGTGAAACAATCGCCGGCGCCGGTCGTGTCGAGCACCGTCGCGGGTGTCGCCGGAATAAACTCTTCGCTCGCGTGCGTGAAAATCCACGCACCCTCGGCGCCGAGCGTGACGATCAAGGCTTGCTGCGGTCGCTGCAACAAACGCGGCCCAAGCCGACGAACCTGCGCCGCACTCACCGCAGCCGTTTGTCCGGCATAGTAGGCAAGCTCCGTTTCATTCATGACGAGCACATCAGCGAGCGGTAACAAACGGTCGCTACCCCTCACAGCGGGCGCGGTGTTGAGCACACAGCAACCGCCCACATGTCTCGCGGCTGCAAAGAAGGCCTCTATCGTATCGAGCGGTGTCTCGAGTTGGGCCAGATAGACGATCGCTTCGGGTAGATCGTGCGCGACATCTTCCGCGCGCAGACTCGCGTTGGCACCGGCGTGCACGATGATGCTGTTCTCACCGGAGGCTGCGAGCATGACCTGAGCGAGTCCTGTCGTCTCGCCGCTGCGAGTTCGAACTCGCGTGGTATCGACGCTTTCGGTGCGCAATAGTTCGGTCAGCGTATGACCGTGGGCGTCATCGCCCACAGCACCGATCATCGCCGTGGGCACCCCCATGCGGGCACAGGCGATCGCTTGATTGAGGCCCTTGCCGCCCGCCGAGTGTTGATAGTGTGTGCCGAGCACGGTCTCTCCGGGCAACGGCAAGCGCTCGACCTGCGAGAGCAGGTCCATATTTAGACTGCCGCAAACGACGACGTCGCTCATCGCAGCAGCGTGGGCGTGGAATCGACTTCGAGCAGACCCGCCTCGCCGTATACGGTGAGCTTTTCGCGCGTATCGGCGATATCCATGTTGCGCAGCGTGAGTTGGCCAATACGATCTTCAGGGCTGAACATCGCCTCGCCTTTTTCCATGGTGAGACGCTCGGGGTGATAAGTCAGATGCGGGCCGCGCGTATCAACGATCGAATAATCATTGCCCCGTCGGAGTTCTAACGTCACCTCGCCAGTAATGGCAGCGGCGACCCACCGCTGCGCGCTCTCACGCAACATCAAACATTGCGGATCGAACCAGCGCCCTTGGTACAGCAGCCTGCCGATGCGACGGCCGTTTTGACGATATTGCTCGATGGTGTCTTCGTTGTGGATCGCCGTCACCAGGCGTTCGTAGGCGATGAACAGCAACGCCATACCAGGCGCTTCGTAAATTCCTCGGCTTTTAGCCTCGATGATGCGATTCTCGATTTGATCGCTCATACCGAGACCATGGCGGCCACCGATTCGATTGGCTTCTTCGAACAAGGCCAGCATGTCACCAAATCGTTGACCGTTGAGCGTGACCGGTTTGCCCTGTTCAAAACCGACCGTGCACCGCTCCCGTTGAATCACCACATCGTCGCGCCAGAACGCGACGCCCATGATGGGTTGAACGATGTCGATACCCCGATCGAGAAACTCCAAGTCCTTGGCTTCGTGAGTCGCCCCGAGCAGATTCGAATCGGTCGAGTACGCTTTTTCGGCGCTCAGTCGGTAATCGAGACCCGCCGCTTGCAGATAGGCGGACATTTCAGCGCGTCCACCGAGCTCGTCGATGAAGCGTCGATCGAGCCACGGTTTGTAAATCCGCAGTTGTGGGTTTGCGAGCAATCCGTAGCGATAGAAACGCTCGATGTCGTTTCCCTTGTGTGTACTGCCGTCACCCCAGATGTGGACATCATCCTCGCGCATGGCGAGTACGAGCGCGGTGCCCGTGACGGCACGCCCCAACGGTGTGGTGTTGAAATAGGTGTTGCCGGCGGTCGAAATATGGAAAGCCCCACACTGAATCGCCGCGATCCCCTCATTGACGAGCTGCGAACGACAGTCGACGAGCCGCGCATTCACGGCGCCGAGCTCGAGTGCCTTGCGCGGAATCGCTTCGTAGTCGGTTTCGTCCGGCTGACCGAGATGAGCGGTGTAGGCGCAGGGCTGTGCTCCGCGCGCGCGCATCCAGTGAACCGCGGCACTCGTATCGAGGCCACCCGAGAAAGCGATGCCGACGCGTTCGCCGATCGGCAAGGATTGCAGGATCGTTGTGCTCACAACGGCATCTTACCGGGGTTAACATGTGCCTGAGGAGGCGGGGATGCTCAAACACTGGCGAGAGTTATTCGGCACGGTGCAATCCGCGGTCAGCGGGTCGGCAGCGCAAGAGAACCACCGGCTGCGATTGGCGACGGCGGTGCTGCTGATCGAAATCATGCAGTCGGATTCGGGCGCCAGCGAGATCGAAGTCGCGACCGTCGAACGCTTGCTACGAGAGCGTTTCGACCTGGCTGCCGACGAACTCGCGCCATTGATGTCGCTCGCTCGCAGCCGACAAGAGGCAGCGCACGATCTGCATGCCTTCACCTCGCAATTGCACGCGGCTTTCGACGCAGCGGAAAAGCAGCGCATTCTGGAGATGTTCTGGCAGGTGGCGTATGCCGACGGCAAACTCGATGACCACGAGCATCATCTGATGCGAAAGCTCGGTGACTTGCTGCACGTGGGCCACGCCGCATTCATCGGCACCAAGTTACGAGCTGCGGCCGCCCGCAAAACGGACGGCGAACCGCAGGTCTGACCCGACGATCAGACGTCGAGATTGGCAACCGACAGCGCGTTCTTCTCGATGAACTCGCGACGTGGTTCGACCTCGTCACCCATCAGCGTCGTGAAGACCTCATCGGCTGCGACCGCATCCTCGATGCGAACTTGCATCAGGCGCCGAGTCTCGGGGTTGATGGTCGTTTCCCAGAGCTGATCGGGGTTCATTTCACCGAGGCCCTTGTAACGCTGGATCGTCTGACCACGCTTGGCGTGCTCGAACAACCAATCGATGGCTTGTTTGAACGAAGTAATTTCCTGACGCGATTCGCCGCGCTTGACGTAAGCACCATCCTCGATGAGGCCGGTGAGCGTGCGTGACAGATCGGCGATGCGCTGGTACTCGGGTGAGTCGAAGAAATCGCGGGTGAGATGACGATCGAAGCGGCTGCCATGCTCGTCCTTCGAAATATGCAGGCGCGCGATTCCGGCGCCATCGACAGCCGGTTGCAGATCGATCTGATAACGAGCAGCACCATCAGCGACTTGATTGAGCCGGGCTAGCAACTGCGTGGTCCAGTCCTGCAAAGCCGTGGGATCATCGAAAGTCGCGCGTGAAATCACCGGGACATACAGCAACTGGCCGAGTAAACGTTCGTCATAACGGCGCGCCCATCGACCGATGATGCCCTGCACTTCGACATATTGCCGTGCAAGCGCTTCGAGACCTGGCCCTCGCAGCGGCGGAGCCGCGGGATTCACGAACAGCTCCGACTCGTCCAATGCGGCATTGAGCAGCATGGCATTCAGCTCGACTTCGTCCTTCACATACATCTCTTGTTTGCCGCGCTTCACTTTGTAGAGAGGCGGTTGAGCGATGTAGATGTGGCCGCGTTCGATCAGCAGCGGCAATTGTCGATAGAAGAAAGTCAGCAGCAACGTGCGGATATGGCTACCGTCGACGTCCGCGTCGGTCATGATCACGATGCGGTGGTAGCGTAATTTTTCGATGTCGAATTCATCACGGCCGATGCCGCAGCCGAGTGCGGTGATCAGCGTGCCGACCTCAGCAGACGAGAGCATCTTGTCGAAACGCGCCTTCTCGACGTTCAGGATCTTGCCTTTCAAAGGCAGGATCGCTTGCGTACGACGATCGCGACCCTGCTTGGCAGAGCCACCGGCCGAATCACCCTCGACGATGAAGAGTTCGGAAAGGGCAGGATCTTTCTCCTGACAATCGGCTAGTTTTCCGGGCAAACCGGCGATATCGAGAGCGCCCTTGCGGCGTGTGAGTTCACGCGCTTTGCGCGCTGCCTCACGTGCCCGCGCTGCGTCGATGATCTTGCTAGCGATCGCTTTGGCTTCTTGCGGTTTCTCGAGCAAGAACTCGGAAAACTTCGCCGCCATCGCTGTTTCGACGACGCCCTTCACCTCGGAAGAAACCAGTTTATCTTTGGTCTGCGAGGAGAATTTAGGATCGGGCAGTTTGACCGACAAGATCGCGGTGAGACCTTCGCGAGCGTCATCGCCCGTGGTGGGCACTTTCTCGCGCTTGGCGATACCTTCTTTCTCGATGTAGTCGTTGAGCGTGCGCGTCAACGCAGCGCGAAAGCCGGCGAGGTGCGTACCGCCGTCTTTCTGCGGAATGTTATTGGTGTAACAGAACATCGACTCTTGGTAGGAGTCGTTCCATTGCATCGCCACTTCCACACCGATAGGGCCTTCTTGAGTGCGGAAGTGAAACACCTGTTCGTGAATTTGCGTTTTCGAACGATTGAGGTGTTTGACGAAAGCTTGTAGACCGCCTTCGTGTTGGAACACGTCGCTCTTGTCTTCTCGTTCGTCGATCAACTCGATGCAAACACCGGAGTTGAGAAAAGAGAGTTCGCGCAGACGCTTCGCGAGAATGTCGTAATCGAACGAAATGTTGGTGAAGATCGATGCGCTCGGCTTGAACCGGACGCTGGTGCCGGTTCGATCTGTCGTACCGACTTCCGCCAGCGGCGCAACAGGTTCACCGAGGCGATATTCCTGCTTATGCAGTTTGCCGCCGCGGTGAATGGTCAGGTGCAGCACGTCCGACAGAGCATTCACGACGGATACGCCCACGCCGTGCAGACCGCCTGAAACCTTGTACGAACTATCGTCGAACTTACCGCCGGCGTGCAGCACCGTCATGATGACTTCGGCGGCGGAACGGCCTTCTTCGGCGTGAATATCGACGGGGATGCCACGACCGTTGTCTTCGACCGTGACGGACTCGTCCGCGTGGATGGTGACCACAACGCGGTCACAATGACCCGCCAAAGCCTCGTCGATGGAGTTGTCGACGACCTCGAAAACCATGTGATGTAGACCGGTACCGTCGTCGGTATCGCCGATGTACATACCGGGTCGTTTTCTGACGGCGTCAAGACCCTTTAAGACCTTGATTTTACTGGAATCGTAGACGTCGGCTTCGGTCATGTAATAGCCCGGTGAACGGATGCGAAATCATACCCGAAATACCCTTCCCTGTTCCACGTGAAACAGGTTTTCCGGCTCACCAAACAAGCGGAAATCTTTCTCAAGTGCGGTCACTACGATCTGGGTGTCGAGGCGTTGAACACGACCGATGAAACGCTCGAGACGACTGTGGTCAAGTTCGGCTGACGGATCATCGAGCAGTACTGTCGGTCGTAGGTTGTGTTCCTGTTTGAGAAACTCCAGTTGGCACAGAGTGAGCGTCACCGCGGCCAGTTTTTGTTGTCCGCGAGACAACACCTCGCGAGCGGCTCTCCCCTTCACCCGAACGCTGATATCCGCCCGATGCGGCCCGACGGTCGTCGTCCGACGATCACGATCGCGGCTGGTATGCGCAGCCAAGGAATCGGCTAAGGACGCACTTCGATCCCAACCCGGCAGAAAACTTAACGACACCTCAAGCCCAACCAGCTCTTCGACCATCTCGGTCCAATAAGGAAGCAGCGCGGTCAACACCCGCTCGCGAGCAGCCGTCAGAATCTCACCTTCACGGGCCAGCTCCTCATCCCAAACGGAAACCGGTGCCGAACCGGATTTCAGGGCTGCGTTCCGTTGAAGCAAGGCCCGCTGGTAGCGGCTCCAGGCTGATGCGAAGCCAGGTTCCACGTGGAACACCGCCCAATCCAACCACCGTCGCCGACGGGTTGCGCTTTCCTCGATGAGCTTATGAGCGTCGGGATCGATGATCTGCGTGGGAAACGCCAGAGCGAGCTCTGACAAACTGCGAATACCGTTGCCGTTGAGACGCCCGGTCGTGGCAGATCGTTGATCGCCGCCTTTTCGAACTTCAACCCCGAGATGATGGGTCCCCAAAGAATGGGTCACCTTCCCTACAACCCGGCACAGGCTCTGCCCGTGGCGAATCAGCCGCTCATTGAGGCGGGTGCGAAAGGAGCGGCCCCGACCAAGTAGGTAAATCGCCTCGAGGATCGAGGTTTTACCAGCGCCGTTGGCGCCATAGACCAACGTGGTACCGGACCCGAAGGTCAATTCGGCGGTTTCGATACAGCGGAGATCCTGGACGGTCAGCTCCGCCAAAGCCATGCGTGATCAGAGCCTCATGGGCATCACGACATACTTTGCACCATCCGCTTCGGCAGCCGTGATCAAGCAGCTGCTATTGGCATCCGTCAGCGCAAAGTTGACGTGTTCGGTATCGATCGCAGACAGCGCCTCGAGCAGGTAGGTTACGTTGAACCCGATTTCGATCTCTTCGCCGCTGTAACTGACTTCCAACTGATCTTCCGCTTCTTCCTGCTCAGGATTGTGCGCCTGAAGCGTCAATAGATTCGGTTTGATGTTGAGGCGAATCCCTCGATACTTTTCGTTCGACAAAATCGCCGTTCTTTGCAGACTTTGACGCAAAATGCCGCGATCTGCGTCGATCACGCGGTTAGCGTTGCTCGGGATCACTCGACCGTATTCGGGGAACCGGCCGTCAATTAGCTTGGAAGTGAAGCGAATGTCGCCGATCTGGCAACGAACGTGATTAGTTCCGATCGAAAACTCAACTTCACCCTCTTCGCCCAGCATCCGCTGCAACTCGAGCACACCTTTTCGCGGCAGAATGACCTGCTGTTTGCCCGTTACACGTTCGGTCAAGGTCGTTTCACACAACGCCAAACGATGTCCGTCGGTCGCAACGGCGCGCAACTTACCGCCCTCGGACTCGAGCAACATGCCGTTGAGGTAGTAGCGCACGTCTTGCTGCGCCATCGAAAAGTGCGTTTTGTCGATCAAACGACGAAACGCGACTTGCGGCAGCTTCAAGACTTGCTGGGGATTGATTTCATCAACCACTGGAAACTCTGCTGCTGGCAGCGTCGAGAGCGTGAACCGGCTGCGCCCCGCCCGCACCACCACACGATCCGCCTCGCTCGCGAGCGTCACAGACACTCCCTCGGGTAGCGATCTCAAGATATCGAGCAACTTGCGGCCCGGGACGGTGATGTCTCCAGGGGCTCCTACCGTGATCGTCACTGCACTGACGAGCTCAACCTCGAGGTCCGTTCCGGTCACGCTTAGGCGATTGTTCCGTGCGCTGAGCAAGACATTGGAAAGCACCGGCATGGTCTGACGCCGTTCGACCACTCCGATCACGTTTTGGACCGGTCCGAGAATCTCTTCGCGAGTGGCTGTGACTTTCATATATATGTTTTAGAGATTTAAGAATTCAGATAGTTACGATTATAGGCACTGTGGATATGCGGAAAACTCGAATAACTTTTGATAAATCAGAGTGTTGCAACCAATTTACCTGTGTATGCGGACGCGCATATCCCACGAATTCCCTGTGCGTCGATTGTGAATGATTTTCGCCTTCGAAAACATCCACAGCTTATGAACTTCAACCTGTCAGGGTTCTCAACAGGTTTGAATAATCTTCCGCGATGCGTTGCTCGGTTTCCCGCAACGCCTTGATACGACGGCAGGCGTGCAGAACGGTCGTGTGATCTCGACCACCAAAGGCATCACCGATCTCGGGCAGACTGTGTTGCGTCAGTTCTTTTGCCAGTGCCATCGCGATCTGCCGCGGTCTGGCCACCGACCGACTACGACGCTCGGATAACAAATCCGAGACACGAACCTTGAAGTAATCGGCCACCGTTTTTTGGATGTTCTCGATCGTGATCAGGCGCGCCTGCAACGAGAGCAAATCTTTGAGCGCCTCTTTTGCAAAATCGACCGTGATGGCTTGTCCGGTAAATCGCGCGTTGGCAATGACGCGACGCAATGCGCCTTCGAGCTCGCGAACGTTGGAGCGAATGCGCTTGGCGATGAAAAGCGCGACTTCTTGCGAGATCGTCGCGCCTGCCGCCTCTCCTTTGCTGATCAAGATCGCCGCGCAAGTTTCGAGTTCGGGGGGTTCGATGGCGACGGTCAAACCCCAGCCGAAGCGGGATTTCAAGCGTTCTTCGAGTCCGTCGACTTCTTTTGGGTAACGATCACAGGTGAGGATGACTTGCTGTTGACCTTCGAGCAGCGCATTGAAGGTATGGAAAAATTCTTCCTGCGAACGCTCTTTTCCGGCAAAAAACTGGATGTCGTCGATTAGTAGCGCGTCTAGCGAGCGATACGCCGCTTTGAACTCGTTCATTTGGTTGTGCTGCAGCGCCTTGACCATATCGCTGACGAAGCGCTCCGAGTGAACGTAGGCGATGCGCGCATCGGGCTTACGCGCGAGGATGGCGTGACCGACAGCGTGCATCAAATGGGTTTTGCCGAGGCCGACTCCGCCATAGATAAAGAGCGGGTTGTAGGCTTTACCCGGGTTCTCACCCACTTGTTGAGCTGCCGCTTTGGCGAGCTGGTTGCTCTTGCCGACGACGAAGGTGTCGAAAGTGGAATCGGGATTCAACCGCGCACCGACGATCAGACCCGCAGGCCGCGAAGTCGGTAGCGACGCCAGCGGCGAAGACGGTGAACTCACCGGTTCCGCTTCGGGTTTCGCGCCAACCTGAACGGTGACGATCGGCGCCTGTCCAGGCATGGCGTTTTGCAGCCAAACCCCGATCCTCGGCAACAGATTCGCATTGACCCAATCGACGACGAACCGGTTCGGAGCCAGCAACTTCAACGAGCCATCACCCTCGATCGCCTGCAAAGGACGAACCCAGGTGTTGAATTGAGCTTCAGGGAGCTCGCTTTCCAGCGCTTGCGCGCAGCGAGCCCACAGCGAGTGGTCCAAGGGCCAACCTGCCTGTCGAGTACGAATCGGTAAGGGGATGGAGAGAATATACCGGCAGCCGGGCCTGTGGATATCTCGGATTTGGCTTGACACTCGTGATGCGGCTGCTTACCCTCTGCGGCCTTTTTTCGGTGACGCCAGCATGAAACGCACCTATCAACCCAGCAAAGTCCGCCGCGCCCGAACCCACGGTTTCCGTGCCCGTATGGCCACGGCCAACGGTCGTAAAATTCTGTCGCGTCGTCGCGCCAAGGGTCGCAAGAAGCTGATCCCCTGATCCGGGACGCCTCGCCGGCACCTGTTCGGTTGCGGTTTCCTGCCGCCAACCGTGTTCTCCGTAAAGTCGACTTCGAATCTGCCTACCGGCAGGGGCGTCGCTACGGAAACCCGTTACTCAGTTTGGTTATCCGGAAGGCCGCTACCGATAGCCCGCGGCTTGGTATGGCCGTTGCGGCAAAAACCGTCGGAAATGCCGTCGCCCGTAACAAACTTCGTCGCATAATCCGCGAATCGTTCCGACATGCTCAGCATCGACTCCCCGCAGCCGATTACATCATCGGCGCGCGAGCGGCAGTGCGAGGTGCGTCGGCACAATCGATACGCGAGAGTCTCGAGGGACTTTGGACTCAGGCAGCAAGATCATGCGCCGTATCCTCCGTGCCCTAGTACGTGTGTATCAACTCATCGTGAGCCCGTTGTTGGGACCACGGTGCCGTTTTTATCCGACTTGTTCGCATTACGCGCTCGAAGCTCTCGAGACGCATGGTGCGCTGCGCGGCAGTTGGCTGACTCTCAAACGAGTTGGACGCTGTCATCCTTTTTGTGAAGGCGGATACGATCCCGTTCCGCCGCGTTTAGAGAAGAGATCGACGTGACTTCGACTAATGCTCGCATGTTCCTGTGGCTCGGCCTCGTGCTCGCGCTGTGGCTCAACTACGAAACTTGGCAGCGCGACTACGCTGTTCCGGTGCCGCCCGCGGCGACGACCGTTGCGGCTGCACCGAGTGCCAAGCAAGTTGAAGGCCTCGCGGCCAGCGTGCCGCAAGCTGCCGTCACGACCACTGGCGAAGTCAGCGCGGCTCCCGACGCTGCCACCCCCACAGTCACAGCACCCGCAGCTGTTGCAACGCCCACCAGCGCTGCCAGCACGATCAGGGTGGTCACCGATGTTTTGAATGTCGAAGTGTCGTTGCGCGGCGGCGATCTAGTTCTCGCCGATCTCACGCAGTACCCACTCGTCAAAGGTGAAGATACGCGAGTCCGTTTGCTCAATACCAATCCTTCGCAGTTTTATCTGTTGCAGACGGGATTGACGGGAGCTGCGGGCGAAGCGCGACCGACCCACCTTGCCGATTTCGAAGCGACACAGACGGAATATCGATTGTCTGACGGTGCTGACGAGTTGCGCGTACCACTCGTTTGGCGCGACGCCGAGAGTGGCGTCACCGTTACCAAGACATATGTGTTCAAGCGAGGCCAATATCGCATCGATCTGCGTTACGACGTTGAAAATGCGGGCGCGAACGCATGGCGCGCCGCGTCCTATGCACAAATTTTGCGTAACGATCCACCGGTCGAACGCTCCATGTTCTCGGTCGAGAGCTATGCCTTCCAGGGACCCGCTTTCTACGATGGCGTCAAATACGAAAAACTCGATCGTGAAGACGCTGAAGATCGTGCTCTATCGCGTGATATCCAAGGCGGCTGGATTGCCGGGATGCAACACCACTTCGTGACGGCGATCGTGCCAGCCGGCAGCTCCTCTTATCGCTACACGATCAAAACCGACGGCAATCAATATTTGCTTTCGACGACCGGACCCTCGGTTACCGTGGCGCCGGGCAGTGGTGCCACGTTCGAAGAAACGCTTTTCGTCGGTCCAAAGTTGCAGGCACAACTCGAGCAGACAGGCCCGCGTCTCGATCTCGTCGCCGATTACGGCATGCTGACTTTGCTCGCCAAGCCACTCTTTTGGCTGCTCGAACAAGCGCACAAGCTCACCACTAATTGGGGCTGGGCGATCATCATCGTCACCTTCCTGCTGAAGCTCGTGTTTTATCCGTTATCGGAATCTTCGGGTAAATCCATGGCAAAGATGCGCGTGCTCGGCCCGCGCATGAAGAACCTGCAGGAAACCTACAAGGATGATCGCGAGAAACTCGGTCGCGCCATGATGGATTTGTACAAGCGCGAGAAGATCAATCCTCTCGCGGGTTGTTTGCCGATCCTCATCCAGATGCCGGTGTTCTTCGCTTTCTATTGGGTGCTGCTCGAGAGCGTCGAAATGCGACAAGCGCCCTTCGCGTTTTGGATTCAGGATTTGTCGTCGCGCGATCCGTTCTTCGTGTTGCCCGTCATCATGGCAGGCGCGATGTTTGTGCAGTACAAGCTGAACCCCACGCCGCCCGATCCGATCCAAGCGAAGGTGTTCATGATTTTGCCGTTCATCATGAGCGCGACCTTCGCCTTCTTCCCGGCCGGCCTCGTGCTGTATTGGGTCACCAACACCTTGTTGTCGATTGCGCAGCAGTGGAATATCAACCGCCGTATCGAGGCGGAGGCCAAGAAAACTCGCGCGGGGTGAGCATCTCTCGCCGCGATACCATTTGCGCCATCGCCACGGCTTCAGGCCGCGGTGGCGTCGGTATCGTGCGGGTATCGGGTCCTGCGGCGAATGCGATCGCTAGCGGTGTGATCGGCAGCGGCCAGTTGCGACCGCGGCGCGCAACGTTCGCGCCTTTTCGCGATGCGGCCGGTCTCACCATCGACGAAGGTATCGCGCTCTATTTTCCGGGGCCGCATAGCTATACCGGTGAGGATGTGCTCGAGCTTCAAGGCCATGGTGGTCCCGTGGTGCTCGAGATGCTGCTCTCGCGGATCATCGAGCTTGGTGCGCGCCGCGCGCGCGCCGGCGAATTCACCGAGCGCGCCTTTCTCAACGACAAAATCGATCTGGCCCAAGCCGAAGCCGTTGCCGATTTAATCGATGCGGGTTCGGTGGCCGCGGCTCGTGCCGCGTTGCGATCTTTGCAAGGCGAGTTCTCGCAGCAAGTGCACGGTCTCGTCGAAGCCTTGATCGAGTTACGTACTTGGGTCGAAGCCGCAATCGATTTTCCAGAAGAAGAAATCGATTTCCTTGCTGACACGGCGCTCGTGAAAAGACTGGATGCGCTGCAGCAAAGGTTTTCCGAAGTGATGCGCTCGGCCAAGCAAGGCCGCCTGCTGCGTGATGGCATGACGGTCGTTATCGCCGGCAGACCTAATGCGGGCAAGTCGAGCGTGTTGAATGCGCTCGCGGGCTATGAAGCGGCGATCGTGACGCCCGTTGCGGGAACGACTCGCGACGTGCTGCGCGAACACATCGCGATCGACGGCATGCCATTACATGTGCTCGACACCGCAGGTCTTCGAACCACGGCGGATGTCGTCGAAGCCGAAGGGATACGCCGTGCGCGTGCCGAGATCGCCAAAGCCGATCGCGTTCTGTTCATCGTCGATGCCATAACTGATCCCGATGCCGAAGCTTGGCGTAGCGAGCAGACACACTGGCCGGAAGGCCTGCCGGTCACGCTGGTGTTCAACAAGATCGATGCGCTGTCCACAGTACAAACTGACGCGCTGAACGCAAAACCACTGAGCGGCGTACATCAGATACTCACGCTATCTGCCAAGCAGGGTCTCGGGCTAGATCGTTTGCGTGAGCATTTGAAGGCGTGCATGGGTTATGAGGCGGCCGATACGGGCACGATCTCCGCGCGCGCTCGCCATCTCGATGCCCTGCAACGAGCAGAACACCATGCGGAAAACGCCGTAGTGCGATTGAAGCATGAGCGTGCCGGTGAGCTGGTCGCCGAAGAGCTGCGTCTTGCGCAAATGGCGCTCGGCGAAATCACCGGTGAGTTTCAGGCGGACGACCTGCTGGGTCGGATCTTCGGAAGTTTCTGCATCGGAAAATAACAATGCTCATCACGCGACGTCGATCGATTGCACTTGGGGTAGCTGCCGCGGTCGGTGCGGCGGCGGACGGGCTGCGCGCTGCGACACGATCGCAACACGATGTCATCGTCATCGGCGCAGGTCTCGCGGGTCTGCATGCGGCACGTCTGCTAGCTGCCGACGGACTGAAAGTGCTCGTTCTCGAAAGTGATCGACGGGTCGGTGGACGGTCTCACACGGCGTACGAATTCGATTCGCGTATCGAGCTTGGCGCTTCGCAAGTCGGGCGGATGTATGCGCGTATTCTCGATACAGCTCGTGCGCTTGGCATCGAAATGGCGCCGGGTGCGCACATCAATGCCCCCTATTCCTTCGTGCGCGGCGACGAACTGATCGCTGCCGCCAATTGGGCGGCTTCAAAGCGAAACCCGTTACAGGGATCTGAGCGCAGTGTTCCGCCGCACGCGCTCGGGGCGTATTACATCGAACAAAGAAATCCGTTCCAAAGCTTCGATGAACTGCTCTCACCAAAAGCCCAAGAGTTCGATCTGAGTGTGGCGCAATGGCTCGAGCGGCAAGGCGCATCGGCAGCAGCGCGCGAATTGATCAACGAGACGTTGGGCGCTCCCGGTCTCGAGAACCAAAGCGTACTGCGCATGTTTCAAGAAGCCACACGCATGCGGGTCGAGAATCGTGCACGAGCGGCCGCACCCGAATCATCGGGCAAAGATGCTTACGAACGTGCCGCGCTCAACTCGTTCCATGTCGTGGGCGGCTCATCGAAGCTTACCGACGCGATGGCCGCCAGCCTCGGCGATCGTGTCATCACCGGCAAAAAGGTCGTTGCCATCGACATGACCCGAACCGGCTGCACCGTGCGCTGCGAGGATGGCTCACAGTGGCAATCGGCGCGAGTGATTTCCGCTCTGCCCTTCACGATGCTCAGACGCATCGCGATCACCCCCGCATTACAGGGTGCGCAAGCGCAGGCTGTCGAAAGGATGCCTTATGGCAACCAAAGCCAGGTGTGGTTGCGCGTCAAAGCGCCCTATTGGGAAGCCGACGGCATCGAAGCGTCGATGTGGACCGATGGTCTTTTCACCTTGATCCGTCAACAGATTGAACACGACGGCAAGCGGGAGCTGATCAGCGCCCTGGCCTTCGGGGCGAAATCACACGAGTTGGATCGTCTCGCGCCGCGTGATCGCGGTGAGCTTGCGATTCGATACATCGAGCAGCGTCGACCGAGCACTCGTGGCAAGCTCGAGTTCATCGGAGCACATTCTTGGGCACAGTCACCGACCATTGGCGGTTGCAGCTACGGCTTGCAACCGCACGTGGCGTTCGATTGGAACTTGCAGATGTCGAAACCGCACGCGCGACTGCATTTCGCCGGCGAACACACGCGACGGTTCGAAGTCGGCATGGAAGCCGCGATGGAATCGGGCGAGCGTGCCGCACTCGAGGTGCTGCAGAGTTAGCGCTTGAGTCGAATGAAGCCCATCGTCGCTAGCAGGAACACGGCGGCGATCGCGACGGCATTCACGGCCGCACGCGCATAGCCGAGCTGACCGACGTCGATGAAGTAGTAGGGGTAGAGACCGGTCGCCTCGCCCCGCACACCCAGATAAATCAGATACGCGGCGGGCAGAGCCATGCAACGCCACGCATCACGCCAATGCACCGATCCTTTGGGCACGATCCGCCACCAAAAGTACGCGAACAGAGGCGGGATCAGATAGTGCAGTAGCAGGTTGGTGAGGTGTTCTAGACCTTGCGGATGGTGTACCTGCGTGAGCAACGTCACGTAGAGCAGTCCCACCATGACGATGGAAACGCTGGCTGCCGTGATGGCTATGGGGCTACGCAGGGCTGCGGCAAAACGTCCCAAACGGCTCGGCCATACACAGGCCGCCGCCACCAGCGCACAAAAGCTGTTGGTGATGATGGTGTAGTAGCCCGTGTACTGGAGAACGGCAAAACCGACGGTGCGCCCAGCTTCGAGTTGGTGGCGGATGGACAAGCCCAATTGCAGCGCGACGGCGAACGCACCGCCGAGGGCGAGTGCGACGCCGAGCGATCGGGCTTGCGGGCTCAAGCGCTGCGCCGCTTCAGGTGGATCAGCAGAACCGAGACGGCGGCCGGGGTGATGCCCGGCAAGCGCGAGGCCTGACCTAGGGTGCCCGGTTTGGCCGCGGCGAGTTTCTGGCGAACCTCGTTGGAGAGGCCAGCAACGTTGGCATAGTCGAGATCCGCGGGCAGGGGGAGTTCCTCGTGCTTACGCTGACGGTCGATCTCGTCCTGTTGGCGCTCGATGTAGCCCGAGTATTTCGCACGCACCTCGATCTGTAGTCGCACCGCCTCGGGGAGGCGATCATCTTGAGCGGCGAGGGCGGGCATCGGATCCCCCTGAAGAAACTCGTCAGCGGCATCGCCGGCCGACTCGACGGCCAGACGATTCAGGTCGCCGTAAGACACCTCCGGACGCCGCAACCAATCGAAGGCGGTGACCCCGCGGAAGCGGGCGCTCGAGAGTCGGGCGATCTCTCGCTCGGTCGCGTCGCGCTTGGCCTCGAACCAGCGCCAGCGCTCATCGTCGACGAGACCCATATCCCGACCGACCGGGGTCAGTCGAAGGTCGGCGTTGTCCTCGCGCAAGAGCAATCGGTGCTCGGCGCGGCTCGTGAACATCCGGTAGGGTTCGGTCGCGCCCCGCGTGATCAGATCGTCGATGAGTACGCCGAGGTAGGCTTCGCTACGACTCGGAACCCAGGGCCCTTCACCCCGTACCCGACGGGCGGCATTGATGCCGGCAACGATGCCCTGGGCGCCGGCTTCTTCGTACCCGGTCGTACCGTTGATCTGACCCGCGAAGTAGAGACCCTCGATGACCTTGGTCTCGAGCGAACCGTGCAGATCGCGCGGGTCGAAGTAGTCGTACTCGATCGCATATCCGGGCCGTGTGATGTGAGCTTGCTCGAAGCCGTGGATGCTTCGGACGAACTCGAGCTGTACGTCGTAGGGCAGGCTGGTCGAGATGCCGTTGGGGTAGACCTCGTGCGTGGTTAGCCCTTCGGGCTCCACGAAGATCTGGTGAGAGCCTTTGTCGGCGAAGCGGTGGATCTTGTCTTCGACCGACGGACAGTAGCGCGGACCCACCCCTTCGATCTGCCCCGTGAACATGGGCGAGCGATCGCAGCCGCGCCGAATGATGTCGTGGGTACGCTCGTTTGTCTTCGTAATGAAACAAGGAATCTGTTTAGGATGATCTTCGATTCGCCCGAGAAACGAAAACACCGGCATCGGATCATCCGAGTACTGAGGCTGCATCACGCTAAAGTCGATAGTGCGGCCATCGATTCGCGGTGGCGTACCGGTTTTCAGGCGTCCGACCCGCAGCGGTAACTCGCGCAGACGGGCGGCCAATCGGTTCGACGGCGGGTCGCCGGCGCGCCCACCCGCGTACTGATCGAGACCCACATGGATGCGTCCACCGAGGAAGGTGCCGACCGTCAGCACGACCGTCGGCGCATCGAAGGCGATACCCGTGATGGTGACGACGCCGGTGACTCGACCGCCCTCGACTCGCAGGTCGGCGGCCTCTTGTTGGAAGAGCGTGAGGTTCGGCTGGTTCTCGAGCTGGTGCCGGATGGCGGCTTTGTAGAGCTGCCGGTCCGCCTGCGCGCGGGTCGCTCGGACGGCCGGTCCCTTGCTCGCGTTGAGTGTTCGGAATTGGATGCCGGCTCGGTCGACGCCCCTCGCCATGCCGCCACCCAAGGCATCGATCTCGCGCACGAGGTGACCCTTGCCGATGCCCCCAAAGGCGGGGTTGCAACTCATCTGTCCTAGGGTCTCGATGCTCTGGGTCAGAAGCAGGGTGCGACAACCGATCCGAGCCGCGGCGAGCGCCGCCTCGGTACCGGCGTGGCCGCCGCCGATCACGATCACATCGAAAGAGTGGGGGTGTCGCATGGGTGCGCATTTTAGACCCATTCAGCGACTTTCTCGGTCTCGGCAGAGATGCTGCCACCTGGGCGTAATACCGGGCCATGACGGATCAACTTCTGCGCGCCCGGTATCCGATCGCCATCGCCCTGGCGTTGGTCGGTTTGTTTTGTATCCGCTCGACCCCGCTTGCCGTGGCTGCTAAGGCGCCCGAGACCCCGCCGCTTGAGGTGGAGTTGCCTCGAGCGATGGCGAACACGCCAGCCCATGGCCGGCTCCTCGTGATGTTCGCGCCGGTCGATCAGACACCCGATCGCGAGCCACGCGAACTTGCGCATTGGAACGCCGAGGCTATTCCGCTCTTCGGTATGGATATCGAGTCCTGGCAACCTGGGACCCGAGTTCGACTCACCGATGTGGCGGTCGGCTTTCCCCTGCGCCGTTGGCGGGATCTGCCGGCCGGTGACTATCGGGTGCAGGCTCTTTGGCAGCGTTACGACACCGTGCGACGTGCCGATGGCCGCGTTTTGTCCTTACCGCTCGATCGAGGCGAGGGTCAGCAATGGCGCGACAAGCCCGGCAATTTGTATTCGAGACCCCAACGTATTCGCTGGGACGGCCGAACTCGACTGCCTCCGCTGACGCTGACGGAGCGCGTGGTGGATGTGGCTGCACCGAGCGATACGCCTTGGGTGAAATATCTGCGCATCCGCAGTGAACGACTGTCGGCTTTCTGGGGGCGCGACGTCTTTCTCGGTGCCTTCGTCACGCTACCGGCGGGTTTTCATTCGCGCCCCCAAGCTCGTTACCCACTGGTCATCCAGCATGGGCACTTTCCGCCGGGTCCCACTCATTGGCGCGAAACGCCGCCCGATCCGGATCTCGCGCCGGATTACAGCGCTCGCTTCGGTCTGCACGGTTACAACCGCATCGTGCAACAGCACGCTCACGCATTCTTCCAAGCGTGGAGCGGCGCTGATTTTCCGCGAATGTTGCTCGTTGAGATCCAACATCCGACGCCGTTCTTCGACCACTCGTATGGCGTCAACTCGGCGAACAACGGCCCGTATGGCGATGCAATCCAGTACGAGCTGATCCCCGAGATCGAGCGCCGCTTCCGCGGGCTCGGTCAAGGTTGGGCGCGCTTTTTGTTCGGCGGCAGCGCTGGTGGCTGGACCGCCATGGCGACGCAGATCTTCTATCCCGATGATTACAACGGTGCGTGGATCGCCTGTCCGGACCCGATCGACTTTCGTCATGTCGGCACGATCGACCTGTATCGGGACCGCAATGCTTACTACGCAACGAGCCGTTATAAGCGCACACCTCGAGCCGCCTATCGTAATTCTTGGGGCCACCTCGATAGCACCGTCGAAGATCAGGCGCGGTGGGAGTCGGCACTCGCTAGCCGCGGTCGCAGCACCGAGCAATGGGACGCGTGGGAAGCAGTCTATTCACCTATCGGTGACGGTGGCTATCCGCGGCGCCTTTGGAATCGCGACACGGGTGAGATCGATCCGGTGACGGCAGCGCACTGGCGCGACAACTACGATCTCGGACACATCTTGCGCCGCGATTGGGCAAAACTGGCGCCCAAGTTGCGCGGCAAGTTGCGAATCTACGCTGGCGAAAGAGACAACTACTACCTCGACAACGCAGTCTATGCCGTCGAGGAATTTCTTCGATCGGCGCAGCCTGCCGCCGATGCCGTGATCGAATACGGCAACCGAGCCGAACATTGTTGGAACGGCGATCACAGCCGAGCGAACGCGTACTCGCGGCTACGCTATCCGCAGATGGTGTTGCCATGGGTCGTCGAGCGCATTCTCGCAACGGCGCCGCCCGGCGCCGATACTCAAAGCTGGCGCTATTGATCCGTTATTTTCGCCAGAACGCGCTCGTGAAGAGCACGAGCACACCGAAGATCTCGAGTCGCCCCAAAATCATCGCGACGATGCAGATCCAGGTCTGGGCATCGGTGAGAACCGCATAGGTTCCAACTGCTCCGGTAGGCCCGAGTGCAGGACCGAGGTTGTTGACGCTGGCAACGACTGAACTGAATGCGGTGACGAGATCGAGTCCGGTCAACAACATCAAGAAAGTCAGCACGGCGATCGTCTGAAAGTAGAGGAAGATGAAAGCGAGCACGGAGGCGGCGATGCGCTCCGGTATCACTTGGCCGGCAATACGTACTGGGATGACAGCCGACGGATGCACGAGCTGCTTCATTTCGCGCAGTGCCTGTCGTGCAAGCAGCAAGGTGCGAAACATTTTGATACCACCACCGGTGGAACCGGTCGCGCAGATGATACACGAGAGAAACAGCATCCAAACGGGCGCGAAGATGGGCCACACATCGTAATTCTGTGACGAGAAGCCGGTCGTCGTGGCGACCGAGATGACATTGAAGGCACTGTGCCGCAATGCATCCAGTACGTTCGGATAGACGCCCTCGACGACCAACAGTGCGGTGATGGTGACGATGCTGAAGGACAAGATCAGCAGCATCGCTTTGGCTTCCGAGTCACGCCGATAGGGCGCAAAGCTGCGCGTACGCACAGCCGTGAAATGACGCGCGAAGTTCACCATCGAAATCAGCATGAAGATCATCAGCACGAATTCGATAGCCGGCGAATCGAAGTGCCCGACGCTGGCATCGTGGGTGGAAAACCCGCCGAGCGCGACGACCGAGAAGGCGTGACAGACGGCATCGAACCAACTCATACCGACGAGCTTGAGTGCAAGGATGGCGATGACCGTCAAGCCCGCATAGGTGAGCCAAAGCGCTTTGGCTGTTTCGGTGATGCGGGGGGTGAGTTTTTCTTCTTTGACCGAGCCTGGTGCTTCAGCGCGATACAAGGCCATACCGCCGACGCCGAGCAGGGGGAGTACGGCGACCGCGAGCACGATGATGCCGATGCCGCCTAACCAATGCAGCGTATGACGCCAGAAGTTGAGAGACGGCGCGAGTCCATCGAGATTCGTGATGACCGTCGCCCCGGTCGTCGTGAGTCCCGAGACCGCTTCGAAGATGATGTCGGTGGCGCCGAGTTCTGGCAGTGCCAGAAAAAACGGCACTGCCCCCGAGAGCGACATGAGCACCCATGCCAAGGTGACGAGCAAAAATCCATCGCGAGATTTCAGTTCGCGTTTGTAGCGACGGGTAGTCGCTGCGACCCCGAGTCCAAACAAGACGTTGATGGCCGCTGCCGCGATATAGAAGTGGGCGTAGCCGTCTTGGAAAATCAACGAGACCAGCAGCGGCAAGGTGTAGACGATAGCGAAAAACGCCATCATCAAACCTAGAACATGTGCAACGGCGAGCATCTGGACTGTCGATCGTTCAGCGTCGACCGGCTGTTTCGCCGAGGAAGAGTTTTTCGACCTGATCGACGTGACGACGATCGGTGATGAAGAGAATCACGTGATCATCCGCCTGCACGACGGTGTCGTGGTGCGCCATGATGACCTCGTCGCCTCGCACGACGCAGCCGATACGGGCTCCCTCGGGCAGCACGATTTCTTCGATTTTCTTGCCGACGACGCGCGAGCTGCGATCGTCACCGTGAATGATCGCTTCGAGTGCCTCGGCTGCACCGCGCCGCAGCGAGTGCACTTGAACGACGTCACCGCGCCGCACATGCGTCAGCAGTGAGCCGATGGTGATGGTTTGCGGCGAGATGGCGACATCGATCGTACCGCTTTGCACGATTTCCGCATAAGAAGGCTTGTTGATCAGCGCCATGACCTTGGCGGCGCCCAAGCGCTTGGCGAGCATGGCCGAGAGGATGTTGGCTTCTTCGGAATTGGTGAGTGCGCAGAAGACATCACAGCTGTCGATGTTTTCTTCGACCAACAATTCTTCGTCCGCTGCGTCGCCTTCGAGCACGATGGCGTTTTCGAGATTTTCCGAAATTTTGCGGGCGCGTTTGGAGTCGCGCTCGATCACTTTGACCTGGTTGTTGTTCTTCTCGAGCTCTCGCGCCAGGGCATAACCGATATGGCCGCCACCAGCGATCACGACGCGTTTGACCGGTTTTTCTTCCTTGCGGATCTCGGCCATGAAGCGTCGGATGTCGTTTTTGGCGGCAAGGAAAAACACCTCGTCACCATCTTCGATGACCGTGTCGCCTTCGATCTGCAGGCTACGGCCGTTGCGATAGATGGCGACCACCCGGGCCTCCGTCGTCGGAATGTGTTCTCGCAGACCACGCAGCGCCTGGCCCACGAGTAATCCGCCCTTGCGCGCTCGCAAACCGACGAGTCGGACTCGTCCGCCGGCGAAATCGAGCACTTGCAGCGCACCGGGGTATCGGATCAGGCGCTCGACATATTCGGTGACGAGCTGTTCGGGGCTGATCCATACATCCACCGACAGCGACTCGTCACTGAAGAGTTTCGGGTGGCGGGTGTATTCGGGCGAGCGGATACGCGCGATCTTGGTCGGTGTGCGATAGAGCGTGTAAGCGACCTCGCAGGCCATCATGTTCACTTCGTCGGAGCTCGTGAGAGCCACGAGGATGTCGGCATCGGCGACGCCGGCCGCTTCCAGAACGGTGGGGTACGAGGCGTTACCGACGACGGTGCGGATATCGAGGCGATCTTGCAGATCACGCAGGAGTTCGTCGTTGGTATCGACGACCGTGACCTCGTTGGCCTCCTCGCGCGCGAGTTGATACGCGGCCGTGCGCCCGACCTGTCCGGCGCCGAGGATCACGATCTTCATAAGTCTGTATAGGTTACTCCCAAGCATCGGCACCGAACAGGCCGGAGCAGGTATGCTTGGTAGCCATGACATCCTTGGGGGCCGCGGCGCCGAGCCGCAACGAATTTGGGCGTGGCTGGAAGGTGCTGATTGCGTCACTGCTCGGCACGGCATTCGGCGCCTCACCGCTGCCATTCAACACCGTCGGCTTTTTCATCGATCCCCTGCAGCAGGAATTCGGTTGGACTCGTACCGAGATCAGCCTCGGTATCACGATCTATGGTGTGCTCGGAGCGCTGTTGGCACCGGTTTTCGGCTGGTTGGCAGACCGTTTCGGCGTGCGACAGGTGGCGCTCGCCTCGCTGACGACGTTTGCGCTGATCTTCGCGTCGTTTTCGATCATCCCGGGCAACCTCTATTGGTATTACGCGCTATGGGTGCTGATCGGCCTCTTCGGTATCGGCTCCACGCCGATCACCTGGTCGCGAGCGATCAACCTCTGGTTCTTCAAGCAGCGCGGGCTCGCATTGGGGCTGACTTTGGTTGGCACCAGCATTTCGGCGATGGCATTGCCGATCATCACCACCTGGCTGATCAACGATTTTGGTTGGCGTGTGAGTTACGCTGCGCTTGCACTCTTGCCTTTGGGAATCGCACTACCGATCGGTTTGCTTTGGTTCCGTGAGCCGAAGCCCGAGGAGCGCCCCCCCGAGATCGCTGCGGCGGGTGCCGTTAGTCTGCCGGGTCGCAGCCTGCAGGAGGCCATGCGCGAGCCGCGCTTCTGGATTCTTTGGGCGTCGATCGCGCTCGTGACCATCGCCTACTCGGGTGCACTCGTACATCTGCCGTCGATGTTGGGCGCACGCGGTTTCGAACGCAGCGAAGCTGCTGCCGTGATGAGCGTGTTCGGCCTGTCGATTTTCGCGGGCCGCATCATCACGGGTTATCTACTAGACAAATTCTGGGCGCCGCTCGTGACGCTGCCCATCCTTTGTCTGCCTGCATTGTCCTGCTGGATTTTGCTCGGGGATGGTCCGCTGAGTTTCGTCGTGGCGATTGCCGCTGCGTTCCTGATGGGTTTTGCTTCGGGAGCCGAGACGGATCTCGTGGCGTACTTGGCAGGGCGTTACTTCGGCATGAAGAGCTACGGACAGATTTATGGCGTGCTCTACATGGCCTTCGGGTTGTCTGCTGCCGTATCGGCCACGCTCTATGGTTGGGTGCGCGACACCACCGGCAGTTACGATCCGATTTTGATCGCCGCCGCCGTGATGTTCATCGCGGGCGCGCTCTTGCTCTTGCTGCTTGGACCTTACCCGGATTTCGGTCGAGTGACCGAAGAGGAGCGAGGCGCTACCACTGCACCCAGCCCGTCTGCCAAGTGAGCAGGATCACACCGCCGAATATGATGCGATACCAGGCGAACACGGCGAACGAGTGCTGACTGACGAATCGCAGTAGGAAACGAATCGCGATCAGCGCGGCAAAGAATGCGACCACGCTGCTGATGATGATGGAGCGCGCTTCATCGAACGTGATCGGCTCGCGTGCATCGAGCAGCTTGTAACCGGTAGCGGCAAACATCACCGGAATCGCGACGAAAAAAGAGAACTCGGCGGCCGTGCGTCGATCGAGTCCCGTCAACAAGCCGCCGAGGATGGTCGCCGCAGAGCGACTCGTGCCGGGTACCAGTGCGAGCATCTGAAACAGACCTACCCGAAAGGCATCGAGCGGTTGTAGTTCATCGAGCGATTTCACACGCTCCACATGTGGACGTTTTTCAGCCCACAGAATGAGAATTCCGCCAACCACCAGCGCCATGGCGACCGGCACCGGCGCAAACAACACGCTACGAATGGTGTCTTCGAACGCAAGACCCGCAACAGCTGCCGGTAAAAAAGCGAGAAACAAACCGAGTACGAAGCGGCGAGATGCAGCGCTGTTCGTGAGCGTGGTCGCTGTTTTCCACAGACGAGCGCGATATTCAAAGCACACCGCGAGGATGGCCGCGCCCTGAATCACGATCATCTGCCGAAAGCCCACTTCGTTCTCGAGATCGAGTAGGGCGCGTGTGATGATCAGGTGCCCCGTGCTCGAAATTGGTAGGAATTCGGTGAAACCCTCGACCAACCCTAGGATGACATCGATGAGCCAATCAGCCATGTTTCATCAAACCCAATTCAGTCCGGAATTTTTTGACCGCGAGTCTCGATGATCCAGCCGAGGCACAACAGTCCGATGATCGGGACGAATCCCACCAGAAACAGCGTATCGAGCACGACAGCAGAATTTCCCGCTCCGGCCGATGCGACCGATCCGACGAGGAAGGGCCCGCCGGCGGCGATCACGCGACCGATGTTGTAGGTGAAGCCGGAGCCCGTGGCACGCAATCGCGTCGGGAACAATTCAGGCAGATAGAACGTGAAGCTGCCGAAAATGCCGAATACGGTCAACCCGATGAAGAAGTACATGTAGAGCCGCACTTGTGGCTCGAGATCGAGTCCGTATGTCGTGAGTAGCGCAAGCGAGGAGAACCCGAGGTACAGCGCGAACATCGGTTTTCGGCCCCAGTGTTTGGCTAGCGGTATCGTCAACAGCGTGCCGAGCAATCCGCCGACATTGAAGATGGCCGTGCCTTGAGTCTTCCAAGATTCGATCAAGATGCTGGTCGCTGTCTTGTCGAGACCGAGTTGCAGCGCCTCGGCTTGGGCCAGGTTGGCGACGACGACGGGGATGAAGGCGTTGCAGCTCCACCAGGTAATCAAAGCGACGACGGCGACGATGAGTGCGCTACGTGTACGAGGCCAGATCTCCGGTGCGAAGATTTCGCGTAAGCGGGGCGGTGGTGCTGACGCGGCCGCCGCCTCCCAACGCTCCGGCTCTTTGACGAGGGTGCGGATCCAGAAGGCGAATGCGGCAGGGATCAAACCGAAGATGAGCACGTAACGCCAAGAGACTTCCGGCACATCGGCGAAGAAGTGACCGGCGATCAGCGCGTTGACGCCCGTAGCAAGGAACAAGCCGAACGGCGCTGAGGTGTAGAGGACGGCACCGGCTTCGACACGTTGGTCTTCCGGTACGGCCTCGGCGACCAGCGCGCAACCGGCCGCCCATTCACCGCCAATGCCGAGGCTCGCGATGATGCGACAGACGATCAACTGTTCGATGCTGGTGACGAAAGCGCAGAGCCCGGTGCCAACGGCATAGAGCACCATTGTGATGAGTAGCACGCGCTTACGTCCGTAGCGATCCGAGATCGGCCCGAACAACACGCCGCCGACCGCCCAACCGACTAAAAAGATCGCGGTGATGAGGCCAGTCCAATACAGCGTAGCCGTGCGCGCCTCGGGAGAGCCGATCGTTAAGCCGAGCAGGGTGGGAATAGCATTGGGTGCGACGTAGTTGAACAGCAGCCCGTCAAAGATATCGAAGCCCCAGCCTAGCCATGCTGCAAACAGCACGATCCACTGATAGCGAGTCAATCGCAACATCGGGCCCCCTCCGATCGTTCGTCAGTTCGTTTTTAGCGCAGCGTTGATCGCGTCGCGTAGTTCGAGTGTCGCACGTCGCGCGGCTACGGCGAAATCTTCTCCTGAGCTCGCGTAGATGATGCCCCGCGACGAGTTGATCACGAGACCTTCACCCCCGGCGGTACGTCCACTGCGAACAGCCTTCTCGACATCGCCGCCTTGTGCACCGACGCCGGGTACGAGGAAGGTCATATCACCGGTCCGAGCGCGGATATCGGCAAGCTCTTCGGGATAGGTGGCACCGACTACGAGCAAACAATTGCCGCGCGAGTTCCATTCACGTGCCACGGATTCGGCGACGATTTGATAGAGCTTCCGACCATCGACCACGAGATCCTGGAATTCGCGGGCACCGGCGTTCGAGGTTCGGCACAGAATGACGACTCCCTTGTCGGCGTATTGCAGGAAGGGCTCCGCCGAATCTCGACCGAGATACGGATTGATAGTGACCGCATCGGCGCCATATCGCTCGAACGCTTCTTTGGCGTATTTCTCGGCGGTGCTGCCGATGTCACCCCGTTTGGAGTCGAGGATGACCGGTACGCCGGGAGCTCGCTCGCGGATATAGCGAATGGTCTCGAGCAGGGCCTCTTCGGCACCCACGGCTGCATAGTGCGCGATCTGCGGCTTGTAGGCACAGACGAGATCAGCCGTCGCGTCGATGATGGCGCGATTGAAAGTCAGGATCGCATCGTTGCGCGAGCGCAGGTGGATCGGGAAGCGTTCGATTTCCGGATCGAGGCCGACACAGACTCGTGAATCGTGGCGTGACGTAGCCCGCGTGAGCAGACCATGAAACGCGGAGGGCAAGGCGGAGGTCGTCATGGCGGCAAGTGTACCGCCGTTGCCTTCAGCCCGTACCGATCAGGCCGGCTCGAGGTTGGCGTACTGCAGCATCAACCATTTGCTACCAGCCGCTTCGAAATTGACCTGTACACGGGCATGCGGCCCCTGTCCCTCGATATTGAGGATCACACCGGGACCGAACTTGGCGTGACGCACGCGGGCACCGAGCTTCAGACCCGGTGCAACCGGATCGGCTTTTACGCCGGGCGCTGCAGTTACGCGACGAGATGCGAAATCGCTACGCGAATAGTCGTCACGCGCGTTGAACCCGCCTGCGCCGTAGCCACCGCGCCCCGTCTGTACGCGCGGGCGCACCTCTTCGAGCAACTCTTCCGGGATCTCGCGGATGAAGCGCGAGGGCTGGCCGTAACTGTCGATGCCATGCAAACGTCGCTGCTCGGCATAGGTGAGATAGAGCTGCTGCATGGCGCGAGTCGTGCCGACATAGGCGAGACGCCGCTCTTCTTCGAGACTATCGAGATCGTTCAGCGAACGTTGGTGCGGGAACAGCCCATCTTCGAGCCCCGCAAGGAATACCACCGGGAATTCCAGACCCTTGGCCGTGTGCAAAGTCATCATCTGGATGCAGTCTTCCCAAGCTTCAGCTTGGCCTTCACCCGACTCGAGTACGGCGTGTGCGAGGAACGATTCGAGCGGCGGTAACTGTTCCCCTTCGACACCCTCGGGCTCGAAACCTCGTGCCGCCGAGACGAGTTCCAGCAGGTTGTCCGCTCGCGCTTCACCGCGCTCGGCTTTTTCCTTGCGATGATGTTCGAGCAAGCCGCTGGAGTTGATTACTTGATCGACGATTTCGTGTAGCGCCAGTTCGCGCGTATCGGCAGCCAAGCGATCGATCAGTTGCAGGAATCCATGCAGCGAGGCTGCACCTTTGGCACCCAGACTGCCCTCGGCAATGCAGCGCTGTGCTGCGGACCAGAGTGAGCTACCGTCGGCACGGGCTCGTTCGCGCAGCGTATCGATGCTCTTGGCGCCGATGCCGCGGGTGGGTAAGTTGACCACGCGCTCGAACGAGGTATCGTCGTTGCGGTTGGAGACCAGCCGCAGATAGGCGAGAGCGTCTTTGATTTCAGCGCGTTCGAAGAAGCGTAAGCCACCATACACCTTGTACGGAATACGGGCCGACAGGAAAGCCTCTTCGAAAACTCGCGATTGGGCGTTCGATCGATAAAGAATGGCGATATCACGACGATTGCCGCCGCGAGCGACCCAATCCTTGATGCGCTGCAATACGAATTCGGCTTCATCGCGTTCGTTGAATGCGGCATAGAGGCGAATCGGTTCGCCTTTGCCACCACTCGTCCAAAGATTTTTCCCAAGTCGACCGCTATTGTTAGCGATCAAAGCGTTGGCGGCTTCGAGGATAGTGCTCGTCGAGCGATAGTTCTGCTCGAGACGAATCAATTTGGCCTGCGGGAAATCGCGTCGAAAGGTTTGCAAGTTCTCGACTCGAGCACCGCGCCAGCGATAAATCGATTGATCGTCATCGCCTACCGCGAAGGGCGCCCCTTCCGAACCCACCAGTAGCTTCGTCCAAGCGTACTGAATGGTATTGGTGTCCTGGAACTCATCGACCAACACATGACCAAATCGACGACGATAATGCGCGAGCAGTTCTGGTTGATCGCGCCACAGTTCGAAAGCGCGCAGTAGTAATTCTGCGAAATCGACGACGCCTGCGCGCTGACAGGCATCTTCGTAATCGCGATACAGCTGGATGAACTGGCGGCGCGTCGGGTCGTTGCCGTCTTTCAGAACCTTCGGCCGCATGCCTTCATCTTTGTTCTGATTGATGAAGTACTGGATATCGCGCGGCACCCAGCGGGTATCGTCCAGATTCTGCGCCTTGAGAATTTTCTTGATCAGCCGAAGCTGATCGTCACCATCGAGAATCTGGAAGGTTTGCGGCAGGTTGGCTTCGCGCCAATGCAGTCGCAACAAGCGATGGGCGATGCCGTGAAAGGTTCCGATCCAGAGCGCGGCGCCCGGCATGCCGAGCAGAGATTCGATCCGTGCGCGCATCTCCCCGGCGGCCTTGTTGGTGAAGGTCATCGCCATGATGCTGTGTGGCGAAGCGCCCTCAGCCTGGATCAACCACGCCACGCGATGCGTGAGTACGCGCGTTTTGCCGCTACCTGCGCCTGCCAACACCAACACCGGACCGACCGGTGCCGTGACGGCTTCGCGTTGAGCGTCGTTGAGCGGGTTGAGTATCGGCGAGAGGTCCATGCGGGGCGCGAATTCTAGCGGCTTTCGGTCGGGTTGGTGGATCGATCCTGCGGATTTTTATCAGCGTCTATACTTCGAGCGAATCAGACATTGATCCGGAGTGCGACGTCGATGACAGCCGAGTTTCGAGCGAACGCGTATGCCTATGCTTTGTTGAGTGTGTCCGATATGACCAGCGCGCTCGATTTGTGGGCGAATCGTTTCGGCATGCAGATTACGGCGCGTCTCCAAGGGAGCGACCCAGCCTGGGCAAAGCGCTTGGGTGTGGCTGCGGAGGACATCGTCGATCAGGCATTGCTGGTGACACCCGGTCGTATCCAAGGTGGAATCCATCTCGTGCAATTTCGCACGCCCGGCGCGCCGGTGCGCGCTGGCGCAAGACCGACAGATCTCGTACCGAAGAGCGTCGACATCGTGGTGCGTGACATCCGAGCGCGTCATGCCGAGTTGCAGGCAGCCGGGTTCCGTTTTCGTTCGCCGATCGGGCGCTTCGAAACCGATGGGGTCGTGGTACACGAGGTGCATCTGCCCGGACCCGATGAGGTGAATCTGGTCTTCCTCGAAGAAGAGGGCAAGACTGATCACGTTAGTCCGCAAGGATTTGGCGTAGCACCACAGATTGTCGCGATTTCACCCGATAACAAAATCGAGAAGGCGTTTTACGAAAACGTACTTCAACTTACCGAAACCTCGTATCACCGGTTCGCAGGGCCAGAGGTGGAACGCACCATCGGTTTGCCGCCGGGTGCCGGGCTCGACATTCGAATTTTTGGTGATCCGCAGTACACCTATGGGCGACTCGAGATCGTTCAATATGAACGTGCCGAGAGTGAAAACCTGTACCCCAAAGCCTGTGCCCCAGCGCGTGGCTTGTTGGCCGTCAGCTTCGTCGTACCGGATGTGACTGACGTCGTCTCGCGGGCGAAGGCCATGGGTGCGCGCGTCGATGCGCCTCAAAAAATTGATTGCATCTTGGGTTCGGTACTGACGGCGACCGTGTATTCACCGGCAGGATTGCGTATCGACCTGCTGCAGGTCGATCACCAGTGATTACGCAATTCGCGCAGTCTCAAGAAAACGCTGCGTGAATCTGGATCACGGGGGAGCTCGGGGAACCGCTCGCGCAAGCGCGCGATGATTTCGGGCTCCTGCAAACGAAAGAACACGTTGTGCCGTTTTTCGTCGCCTAGCGTAAACACGGGAGCTGTCGCCCCCTCCTGTCCGGATAGCAATGCACATCGCTGAGTGGCCACGACGTTGCCGGGCTCTCGATCGAGCGTGAAGGCGAGATTGCGCGCGAGATAGTCATGGCCGGGATAGACGAGTGTCGAATCGGGTAGTTGCGCGAGCTGCTGTACGAAGGTGTCGTACAACAAAGACGGATCGCCGCCGTTGTGGCAATTACCTGCGCCGGCATTGAATAGAGTGTCACCACAGATGAGGGCTGCCGGCGTCGATGAGTCGGCTGCCTGCAGCAGCAGGCAGATATGCGAGCGGGTGTGCCCCGGTGTATCGAGCACCCGTGCTTCGACGGTTCGGCCGATGCGCAGCAGCACCCCGGCACCGAGACCGACATCGATACCCGGGATGCGGCCGCCGGCACCGGCATGCGCGAACACCTTTGCGCCGGTGGCCGCCCGCAAACCTTCGTTGCCACCGATATGGTCGCCGTGCTCGTGAGTGTTGAGGATGCTCCGGATGGCCCAACCTCGCGCTCGCGCAACGGCGAGACAGGCCTGCCAGTCGAGTGGATCGATTGCCATGGCATCGCCGGTTTCCTCACAGGCGATGAGGTAGTGGTAATTGCGCCACGCGTTTCCCGGCCAAATGCGTTCTATGATCATCTTTGCAAGTGAATTTTGACTAAAGCCTTTTCACAACACTTGGGTTAGATTGGCTCTCGGGGGCTGGAGATCGTCATGTCGAACGAGACCGTTGCCATTTCGCCCCCTCAGGCGCACGTCAATCCTTATCCGTCCCGAGCCGCCTGGGAAGCCGCCAGAGCCGCCTGCGAGCGCGATCCGGGTGCGTTTCATGGTGACATCGCCTGCCGCGAATTGCACTGGTTCGAGCCGACGGTCGGGCGCGCCGGTGCTTGGATCCGCTACGACGACCACCAGGCACGCTGGATCGGTTTCGATGCGACGAGCGGTGCGTCGATTGATCCACGTTTACCCGCTACCCATCGACCTTGGCGTATCGCCCTCGATGCGAGTGAGGCGCCGTTTTATCGTTGGTTCGACGGCGCACTGACCAACGCCTGCTTCAATGAAATCGATCGCCATGTGCTCGACGGGCACGGTGACGAAGCTGCGTTATGGTTCGAGGGCGATCGTTGGGATCAATCTCAAGCCGGTGGTCGCGGTGCGCCCGTCGTCTCGTATAGCGTTTCACGCAAGACCTTGCTGCTCGAAGTGGCCAAATGCGCACTCGCTCTACGAGATCTCGGTCTCGACACGGGTGATCGAATCGCAATCAACATGCCGAACATTCCGGAACAACTGTTCTGGACCGAAGCCTGTAAGCGTCTCGGTATCGTTTACACGCCCGTGTTCGGTGGATTCAGCGACAAAACGCTCTCCGATCGCATACACAATGCCGGTGCGCGAGTTGTCATTACGGCTGATGGTGGTTATCGCAACGCGCAGATCGTCGCCTTTAAAGAGGCATATACCGATCCAGCGCTCGATGGTTATGTGCCCGCAGAGACCGTCGTCGAGATCGTGCAACGCACTCTTGTGGAATTGGCGGTGCCCGCTGAGCAGGCGAGCGCCATCCTCGAGGGCGCGCGCGCAGCTGTCGCCAATGAAATCACGCTCGAGCGCTCGGATGTCATGCGCGGAGTCGGTCGTGCGATCGAGAGTATCGGTGGATTGTCTTCGGCCGAAGCGAGCCGGATCCGAACGGCGATTGCCTCTGCACTGGTGGCGACGCCGCCGCGAGTCGATGTCGTCGTTGTTGTCCGGCATGCCGCACAAGCCGATTTATTGTGGCGCCCCGAGCGTGATCGCTGGGCACATGAACTGACGGATCGAGCCGAGCAAAGTATTTTGGCGGCGGCTCGTGCTGCGGGGTATGCAGTCGATTCGCTCCCAGCCTTGATGACGTTGCCTGATTCGCAATTCGTCGCGGCGATCTGGGCATCGAGCCGGCCGGTCGCGCTCGATGCCGAATTCCCGATGTTTTTCATCTATACCTCAGGATCCACGGGCAAGCCCAAGGGCGTCGTGCATGTCCACGGCGGTTATCTGAGCGGCGTTGCTCACACGATGCGAGTCGCCTTCGATGCGCGCGCGGGCGATGTGATGTACGTCGTAGCCGATCCAGGCTGGATCACGGGCCAGAGCTACATGATCGCAGGAGCACTCGCGACCCGTGTTACGACGGTGATCGCCGAGGGGGCTCCAGTGTTTCCGAGTGCCGGCCGCTTCGCCAGCATCATCGAGCGATTGAAAGTGAATATCTTCAAGGCCGGCGTCACCTTCCTGAAAACGGTGATGACCGATCCGCAGAACGTCGAAGACGTACGCACCTATTCACGCGCCTCGTTGCGTGTCGCGACTTTTTGCGCCGAGCCGACCTCACCGGTGGTGCAGCAGTTCGGCATGGAACTCGTCACGCCTTGGTACATCAATTCCTATTGGGCCACCGAGCACGGTGGAATCGTATGGACCCATCTCTATGGGAATGGCGACTTTCCGCTACGCGCCGATGCGCATACCTATCCTTTGCCGTGGGTGATGGGCGACGTCTGGATTGCCGACAGCGAGCCCGATTCTGCAGGGAAAGTCACCGCGCGCTCTGCGTCGGTCGGCGAAAAAGGTGAGATCGTCATCTCGGCGCCGTATCCGTATCTTTGCCGTACGATCTGGGGTGATGCCGCCGGGTTCAAAGTAGACGGCACGCGAGTCGCGAGGCAGTGGCGCGGCGATATCGATCGATACCGCAGCACGTATTGGTCGCGCTGGCGCGAGCAACTCGCTTACACGCAAGGTGACTTTGCCGTGAAGCACGCTGACGGTGGCTTCTCGCTGCATGGTCGCTCCGACGATGTCATCAACGTGTCGGGGCATCGTCTCGGCACCGAAGAAATCGAAGGTGCCATTCTGCGAGACAAGCAGGTCAACCCGGATTCGCCCGTCGGCAACGTCATCGTCGTGGGCGCACCCCATGCACAGAAAGGTTTGACACCGCTCGCCTTCGTACGCCCTGCCGCAGGTCGCAAGCTCACCGCGGAAGATCGACGTCGTTTGATCGACATCGTGCGTCAGGAAAAAGGGCAGGTCGCCATTCCTGAAGACTTCATCGAAGTCAGTCAGTTTCCGGAAACCCGCAGCGGCAAATACATGCGCCGTATGGTTCGCGCACTCGTCGAAGGACAGGATGTCGGTGATACCTCGACGTTGCGGAACCCCGAATCGATCACGGAGCTCAAGCGCAGCATCGCCGAGTGGCAAGAGCGTCAACGCGTCGCTGACGAACAACAGCTGTTCGAAGATTTTCGTTATTTCCGGATTCACTATCACCCGCTGAAGAAACCGCGACGAGCGAGACTCGCCATCGTCACCATCCAGAATCCGCCGGTGAATGCGCTCAACGAGCGCGCACTCGACGAGTTGAACATCGTGATCGACCATGTGGCACGACGCGAGGACGTCAAAGCGGTGATCTTCACCGGTCAGGGAACCTCGGCCTTCGTGGCCGGAGCGGATATCCGCCAGTTGCTTGAAGACGTACACACACTCGAGGAGGCCTTGCCGCTACCGAACAACGCGCATTTGGCTTTCCGCAAGATCGAAACCATGGAGAAGCCCGCGATTGCTGCGATCAACGGCGTCGCCCTCGGTGGTGGTATGGAGTTCGCACTCGCCTGTCATGTTCGCGTTGCGGAACCATTAGCAACCTTCGGTCAACCTGAAGTTCGTCTGAACCTGTTGCCGGGATATGGCGGTACACAACGCTTGCCACGGTTGCTCGAATTGCGCGGCCACACCACACCGCTCGTCCGTTCGCTCGAAATCATGTTAGGCGGTCGAACGATCGCGAGCGATGAAGCCTTGAATGACGGCTTGGTCGATGCGCTTTGTGGCGACGGCGAAGATGTATTGAGTCTCGCTGTGCGTTTGGCGAGTGAGTTTGTGGTATCGCCACGAGGTCGCAAGCTGGTTGCACATCGCTACGCCGAGCGACGCGCCGCAGAGGCCGCGTGGCAACAGCCCGGCGCTGATGATGTGTCGGCCGCGCTTGGCGATCTGGAAACGCAGCGTTTGCTCGCACAAGCGACCCGTGTCGGGCGTGCCAAGACGGCCGATCGTATCGTCGATGCCGTTCGTACCGGTTGGCAGCACGGTTTGCAGCAAGGGCTGGCGCGCGAGGCGCAGCTGTTTGCTGAGGCGATCGTAGACCCCGAGGGTGGTAAAGCAGGCATCCGCGCTTTCATCGATAAAAAGAGCGCGCCTTTGCCTACGCGACGTGCGTCGACACCGACCGCCGAGTCGATCGCCAAGTTGATCAAGCAGGGTGAGTTGTTGCCGGTCGGCGCCGCTTTCTTTCCGGGACTGACACCAATGCCAACTTGGCAGTGGGGTCATGCGGTCGTCAAAGATATTGCAACGGGCGCACCTGCCCATGGCTTACCGAAAGACGCCGAGCGCGAAATTCTGCTCCCTGTGCCGAAGCCAGGTCCGAATGAGGCGGTCGTCTACGTACTCGCCTCGGAAGTGAACTTCAACGACATCTGGGCGATCACCGGTATTCCAGTTTCGCCTTTCGAAAACCACGATCTCGATTATCAAGTGACGGGTTCGGGCGGTGTTGCGCTCGTTGCTTCTATCGGCAGCGAGCTCAAGCGCGAAGGACGCATCAAGGTCGGCGATCTCGTGACCGTGTATTCGGGGCAAAGCGAGTTACTGTCACCCTTGGCTGCGCGGGATCCGATGTACGCCGGCTTTGCCATTCAAGGCTACGAGACCGATACCGGTAGCCATCAACAGTTTTTGCAGGTGCAAGGTCCGCAGCTGCATCCATTGCCACCCGATCTCAGTTTGGAGGCGGCCGGTTCTTACGTTCTCAATCTCGGCACGGTCGTGCGCGCTCTCTTTACGACGTTGCAGATCGAATCCGGCAAGACGGTGTTCGTCGAAGGTGCTGCGACCGGAACCGGCTTTGAGGCCTTGAAGAGTGCTGCTCGCAACGGTTTGCGGACGGTGGGCTTGGTCTCGAGTCCCGAACGCGCGGCGTTCGTCAAAGCGCAGGGCGCAACAGGCGCCATCGATCGGCGTGATCCGCGCTGGTCGTCGATCTGGACACCGGTGCCCGATTCGACAGCGGATATTGCGACATGGGAAAAGGCGGGCGATGCGTTTTTGGCTGAAATGCGCGCACAAAGTGGCGGTCGTTTAGCCGACTACGTGGTCTCGCATGCGGGTCAGGAATCCTTCCCGCGATCTTTCCAATTACTTGGCGATGGCGGCACTTTGACGTTCTACGGTGCCACCAGCGGTTATTGGTTCTCGTTCGTTGGCAAGGCAGGCGCGAGCTCGCCCGAAGAAATGCTGCGTCGTGCGCGCTTGCGCGCAGGCGAAGCGGTCTTGCTCTACTACGGTGTCGGCGACGATGCGCTGCTCGATCCCGTTGGACTAGAGGCTATCGAGGCGGTTCGTCGTGCGGGCGGGCGGCTTGTCGTGGCAACCGCCAGTGACGCGCCGCACGGATTCGTACAATCGCTAGGGTTTGGTGATGCGGTACGGGGCGTGGTGTCGCTCGAGGATATCCGCCGCAAGGAGGGTAGCGACTTCGATTGGCCGGGCGCCCTACCTGCGATGCCGGACGCCAAACGAGAAACCGCGGCTTTCAAAGAGGCGGTTCGACAGTATCAAGAGCGCACGATGAAGCCGTTCGGCACAGCGATCGGTCGCT
>JACCDT011395027.1_pt1 | contig 37332 bp, 29 predicted proteins | sample 7446291 | NCBI WGS metagenome assembly JACCDT01 (sample SAMN15323446, study PRJNA562643) | freshwater metagenome | isolation source: river surface water | place: USA:Blue River Watershed | collected 2017-08-17
CTCGTAGGGAGCGGTGAAGGTTCGATTGGCCACCGCGCTCGCCGGGCAGTCCGCCGCCGGCTCGTAGACGTGGACGCGGTATCCCAGCGACTGCGCCGCCTGACCGAACATGCGGCCGAGTTGCCCGCCGCCCAACACGCCCAAGGTACTGCCGGGAAGAATCATGAAGCCGCGAGTCCAGCCATCCGCCGCGTCCCGGGCAAGCCCGGCCTGCAGAGCCCGATGCCACACCCGGACGGTCGCGTGATAGCCGCCCCCGCTGCCATGGCGTCGCAATTCAGGCGACATCACCCTCCGGGGCCCCGCCTTTCCAGAGGCTACAGCAATCCCGCCAGCGTGGCATCGCGGGTCAGGACGAAGGCTTCCCGCACCTGCGCGAACGCTTCCAGCAACTCCCGGGGCGAACCAGCCCGCGGAAACTCCACCGCCAGCGTGGCACCGGAGCAGCGCACGACCGCGTCGACGCCGGGGACCGAGAGCACGCATTCGCGGCAATCCGAGGGGTACGTCACGCGGAGCGCGATGTCCTCCGGTAGTCCCTCGATCGCATCGATCACGGCCTCCACCGAGACGCCGCGGGACAACGTGAACACGAGCGCGGTGAACCAGCCGGAGAACAGTCCGTTGACCTCCGGTTGATCGATGAGCGCCGCGTCCCGCAGGCTGTGCAGGGTTCGCTCGACGGCGTAACGCGAAGGGTCGGATTCGAGGAGCGCGTAGGTGAACTCGACGGTGAAGTCGCGCGCCGTGAGCACGGCGCTGCCGGAGCCCAGATCGAGCGCGAGATCCTTCCGCTTGTACGCCAGCGCATCGCGGGTCCTTTGGAAGAGGGCCTCCGCCTCCTCGCGCAACTCCTCCTCACAGAGCTTGCCGAGGAAAGCCTGCGTCGTGGCGTTAGCGGCATCCGGCACATGGTGGCGATCCTTGCGGAACCCCCGCAACGCTTTCACCGCACCCTCCGAGCGGCCGGAGAGGCTGACGCTGGCGAGGGTGGTGCCCGGTATGTGCATGCGGCGAGAGGGAGCCCGGAGCTAGGCGCACGCACCGCCCCGCGGCAAGCCCGGGCTCCGGCCGGGATTGGGATCGGGATCGGGATTGGCCGCGTCGCGAGGGCGTGCGACGCCGGTGCGCGCATGCCGACCGATCGACGTCGCCCGCAGCGCTGGCGGCGCACGCTCAAACCGCCCCCCGCAGCGGCTCGACCCGCACCGGCGACCGGCACCGATCGATGGTTCCAGCCGGGCTCGGGCTTGCGGCGAGGGGCGGAGTGCTGCCATCACTCCCGGGTGTCCTCGTCTCCGCCCTCGCCCGCTCCGCTCGACGTCGTCTGCGCCCTGATCGAGCGTGACGGCTGCGTGCTGATTGCACAGCGCCCGGCGCACAAGCACCTCGGGCTGCTCTGGGAATTTCCCGGCGGAAAGATCGAAGTTGGCGAACCGGCGGGCGACGCGCTCCGCCGGGAAATCCGCGAGGAACTCCGCTGCGACATCGTCCTCGGCGACGCCCTGCCCCCCGCGCTCCACGCCTATCCTAAGATCACGGTCCGGCTCCACGGCTTCGTCGCCACGCTTGCCCCCGGCAGCCCGGAGCCGGTCGCCGTCGAGCACGCCGCCTTGGCGTGGGTTCGACCCGATGCGCTCGACGCGTACGCTCTCGCGCCCGCCGACTACCCGGTGCTCGCCGCGTACCGCGGCCAAAGCCAACGCTGAGACCTCGCGCCTGGTCCGGCCAGCAAGCGTGGCGACACGCCGGACGCCCGCGCCGCGCCGCAAGCCCGGCGGCGTTCCGGCCCATCGCGTCGTACCCGCTGGCACCACGCTTGCAAATCCAGCAGGGCGCGGTACCGTCTTCTTCTTGTTCCTTGATCCGCTTGCACGACGGTAGCGGCTGCGGTCCCGAAAGGGTACCGGAGCCACCGCGGACCATCCCAAGGATTTCACTTTGGGGGTGTTCTGGATTCTACCCTTGGTTGGAGCGAACCGCTGCCTGAAGAGAGTCGTGGGTCTCTCGTTAATCCCCCTGCGAAAACAACAAACGGCAACACCGAAGAAATGCCCCTGGCTGCCTAAATGAGCAGCCTCGTACGCCCGGCGACTCCTGCTGGCCGGAACGTACGTCGACAGCAGGAATAGTCCGCGTGGCCGACTTTGACGCGCGGGCCGTATCTTCATCCAGAGCCTAGCCGGTGGTGAGCGCGTACCGCCACATGTCACCGGCGAAACTCAAGCGGTACTACGCAGGTAGATGCGGTCCGTGAAGGCCAGGGGCACCCGGGTTCAACTCCCGGCACCTCCACCATTTTCCGCTTCGAGCGCCCCCGTCTCGACGGAGCCCCGCCGGAAGACGACGCCCCGTCGCCCTTCAGCGCGCCGCCAGCCACCCGCGGGTCACCTCGGCGTCCTGCCGGAACCAGGCGGCGCCGCGGGCGCGGTCGGCGAAGGGCACGGCTTCGTGCTTCGGGTACTCCACGTGAATACACACCGGGAGGCTGTCCCGGCCGGCCAGCGCGAGTTTCACCATGTCCGGGCCGACGATCCCTTCCGCCAAGGGGGTCTCGATCGTGCGGTCACGGTCCCAGCGGAAGCTCTTCACGTAAAGCGATCCGATGCGCGGAGCGATCATCCGGATCGCCGCCGGCCACGCGCGACCCAACTCCACGCGGAGGTGCCGCAGGTCCAGCGCCACCGCCACCTGCGCGGGCGCAATGTCATCGAGCATCAGGTCCAGATCCCAGAGCGCCCCGCCGACAAAATCCGCGCCGGCATGGTTCTGGTAGAGGGCCTGCATCCCGAGTTCGCGGTTCAGCGCCGCGATGTCGCGCAGCTGCGCCCGGAAATCCGCCAGCTGCACTTTCGGGGAGACACCCGCGCGATAGCGGAAGCCGCGGTGGCGATAGAGGGTGATTCCAAGCGCACGCGCTGCACGCAGGGAGCGCTCGATGTGCGGGTCGTCCGCCCGGGTGAACGATGACGCGAGCACAAGGATGCGCCGCTTCCGCGCCGCCATCGCCGCCGCAAGGACCGGGAGCTCATCCGCAGCCCGCTCGGGCTTGATGTGTCCTTCCGGCCGGAGCGTGAGCTCAAGGTCGAGCCCGATCTCGTCCCAAACCTGCGCGGTCTGCTCGGGCGTGTATTTCTCAAAGAAGTGCTTCTCGAAACCGGCGATCGGGAAGGCCGCAAGCGAGGCGCCACCGGAGGCTGCCGTCGAAGTCTTCGCGTCGGCCGCCACCGCAGTGCCCGTCGCCGCACGGAGGAGTCCTCCGGTCACCGCCACCGCCGCCAAACCCGCCGAGCGCCGGAGAAAGGTCCGCCGCGTACCCGCCGCCGAAGTCGAAGACCGGAGTTCCATGGCGGGATCCAAGGGCATCCGGTTCCGCCGGGCAATGCCGCAGTGCACGACGTACGCCGTCGGTCGGCCGCGCCCGCAGGGATCTCCGGGTCGCACCCGCGCTCGGTCCGGGCCAGGCCGCCCCGGACCGCAGAACCGCCGTTTGCCCTTGCCCAGCCGCTGCGGGGCGTTGGACTGACCCGCTTTCGCATGTCGGAATTGTCTTCGTCCGCCTCCCCGTCATCCCCCGAGTCCGTCGCTGCGCCAGCCGCCCCCGCCAGCCGCGCCCCCAATCCCGAGCACGTCCTGCGCGTCGCCGAGGAGCTGGGAATCAAGGTATTCCAGGTCGCCGCCACCGCAGCCCTGTTCGCCGAGGGCGCGACCGTGCCGTTCATCGCGCGCTACCGCAAGGAGGCCACCGGGGAACTCGACGAGGTGCAAATCACCGCGATCCGCGACCGGCTCGAACAGATGGCCCAGATCGACGATCGTCGCGCCGCCATCCTCGCCTCCCTGAAGGAGCGCAACCTGCTCACGCCCGACCTCGAAAAGGCCATCCGGGCCGCCACGACGCTGACCGCGCTCGAGGACATCTACCTGCCGTTCCGCCCGAAGAAACGCACCCGCGCCACGATCGCCAAGGAAAAGGGTCTGGAGCCGCTCGCCGATCTCATCCTCGCCCAGGAACCGGGCACGGACCTGCCCGCCGCCGCAGCCGCCTACGTCGGTCGCGAGTACACACCCGACGACGGCAAGAACACCGCCGCCAAGATCGCGAGCGCCGAGGAGGCGCTCGCCGGCGCCCGCGACATCCTCGCCGAACGGATCAGCGACGATCCGCGCGCCCGCGCCAAGCTTCGCGCCCTCTTCCAACGCGACGCGGTCCTGTCTTCAAAGGTCCTGCTCGGCAAGGAGTCGTCCCCCGAGGCCGCCAAGTACAAAGACTACTTCGAGTGGTCCGAGCCGCTCGCCAAGGCGCCGAGCCATCGCGTGCTGGCCATGCGCCGCGGCGAGAAGGAGCTGTTCCTGATGATGCGGATCACGCTGCCCGACGACACCGCCGCCCTCGCCGAGGTCGAGCCGCTGTTCGTCCGCCCCGGCACCGTCGCCGAGCCCGCCCCCGCCAAGGGCGCCGCTCCCGCATCCTGCACCCAGCAGGTCCGCCTCGCCGTCGCCGACGCCACCAAGCGGCTGCTCGGTCCGGCAATGGAGACGGAAATGCGGCTCGACTCCAAGAAGCGCGCCGACGAGGCCGCGATCCGCGTCTTCGCCGACAATCTCCGCGAACTGCTCCTCGCCGCCCCGCTCGGTCAGAAGGCCGTGATCGCCATCGACCCGGGTTTCCGCACGGGCTGCAAGGTCGCGCTGCTCGATCGCCAGGGGAAGCTCCTGCACCATGACGTGGTCTACCCGGATCGCCACGCCGTCGAGGCGTCGGAGAAGATCAAGGGCTTCGTCGACTTCTTCAAGGTCGAGGCCATCGCCATCGGCAACGGCACCGGCGGGCGCGAGACCGAGGCGTTCGTCCGGGGTCTCGGGCTGCCGGCGTCCATCGCGATCGTCATGGTCAACGAGTCCGGCGCATCCATCTACTCCGCCAGCGAGGTGGCCCGCGAGGAATTCCCCGACTTGGATCTCACCGTCCGCGGCGCCGTCTCGATCGGGCGGCGGTTGATGGATCCGCTCGCCGAGCTGGTGAAGCTCGACCCGAAGTCCATCGGCGTGGGCCAGTACCAGCACGACGTCGAGCAGAACGCGCTCCGCCGCTCGCTCGACGACACCGTGGTCAGCTCGGTGAACGGCGTGGGGGTCGAGCTCAACACGGCATCGAAGCAGTTGCTCAGCTACGTCTCCGGCCTGAACGCGTCGGTCGCCGCCGCGATCGTGACGCGGCGCAACGAGCTGGGACCCTTCAAGGCGCGTGCCGATCTGCTCAGCGTGCCGCGGCTCGGACCGAAGGCGTTCGAGCAGGCCGCCGGCTTCCTGCGGATCCGCGATGCCGCGAATCCGCTCGACGCGAGTGCCGTGCACCCGGAGCGCTACGCGGTCGTCGAACGCATGGCCGCCGACCTCGGCTGCTCGGTGGCCGACTTGATCCGCGATCCGAAGCTGCGCGCGAAAGTGAAGCTCGAGGCCTACGTCACGCCTGAGGTCGGACTGCCGACCCTGAACGACATCATGGCCGAGTTGGCGAAGCCGGGCCGCGATCCGCGCCAGAAGTTCGAGGCGTTCGCGTTCGATGCCGGGGTGCATAAACCCGAGGACCTGCGTCCGGGGATGCGCCTGCCGGGCATCGTGACCAACGTCACCGCGTTCGGGGCCTTCGTCGACATCGGGGTCCACCAGGACGGGCTGGTGCACGTGAGCCAGCTCGCCGACACGTTCGTGAAGGACCCGGCCGCGGTGGTGAAGCCGCAGCAGAAGGTCAATGTCACGGTCCTCGAGGTCGATCTGCCGCGCAACCGCATCGCCCTGTCGCTGCGCAGCAATCCGCAGATCGGTCCGCGTTCCGGTCCCGGTGCGTCTCCCGGCGGACCTCGTCCGGGGGGCAGCCCGGGCGGCGGACCCCGGGGCGGCGGGGGTGGCGGCGGTGCCGGCACGCCCAGCCCAGTGCGCCCTCCGGCATCGCTGAACGGCGACTGGTTCAGCGCCGCGCTGAACAAGCGCAAGTAGGCAGCGTACTCTTCGGCGCGCGGTGATGCCGCCGCGCTGGACCGACCGCACGATCGCCGCCGGTCGGCGAGCCCGCTGCGCGGTGGCCAGGTTCCCCGCGCTCGGGCTAGATGGCCGCCATCAGGCCGCCGTCGACGGCCAACATCTGGCCGTTGACGTAATCGCTGGCCGAGGACGCGAGGAACACCGCGGCACCGATCAACTCCTCGGGCCGACCCCAACGACCCGCCGGGGTGCGGTTGCAGATCCACTGGTTGAACTCCGGATTGGCCGCAAGGGTGGCGGTCATCTCGGTGAGCAGGTAGCCCGGGGCGATCGCGTTCGCCTGGATGCCGCGCTTGGCCCACTCCACCGCCATCGAGCGGGTAAGCATCTTGAGTCCGCCCTTCGCAGCCGCGTAGTTGGCGATCGTGGGTCGGGCGAGTTCCGACATGAGGGAGCAGATGTTGATGATCTTGCCGCGGCCGCGCTGGAGCATCGAGGGTGCGATTGCGCGCGCGACAAGGAACGGACCGGTCAGGTTGAGATCGATCACCGCCCGCCAGTCGGCCTCGGACATGTCCGCGAGGGGAGCACGGCGGTGGATGCCGGCGTTGTTCACGAGGATGTCGATCGGACCTTGGTCATCCTCGATCCGCGCCACCGCCGCCGCCACGGCCGCGGAATCGGTCACATCGAAGACCGCCGTCGCGACCGAACATCCCTCGCCCCGCAGCGCCTCGGCCGCCTGCTCAAGTTTCGCCGCGTCGCGGCCGTTCAGCACGACCCACGCGCCGGCCTCGGCCAGTCCCCGCGCCAGCGCATAACCGAGTCCCTGCGACGATCCGGTCACGAGCGCAACCCGGCCGGAGAGGTCAAAAAGTGCGGAATTCTTGGGCATGGCAAAGCGAACGGATGACCCAACCCCTACAATGCAGGGACCGATGGCGTCGACCTGAAACCAGCCCACGACCCGGGAGGACGAAGCGCGGCGCCCGCGCGCCGAACCTGCGGCAGGGACAACAATGCCAATCTCGTCGCCTCACCCCGGTCCGCCCCCAGTCGCCGCGGCAACGCCGCCGCGCCCCTCCACGCCGCACGCCGCCGCGCTGGGAGCGGGGCATTGCTCGCCTTTCCACGCGAGAGCGCCGTTTCGGCCAGAACGCTTTAGTTCCCTGAAATCGAACGCCTCGCTTGTAACTCGCCTTCGTGACCAGAGTGGATACAGTGATGGCACAATGAGTAACCCCTCCATTGATCCGGCCCACTTCAACGACAAGCTGGTCCTGCGCGGCATCCATGTCACGCTGACCGACGCGCTGCGTACCAGCGTACAGCACAAGATGGAGCGCCTCTTCCGGCACGAGCCGCAGATCGTGCGGATCCGCGTGGACATCGAGCACGACAAGACGAAGGCGATTGGCCACAATTTCATCGCCAAGGGCCACATCGAGATCAGCGGCCCGGACCTGATTGCCTCGGAGGCCTCGGAAGATGCCTACAAGTCGATCGATCTGTTGGTCGACAAGCTCGGGGAGATGCTGCGCCGCCGCGCGGACACGTTCCATTCGGGCAAGCGCCACTCCTCGCGCGAGGAGCGCGATGCCGGGGCGGCTGAAGCCTGAGCGGGCACCGACTCGGGGGCCCGGAAAATTCCCTCGGCAGGCCGCCGCGTTTCTTCCTAGCGTGGCGGCCTGTGGCTTCCCGCAAGATCTTCTTCGTCGCGCCCGAGGTTGACCCCTTCGTCAAGGTCGGCGGCCTCGCCGACATGGTCGGAGCGCTGCCCAAGGCGCTGGCCGACCTCGGTCACGACGTCCGGATCGTCTGCCCGCTCTACCGCTCGGTCCGCCGGACCGGTTTCTGGCGCCCGCGTCCGGAGCCGCTGGGCATCGACGTGGGCCCGGCGGCCCTCTGGGCTCGCACCTGGGAGACCCACCTCCCCGGAACCTCGGTTCCCTGCTACTTCCTCGAGAACGATGCCCTCTACGGTCGGCCCGGCGTCTACGGCGAAGGCAATGCCTCGTACCCGGACAACGACCAGCGCTTCATCGCGCTGTCGCGCGGGGCGCTGACGCTGTGCCTGCAGCTCGATTGGATCCCGGACGTGGTCCACGCGCATGACTGGACGACCGGCTGGATTCCGGTGCTGCTGAACACCGTGTTACGCGATTCGCCGCTCGGCGGCGCCGCGTCGGTCTTCACGGTGCACAACCTGGAACATCAGGGCTACGCGGCGCGCGAAGCCGTGGAGTACGCCCGGATCCCACCGTCGGAGTTCCATCCGCGCAGCCTCGAGGCCCTCGGGGCGGCGAACCCGATGAAGGGCGGGCTGTACCACGCAACCAAGATCACCACCGTCAGCCCGACCTACGCGCAGGAAATCCGGCGGCCCGAGAGCGGCTGCGGCCTCGACGATGTTCTGCGCTTCCGCGGGGCCGACTTGATTGGCATCCTCAATGGAATCGATCTCGACTCGTGGAACCCCGCGACCGATCCCACCCTGCCCGCCCGCTATGGTCCGGATGACCTTGCCGACAAGGCCATCTGCAAGGCGGCGCTGCAACACCGCCTCGGATTGCGGGAGTCACCCGAAATTCCGGTCTTCGGCGTGGTCGCGCGCCTGGTGCACCAGAAGGGACTCGATCTCCTCGCGACGGCGCTGCCCGCGGTACTGGCGACGCAGAACCTGCAGATCGCGCTGCTCGGCTCCGGCGACCCGACCCTGGAGAATGCCTTCCGCCGCCTCGCGGCCGAAGCCCCGGGACGCGTCGGCGTGCAAATCGGATTCGACGCCTCGCTCGCACGGCTGATCCAGGCGGGCAGCGACAGTTTCATCATGCCGAGCCGCAGCGAACCCTGCGGATTGACCCAGCTCTATGCGATGCGTTACGGCACCCCACCCGTCGTGCGGGCCACGGGCGGCCTGATCGACACGGTCACCCCCTACGACGAAGCCACGGGAAGCGGGCTGGGATTTCGCTTCAAGGAAGCCACTGCGGAGGCCCTCGCCGAGACCATCGGCTCGGCCTGCTCCACCTACCACGACCGCCCAGCGCATTTCGCGGGGCTGCGTGACCGCGGGCTTCGCGGCGACTTCGGTTGGGGACGCTCCGCCGCCGCCTACGCGCAGGTGTACGAGTGGGCCGTGCACGCCCGCCGGGGCGGCGATCTCGCCGCGTCCGCCTGACCCACCTCCTGCGGCACCCCAGCCGACGCCTCTCCGCGCGTCAGGGTGCCGTGGGCCGCTCAGGCCGCCCCGGCCAAGACCCCGCGGATCGCGACCGTCAGGATGTCGTCCACCACCGGATCGCAAAAGGCGACACTGACTTCGTATCCGCCCTTCGGGTACTCAGGCTTGGTCGGCAGGTACCACGGCCCGCCGTCGCCGTAGGCCGCCGTCGCGACAAAACGATCCGGCGAAATTCCCTGCGCGAGGAGCTGGTACTCCACAAACGACTCGGCCGGAAGGTGCAGCAGGGAAATGTCGTCGAGGTGCAGCGCGCTGACGCAGATCGGGAGCCCCGAGTCGACGCGATCGCGCCAGGAAAGGCGCATCGCCGCGATGGAACGCAGGACCTGCGTCTTCGATGGATCCGCCAGCTGCGCCCGCAGTTGCGCGGGGGTGAAGGACGGATCCGGGGGCGGAAGGATGTCGCGCGTGCTCCAGCGGACCCGCTGCAGCGGGCGGGGTTGGAGGGACTCTTCGGAGCGGAGCATGGCGCGGTGCAGTCGCTCGGTCAGGCGCACCCGCGCCTCGATGGAGCCATCGTTGTACTTGCCGGCGCCAATGTTGCCGGCGGCGCCGGTGAAGTACAGGTGCAGGCAGCCGGGGTCCTCCTGCTGCCGCCGGCGACGCGCCAGCCCGACATAGTCGCTGCTCACCCGGCCCTTGCCGTAGTGACTCATGGGATGGCACGCATAGTAGTGGCACGCCGCCACCCGAGTCTCGCCGCTGTAGAACGCCACGGTCCGCAGTTGCGGATCGATCAGGCCCTCGGGTAACGCGATCAACTCGGCGTCGCGGCAGGAACTTCCCCGCATGCGCACCACCTTGCCCGCGGCGTCGAGGAGGACGCGCCGGTTGCCGGCGATCTGCTCCACCGGCGCCGACCCGCGAGCCACGTGCGTCAGCGGGCGCGCAGTCGCGAGCGAGGCACCGGCGGCCGCGGCGAGCCGGTCGCGCATGGCCGTGACGAACGCACGGTCAGCGACCGCGAAACCGTAGGGTCGGAGCAACTCGTCAGCGCGGAAGCAGACGAACGGCGCGTCGTGCTGGTGGACGCATTGGAGCGCGACCCGATCCGGCGTGGTGCCGACGGCCCGGGCGATTGCCTCCCGCCAAGCCAGATGCTCCGCGTTGAGCACACCGGTCCAGTCGATCGCGCAGACCACCTGAGGTGCGCCGGCACCGAGGATGACGAACCCCACCGCCTCAAGCGGGTCGAGGACTTCCGTCGCCGGGGAGATCCATCCGCCGCAGAGCGGGTGTCCGATTGGCGGCGTCAGGTCGGCGCGGAAGGTCGCGATCCGCAGACCGAGTGCGCCGGAGCCACCTTCGCCGGCGGCCCGCGCCGCAGACCGCGGCAGAAGGGCGGCGGCGCCGCCTAGGAGCGTGGACTGAAGAAAACGACGGCGGGGGATCGAAGCCATGGTGTTCCCCAACGATCCCTCTTCCCCGCCTGAGCTCAACGCCGAAAAGTGTCGACGAGGATCAGCTTGCGCGGAGCGCAGCGCCGGTTCTGGCTCGCAGCCGTGATGTACCCCACCCCCCATCCGATGATGCGCTGGCTGGCGCTCGGCCTTCTCGGTCTCGCTGCCGCCATTCCCGCCGTCCGCGCGGCGGACGCCCGCCCCCGCAACGTGCTGTTCCTCATCGCGGATGACCTGAACACGATGCTCGGCTGCTACGGCGATCCGCAGGCACGGACGCCGCACATTGATCGCCTCGCGGCCCGCGGAGTACGCTTCGAGCGGGCCTACTGCACCTTCCCGCTGTGTGGCCCGAGCCGGAACTCGATGCTCACCGGGCTCTATCCGAACAGCACCGGCATCCTCGCCAACGCGGAAATCTTCCGCCAATCGGTGCCCCAGCAGATCAGCCTCCCCCAGGCCTTCCGCCGTGCCGGCGCTTGGGCCGTCCGGATCGGGAAGCTCTACCACTACGGGGTGCCCAACTCCATCGGCACCGCGGGCCACGATGATCCCGCGTCCTGGGAGATCGGCATCAATCCCGCCGGCGTCGACCGGCTGGAGGAGCATCCGGAAATCTTCTCGCTGCGGCCCGGCAACTTCGGCGGCACCGTGAGCTGGTATGCGTCGCCGCGCGATGAGACGAAACACACGGACTACCTCCTCGCCTCCGAGGCGGAGTGGGTTCTCGAGCGCTGCGCCCGCCAGCCGGACCGCGCCTTCTTCCTCGCCGTCGGCTTCTACCGGCCGCACACGCCCTACGTCTCGCCGCAAAGCTACTTCGATCTGTACCCCCGCGACGCCCAACGGGTGGTCAGCGGGGTGGCCGAGGACCAAGCCGACCTCCCACGCGCTGCCCTCGCAAGCGCCAATGCCGAGGAGGCGAAGATGACCGACGAGCAGCGGCGCGCGGCCCTGCAGGCCTACTACGCCAGCATCACGTTCATGGACGCGCAGGTCGGGCGCGTCATCGACGCTCTCGACCGGCTCGGCCTGGCGGAGTCAACCACGGTGGTGTTCACGAGCGACCACGGCTACCACACCGGCGAGCATGGTCTCTGGCAGAAGCGGAGCCTCTTCGAGGAAAGCGCCCGCGTGCCGCTGCTCATCATTTCACCGGGCACGACTCGGCCCGCCACCGTGGCCGCGACACCGGTCAGCCAAATCGACCTCTACCCCACGCTCACCGCCCTCGCCGCCGTGCCGGCCCCCACCAATCTGCAGGGTCAAGACCTCACGCCGCTCCTCGCCGATCCCTCGCGCGAGGGCCGGGGCTGGGCTCTGTGTCAGGTCACCCGCGGTTCCGGCGACGCCATGTACTCCGGCTACAGCCTGCGCACCGCGCGTTGGCGCTACACGGAGTGGGACGCGGGTCGGCAGGGCCGCGAGCTCTACGATCACGCGAACGATCCGCGCGAATTGACCAATCTCGCCGAGCGCGGCGAACACGCCGCCACCGTCGCCGAACTCTCCCCCCGCCTCCGCAGCGCGGTGCAGGCCTCCTTCCCAGCCTCCGGCCAGCGTCCCGTCGTGAAGCAGGGCAATTGGATGCCCATGCTGGTCGATCCGTGAACCGACCTCACCCGCGCCACCCGCCGCGGCGCCGGGGCCGTCAGCGCAGTTCCTCGAGGTAGGTCAGGAGATCCGCCATCGCCTGCACGGTGAGACCGGACTCCAGGCCCTCCGGCATCAGACTCCGCCCTTCCGAGGAACTGCCCGCAATCGCGCTGCGTGCGAGCGTGACGTCAATCCCACCCATCAGCCGCAGGGTCAGGCCAGACGCATCGTCGCGGGTGATCAGCGCCTGGAAGGTGGCGCCTTCCTTGGTGTTGACCGTGTACGCGACGTACGCGGGGGCGACTTCGCGGTGCGGATCCACGATCGCGGTGAGCAGGCCGTCGCGACCTCGGCTCTTCACGGTCAGCATGTTGGGCCCGACCTCGACACCGTTTTCCCCGGCGCGATGGCAGATGATGCAGCGCTGCTCGAAGACCTCCCGACCGCGCACGGCATCACCGCGGAGATCGATCGCCGGCTGAAAGATTGCAAGGACCTCTTCGCGGGACTTGGGCCGGACCGAGGCGAGGGCGCGGCGCGCGAGCGTCGCGACGTCCGTCGAGCGGTGCGAGCAGAGCGCCTCGATGTCCGCCGCGGAAAGATCCGTGGCTGGCACCACTCCCCGCTCGATCGCATGGAGCAGTTCGACGCTCAGCGCGGGGCGCGCGAGCAGCACCTTCAGCGCGGCGGTCTGTGCAGGCGACTGCAGCCGCGGCCACGCCTCGACGAGCAGGCGACCCGCTTCGTCCCGGGCCCCCTGGCCGATCGCCTCGACCGCGCGCACCTGCACCGCGGCCGGAATCGACTTCTCGAGACCAAGCACGATCGATCTTCCCGCGCGCTCCCAGCGCACCAAGGATAGCAAGGCCACGGCATCGAGGCGATCCGCCTCGGCGGAATCGGAGCGCCACAGCGCGGCCTCGGCCCGCGCGAACAGCGGCGCGAGAGCGGCGTCGCGCTCGAGCGCCTCCTCCGGCGCACCGGCCCGCCGGCGCCCCTCGCCAAAGGCCTTGATCCACGCCACCGGCGGACGATCCGCGGTGAGCGTCTCGCGCAGCAACGCCAGCGTGCGGGGTGAGGAATCGGTCGCGAGCGTCTCGATCAGTGCGGCCACCCAGGCCGATGGAAACGACGCGAGTTCCGAGCGGAGTGCGACCAAGAGTTCACGATCGGCATTGCGCAGGAGCGCCGCGCCCACCCACGCATCCGCGCGATCCCGGCGCGCCAGCGCCGCCCGCAACTGCGTGCTCGCCGCCGAGTCGAGCAGCGGTGCCGCCAGCGCCGCATGGAAGCGCACCCGAATGGCCTCATCATCCGCGCGTCCCGCCAGCGCCACCGCCACGTCGGGCGCCAGCGCCGTTCCGGTCGGCGGTGGGCGCCGCAGCAGCGCCGCGATCGCTCGCTCCCGGACGCCGGCGTCCGGATCAGCCATCAGGCGCGCCAGGGTCGCCGCCGGCACGGCGTTGAACCCTTCCAAGGCCGCCAGCGCATGCACCCGCGCATACGGCTCCGAAGACTCCTGGGCCAGCGCCACGAGCAAAGGAATCGCCGCTGGATCCTGCGCCTCGTAAAGCAGTCGGCTCGCGGTGTCGCGGTGCCAGCCGTTCGGATGCGCGAGCAGGCGGACCAGTTCGGCGGTGTTTGCCGGATCCATCGCGACGGAGGTGCGTCGCGACCATCCGGCATCCGCCGGCGCGATGCGGTAGATCCGGCCGCGGTCGCGACCGGAAGTCAGGTCGAGGTGCTGCTTGATGGTCTCGGGAATGCTCCACGGGTGCTCGATCACCTCGCGGTACATGTCACAGAGGTAGAGCGATCCATCCGGCGCATTGGCGAAGTTCACCACCCGCACCCAAGGATCCGTGCTGGCGGCAAATTCGACGTTCGCCTCGTCCGCGGCGCGGCGTCCACTGAAGCTCACGCCGTCGGGCTGGATGAGCTTGCGGTGCACGAGCTGACCGCCGGCGTCCCCGGTGAAAGTGGACGAAGGGAACCCGGGGCCGAAGGCATCTCCTCGATAGAAGGTGGTCCCGGTCGCGCCGGTGAAGTAGCCGGAGACGCGACCGCCTCCCTCCACCATGCCGGCGACCACGCCACCAATCCGCCAGCGCGTGCGCACGATCCGCCACGGCTCATCGGGGCTGATCCGGAACACTTCGGCCGCGCCACCATCAACGGCAATGCTCGCGCGCGGCGCGGGTAGCAAGGGTCCCGGTCCGGCCGGCACCAAGCGGTCATCGTAGATGTAGAGCTGGAGGTGGTCGCTGTTGCTGCAAGCGAACCGGCGGCCGTACGAATCGAAGCTCATCCCATACTGGCCCCCGCCGGCCTCCGCGCCGAATTCATGCGTGCGCGGGTCGAACCAGAAGTCGCGGCCCGTCAGCTCGAGCGGCGGCAGATCCGGTCGCAGCGGCGACGTGATGGTGCCGCGGTGGCCGCCGCCGGTCTGCAGGTGAATGCGGTTGTCGAGCCCCCAGATCGCACAGTTCGCGAGCGCTTGGACGTTGAGGCGCTTCTGACCGCTGGAGAAGCCGGTGAACGCGACGTCGCGACGCTCGGCGCGACCATCGCCGTCCTCGTCCTTGAGAAAGAGGACGTCGGGCGTCGCAACCACGTACACGCCGCCGCGCGCGCAGATCAGGCCCGTCGGCCAGGCCAGGTTCTCCGCGAACACCGTCCGCGTCTCGTACACGCCATCGCCATCGCGATCCTCCAGGCAGGAAATCCGTCCGAGGTGCGGAACCACGTCACGCTGCTCGGAATAATCGACCATCTCGCAGACAAACATGCGGCCACGCTCGTCGAAGGAGATTGCGATAGGTGAAGTGACCTGTGGCTCGTGCGCGGCGAGCTGGAGGGCGAAGCCAGGCCGCACCCGCCACGTCGCCAGCGCCCGCTCCGGAGCGACCGGCGGCGTCCGCGGCAGGTCCCGCGCCGGATCAATCTCCGGCGCCTTCGGGACGGCCGGCGTACCGGCGACCGGGGCGGACCACGAAGGCACCGCAGCCGCGAGGCACAGCGTGAATCCAAGGACGAAGGCGGGGGTCCGGCGAGCGGTCATGGAAAAAAACACCGCCGCGGAGCCAAACGGCCCCGCGGCGGAAAGGGAAGCCCGGACGCACGCCGGACGTGAGGCTGAAAATTCAGTCGGGCCGGACGCCTCCGGGGGCTACCAGCCCACCGATGAACGGGTGCCCTGCTTGGTGATCTGTTTCTCCTCTTCCCACACGGCGAGGCCGTCCTTCACCGTCGTGAGCGAGAGCTGGAAGGTGTACGTCACCTGCTTGACCTTGCCAGCCTGCGCCCGGTCCTCGAGCAACTTGCCGGAAAGCGTATAGTACGGCAGCCGCGTGACTTGCTTCTGGCCCGCCATCATCGCGGCCATCTCGGCCGACTCCTTCGCGAGGGGATCCTCGACCTTGCCGCCAAGGCCGAGCGTCGTGGTGGTGATGACCTTGCCGGACTGATTCAACGCGACGCGGATCTTCTTCGTCAGCGAGTCGGTGTCCACCTGCTGCTGCGTATTGTTCACGATGCGCGAGATCGCGAGCACGGCGGGTTGCTCCGGCACACGCTCCAGCACGCCGGAGGAAAGCAGCGACGCGACCATCGCGTCCGCGGCCCGGTTCCAGTCTTGGATGTTGATTTGGTCGAGCGTGACGACCGTGCTGGCGCCGCCCGACTCGATGTACTTGGCATCGCGGGGCGTCTGGCAGCCCGAAAGTGACAGCAACCCGGCGGCGAGCAGGGAGACGACGGAAAAGCGACGGAGCGGCGAGTTCATGGAAAACGAGGAAGTCATAAAGGGGAACGAGCGCGAAGGAAAGGCCGGGCGATCACTTGCCCTCGACGATCTTGAGGGTGAAGTCCGCCGCCCGCGGCGATGTGGCGACGGTCGAGACACTCCGCGTCTCGCGACCCGCGAGGACCAGCGGGAGCCACAGCTCCGAGACGCCGCCCACGGCCATGCCATCCTGATCGACCCACTCGAAGCGGTAGCGGATCTCGCGGTTGTTGTCGCGGAGGTTCTCGAGCGTCACCTGCACCTTCCGCAGGTTACCGGAAACGATGGTTTCATTGACGCTGACCACGCCGATCAGCTCGCCGAGAGAGCGGTCGGTGACGACGCGCTTGTCGTTCACGAGGGTCGGCCGAGCCAGCGGCTCGGCGCGGGACACCGTGTTGACGTTGGTCTGGCAACCGGTGAGCGGAAGCAGCAGCGCCGCGGTAGCGGCGAAGAGGGCGAATGATTTCATGGGTGGGTAAGGAGAAGGGAGGGAAAATCAGGGAGCGGGCACCAGGACCCATTGATTGACCAGCAAAGGCGATCCGGGATCCATCAACTTGACGGTGACGAGATTGATCCGGCCCGGCGGAAGTTCGATGGTCTGGGTGGCGCCACCGACGGAAAGCACCAATTGGCGATCCGCCGGGGTCGCCAGCCTCACCGTGTGGAACTCCTGGGGAAGCGAGCGCCACGTGCGGGTGTCGGCGATGTTGGTCGAGTCCTGAATGACGGCGGTGAGGATCTCGAAGAAGGCCTGTCCTCGCTCGCCGAGCTTTTCCTTGGCCTTCCGCTGCATGGCCGCGTCGAGGGTGGCCTTCAACGCCGTACCGACCAAGGTCTTGGTGACGACCGACGGCCACTCGTTGCGAAAGTCGCTGGCGATGACTGAATCCATGCTGCACACGAGGGCCGAGGGGTACGTCACGCCCTCGGCGGTGACGTTGAGCACGGGCGGTCGCCCCGGGCTGAAACGCAGGTAAGGAAATGCGGCCCCGACGTACGATACCTTGTCGGTCACGAGATAGAGCGGCAATTGCAGGCGGAGCTCCTCCCGGAACGGAGCGACGCCAGCCTCGTAGATGATGTACGTCAGTCCTTCGGGGAGCTTCCCGTCCGCGGCCTGCTCAGCCATCGCCGCATCCGCGGCGGCGTACGGATTTTCCGGTGCGAAACTGGCGACCCGCTCGAAGGAGAGCCGCGCGCGCTCCAAGTCGGAGCGATCCTCCGCCTGAGTCAGGAAAAACAGCCCATCAAGAAACACCACGAACGGATTCACGTAGTCGCCGTAGGGACGGATCCGGGCGCGGACGACGGAGTCGACGGCGCCGAGCCGACGCTGCAGATCGGCGTCGCGCGTCGTGCGGGAGACGTCGTAGACCGCGCGGTTGCCCTCGCGGTCCGTCACGCGGCCCGAGCGCAGCTCATTCGCGGCGGCTTCGGCCTCGGCGAGACGCGCGGCATTGGCCGCCAGCGCATCGCGCTGCCGCTGCAATGCTCGGTTCAGTTCGACGCGCGCCGCGTCGCGCTCGCCGAGCTGGAGGTAGTTCAGCGCCTTGTAGCCGTGCATCAGGATCCGGTCATAGGCACGGCCCTCGTAGGGAAGATTCGCGAGATGGGTGAGGAGCGCGAGCGTCGACGAGCCGAGCCTTACGTCTGGTTCTTGATCATAGGCATTGATCCGCTCCTCGGCACGGTCGAACGCCGCGATGCTCGCACGCAGGTTGACCTCCTCCGGACGAGCGGGACTGGTCACCGCCGTAGACCCCTCTCCGGTCTGCCCAGCTCCGGACGAGGTGCGGTCGGACGGTACCAGCGGCGGCACCGGGATCCGGGCCAACGCGGCTTGGCGGAGGATCGCCCCCTGCTCGAGACGGAAAAGGACGGCGTCCTTGCCGCCGTCGTTGCGCAACGCATCCGCATTGGCCCGCAGCACGGCGGCGTCGAGCGAGCCCCGTCGCACGTCAGCGTCCCGCTGCGCGGTCTGCGCCGTGTACGTCTGACAACCCGTCAGCATCCCGAGCAACGCGAGGCATCCCGCCGCGCGCAGCCACGCGATGGATGCGGTAGCCCGCCGCAGCGCGACACGCCCGAGACGCATCGGACGGAGGCGCGGGAAGACGAAAGCTCCGTGGCCGCCGCTCACTGCGCCACTGGACGAACCAGCGCGCCGCGGTCGATGCCCAGATCCTCCTGGACACTCGCCTGCGAGGTCTTGGCCGTGACCCGCGTCACGCGCACCTTCCCCACCAATAACTCCTCGCGACCCAAGCTCGCACCGGTGTCGGGGTCCTTCATCTCTGCGCCGAGCGCAAAGACTTCCCACAGTTGCCCGGGCGCAATGCCCGTGCCGTCACCGCGGTTGATCGTCACGATCTTGTCCGTCTTGGCGACGATCCGGGCCGGGTAAACAACATCGGAAACGTGGCGCGCGGTCTTTTCCGCCAGCTCTTGGGTGAGCTCCCGGAGCAATGCGTCACGGGTGTCACCAGTGACCTGCCCACGCTGCTCCTCCGGAGCGGTCCGGCTCACGCTGAGATTCGCGGTCTCCACCACCGTGCCCGTCTTGACGTCGTAGACGGACGAAATGGCCGCGAAGCGGACGGTCCGCGACGTAACAGTCGTGCCGAGGGCGGCGAACGTCTTCGTCTCCATCGCGTCCTGAAAGTCATCCACGGTAACGACGAGCAGGTAGTCCGCTTCGCCAAAGGCGAACGCCTTGCCGGTGGCCGCCGCCTCCTCCACGAGTGCAGCCCCGTCGGCGCGGCCGACGAGCTGGAACCGGCGGCCCGCCTGGAATGCGGACAGCAACTGCGCGTTGAGATTCTCCGTCATGCGATCGAGCGCAACCTTGCGCCCGCTGGCCGCGGCGGCCGATGCGGCGGCCGCGTTCACCTTGACCGAACCGATCGCGAGCTTCTTGAGCGCGACATCCTGCGCGGTCGCAGCCGTGACTCCGCAGGCGGCGATCAGAGCGAGAAAGAGAGACGAAAGACGGGGAAAGTTCATGACGGGAAAGCGGCGGAAAAGAGGAACCGACGGAAAGCCTGGGGAGGAATCAGAGACGGGCGCCGGGAATGACGAGACGGACATTCTCCTTCGTATCCATGCGGGAGAAACTTTCGGAAAGCATCTTGCCGTAGCCCTCCAGCACCTTGACCTGCGCATCGGTCAGGCGCGCGCCGTCCTTCAAACCATTGATGAAGGTGGTCGCATCCTTCCAGCGCGCATAGCCGGATTCGGACAGGGTCAGAGCGATGGAGAGCGTCTGGCCCTCGACTGCATTGATCGTGCGCTCCCACGGCGCGAAGCCCTCGCGCGTGATGCGCAGCTTGCTGAAGCCGGGTCGGACCGAGAGCGCGCCGGGGGCACTGCCGACCGCGACACCATCGATCTCGACCGAGGCATTGAGCGGGGAAAGACGGTACTTTGACTCACTGATGGACACGGTATTTTCAGGACCGATACGAACATCCGGAATCATGAGATCCGCCGCCTCGAGCCGCACGGTGAGCGTCACGCGCTCGGCCAGCGCCGCCGGAGCAGGCACCCGGCCTGCCGCCACGCGCACCCGGAGGCTGTCCACCACGCGGCCAGCGGCCTCATCGAGCAAGTCGTCCACCACCCCGTCCCGCTGGGTCTCCGCATTGGCCGTCTGCTGAACCACCGTGGACACGCGCACCGTGTCACCGGTCAAACTGCCGCCGTTGGATGCATCCAGCAGGCGGTAGCTGAGGCGCAACGAGCGCTCCTGCGACTTGGTTTCCACGCCGTAGGCCTTGGCCACGACGTCCTTCGTCCCGATGGACGAGAGCGAAGCCTGGATGATGTAGTTCACCCCGAGATTCTGGGCCAGGCGCAGCGCCGAACTCTGCTCGGTCAACTGCGCCTCCAGACCGTCGGCCGGACGGGGCAGCGAGGCGACGGCCGGGTCGAAGGTTCGAAGCGAGTCGAGCACGACCTCCCGGGTCAGGATCGAGAAGCCCAGATCCGTGAGTTGGGCAGCGAGATGGTCCTCCAGCACCCGAATCTTTCCGTCCCACTCGGAACCGGCGCGATTGCTGACCAGCACGACGCTCTTGAACTGGGGCGCGGCCCCCGGCGCCGCTGGCGGCACGGGTTGGCCCCAGACGGACGCGGTGAGCAGCGTGACACAGAAAACAATCCGGGAAAAAAGACGGGCACGGAACATGGAGAAAAGGGAGCTGAGTGAGCGGCGGGGCGCCCATGCGCCTACCACAGCCTCGGACCCAGCATGGCGGGCAAGGTTCCTCGTTCAAGCGTCGCACACGGAAGCGCGATCGGCTTTCGCAAACCAACAGCGCCTTTTTACAGACGAGGGAGGGTACCGCGCGTGACGTGCAGGCCCGGCTTTCCTTTCCGGGCAGAGTGGCTATCCGTTACGGTCCCGATGTTCGCCAACCTCCTTCAGCTCCTGAGTGGACAGTCCCCGTCGCGGGCGGAGTACGACCACGCGTTCGTGCGGGACGTGACGGTGAAGGTGCGCGAGCCGCGCAACCGTCGGCTGGAGCTGGGGCTCGTCGTGGGCTGGATCTTGATCGTGGCGAAGAGCGCGCTCATGTTCTGGGTGGTTGATCGCTACCGCGTTCCGCTGAATGCGTGGTGGATCAACGGTCCCACGGTGATGCTGGCGCTGCTCTGCACGTACGTGTACCTCCGCCGTCGCTGAACGCGCGATCCGAGTCAGCGCCTGGGTCGGCACCACCCTCTGCGTTTTCCCATGAAGCACACCCCCATCACGGATCGCTTTCGCGGCAAGGTCGCTCTCGTCACTGGCGGAGGCGCGGGGATCGGTCGCGCGATCGTAGAGGAGTTGCTGAAGGAAGGCGCGGCCGTGGCGTTCACCGACCTGAACCCGGCGACGGTGCGGACGGCAGACGAACTGAAAACGGGCGATCGCCAGGTACTCTTCCTCGCTGGCGATATGGCGGACGAAGCGTTCTGCCAGAGCGCGGTGGAGCGGACGGCAGCGACCTTCGGCCGCATCGACTACCTCGTGAACAATGCGTTCGCGTTCACGGCGAAGGCGCTGGATGCGACCACGGCGGACTGGATGCGGAGTTTCTCTGCGGGGCCGCTCGCCTATGCACGCATGGTGCAGCACGTCGTGCCGCACCAGCGCAAGGTCGGCGGCGGTGCGATCGTGAACATCTCGAGCATCTCCGCGCACGTCGCGCAGGCGAACCGCTGGACGTACAACGCGGCCAAGGGCGCGTGCACCCAACTCACCCGCTGCCAAGCCCTCGACCTCGCACCAGACCACATCCGCGTGAACAGCGTCGACCCCGGCTGGATCTGGACCAACGAGACGGACAAGGCGGCCAACCTGGACGGCGGCGGGCGCGCCAAGTGGGATCCGATCTGGGGCCGTTACCACATGCTCCGTCGCATGGGACACGCCATCGAGGTCGCGCGGCCCACGCTCTTCCTCCTCAGCGACGATGCGTCCTTCATCACCGGCACGACCCTGATGGTCGACGGTGGCTACCTCTCGATGGGCCCTGAGGGACTCGGCGACACGGCGGTGATCGCTGGCTCGGATTGAAGAGTCGAGGTTGCCTTCACGACCTCGTTTCGCGCTCTCTTACCCATGTCTGACGCTTCCCGTTGGTCTCGTTTCCTCCGTTTCGGCGGCATGGGTGCGAGCGTGCTGGCCATCGTCCTGCTCGCCGCGCTCGCCTGGGGGTGGAAGCGGCTGGAGCGGAGCCTCCCGCAGTTGGACGGCGCCCGATCGCTACCCGGACTGAGCGCCGCGGTGACGGTCGAACGCGATGCCTTGGGCATCCCCACCCTCACCGCGGGCAGCCGAGAGGACCTCGCTCGGGCGACCGGATTCGTCCACGCGCAGGACCGTTTCTTTCAGATGGATCTGCTGCGGCGCCGCTCGGCGGGTGAGCTCGCCGAACTCTTCGGCGCGGCGGCCCTGCCCCTCGACCGTCGGGCCCGCCTGCACGAGTTCCGCTCCCTCGCGGGGCGCGTCGTCGCAGCCCTCCCGGAGTCGGAGCGCACCCTCCTCACCGCCTATGCCGAAGGCGTGAACCACGCGCTCGGCAGCGCGCCGCGGCCTTGGGAGTACGAACTGCTGCGACTTCCGCCCGTCGCGTGGCGACCGGAGGACACGATCCTCTGCATCTACTCCATGGCGCTCGATCTCCAGGATCACTCGGGTAAGTTCGAGCAGGCACTCGTCACGGTCCGCGAAACCCTCGGCGCCAGCGCCCTCGCCTTCTTCGCCCCGCGCATCGGACCCGAAGATGCTGCGCTCGACGGCACGATCGCGCCGCTTGCGCCCATTCCCAGCGAACGCGCGCTGAATCTCCGCTCCGCGGCGCCCGCTGCCACCGCTTCCGACACTCCGACGGCCCAGCACCGCCAGCCGGAAGCCACGGTCCTCTTCGGGTTCACGACGGACGGTCACCGCGAGAGCAAGCCCGGATCCAACAGCTTTGGCGTCGAAGGTGCGCTCGCGGGCGGAGCCGCCCTGCTCGAGAACGACATGCACCTCGGACTCTCCGTCCCGAACGTGTGGTACCGCGCCCGCTTCCGTTGGACGGATGCGGCTGGCGTCGCTCACGATCTGACCGGAGCGACCTTCCCCGGCACCCCCGCCATGGCGGTCGGCAGCAACGGCCAGATCGCGTGGGGCTTCACCGCCAGCTACACCGATACCGGCGATCTCGTGCGCGTGCAGCCAGACGCCGTGCTCCCAGAGGCGATGTATCTCGTGGAGGGCCGCCCAGTCGATTTCGAGCGCCGACGCCAGATCATCCGGGTGAAAGGCGGCGATGATGACATCCTCGACACGCGCTGGACCCGCTGGGGGCCGATCATCGGCGAATCCCCCACGCGTCACCCCTTGGCGTACCGCTGGACTTTCCATGACCCCGCCGCGGTCAACCTGCGTTTGGTCGCGCTCGAGACCGCTCGGTCGGTGGACGATGCGATCGCAGCGGCGCATGAGGCCGGCGTTCCGCCGCTCAACCTCCTCGTCGCTGACCGCGACGGAAGGCTCGCCTGGACGATCGCGGGCCGCCTGCCCGAACGCTTCGGCCACGACGGCCGGTTGCCCGTTCCCTGGGCCTACGGCGATCGCGGGTGGAAGGGATTTCTCCCGGCCGACCGCGTCCCGGTCATCATCGCGAAACCGGGCGACGTCCTCTGGACCGCGAACCAACGCGTCGTCGGAGCAGACGCCCTCGATCTCCTCGGGGAGCAGGGCTACGACGAGGGCACCCGCGCCGGCCGCATCCGCGATCGCCTGCGCGAACTCCAGGCGGCCCACGCAGCGAGCGGACGCACCGTGGCGCCGGCTGATCTGTTGGCCATCGCGCTGGATGACCGGAATACCCGGCTCGACCGCTGGCAGAAGAAGCTCCTCGCGTGCCTCGACGAGGCGGCGGTCACGAACCATCCCTCGCGCGCCGAACTCAGGCGAATCGTGAACGAGTGGGACGGTCGCGCCCGCGTCGACAGCGTCAGCTACCGCTTGGTCCGCGCTTGGCGGAGTGCCGTCGCCACCCGGGCGCTCACGCCGATCTTCGCCCCCTGCGTCGAAGCATCGCCGCGCTTCGACTTCCGCTCCCTGCCCTACGAACTGCCGCTTGAAGCCCTGCTCGACCAGAAGCCCCTGCACCTCCTCGCCCCCGAGTATCCTTCCTGGGAACACCTGATGCTCGCGGCCGCCGACGACGTCGTAACGGAGCTGGGCCGACGGAAAATCCCGCTGGCGAAGGCCACGTGGGGCGAACGCAACCGCCTCCGCATGCGGCACCCCTTTGCCTCGTTCCTGCCTGACTGGATGGCCGAGACACTGAGCCTGCCGGCACAAAGTCTTCCGGGCGACTCCGACATGCCCCGCGTCCAGACCCCGAGCGACGGTGCGAGCCAGCGCATGATCGTCGCACCCGGACAGGAAAGCGCCGGGATCTATCATCAGCCCGGCGGCCAGAGCGGCCATCCTCTCTCGCCCTACTTCCGCGCGGGTCACGATGCTTGGGTGCGCGGCGAGGCGACGCCATTCCTGCCCGGGGCCACCCGGCATACCCTGTCCCTGCAGCCCTGAACGCCAGGGAAACGTCCTTCCTCCGGGAAAGCCCGGATGAGCGCCTCCGCACGGCGAAGTGCGAGCGGGGCCTTGCTCCGGGCGCCATCCTTGCGCAGCCTCCCGACGTTCGATCCTCCCTCCGGCATGAAAAAGAAACCCCGGCGTCTCTCGGTCTACTTCGGCAGCGAGCTGTTCAGCATCAAGCACCTCGTCGGCAACGCCTATCTCGCCGAGGCGATCTACGAGAAGTCGCATGGCCGCTTCCTCTGTCGTCTCCCGCAGGACTTCGAACTCCGCGGCCTGCACCCGCAGACCATCCGGGATCAGGACATCCGCGCCCTCTTCGAGTGCGACCTGGCGCTGTTCAACTTTGACGGCACGGAACTCGACAGCGGGACCGTCGTGGAATTCATGCTCGCGAAGTTCGCCGACATTCCGGCGGTGATCCTGCGCAGCGACCTTCGCGGTGCGGGGGATCAGGGCCGCGGCGATCCCTGGAACCTGATGGCGAGCTTCTACCCGCGCACGGTGACGCTGCACATGGAGAGCCTGATCGACTATCGGATCGTGCAGAAGCAACGCCGCCGGCTGCGACCACGCGACGAAGTGTTGCACCTCGCCGGACAGCACGCCTCCGCGACGGCCTCCATCGTCTGCGATCGCATCGCGCTCTCCGTCGTGCGCGCCCTCGAAAAAGTGGCCGCCATGGAGCCCGTGCTTCCGCGGCACCTGCAGGAGGAGGTCTATCATTGGCTTGCCCGCATGCCCGGGCTGCGTGGCAAGGAGAAGGCGCTGCGCAAGGAACTGGAGCAACTGCTCGAGCGTAAGGTCGAGCGCGGCCTCCTCTGATCCCAGCTTTCCCGCTCGCACGCGAAGCCTCCCACCCATGCTCCACCCACTCCGCCATCCGCTTGCCGCGCACCTCGTCGCCAGCCTCCGCGACCAGGCCACTCCGCCGGCGGAATTCCGCGGCCTCGCGCACCGACTCGGCCTCCTGCTCGCGATGGAGTCGACGCGTGACCTCCCGACACAGGGGGCGACCGTGACCACGCCGCTGGAAGACACCGCAGCGCTGCGCCTCGCGCAGCCGCTGGTGGTCGTTCCCATCCTCCGGGCGGGCCTCGGCCTGGTGCAGCCCTTCCTCGACCTTTTCCCGGACGTCAGCGTCGGCTACATTGGATTGGAGCGGGACCACACGACGGCGGTGGCGCACAGCTACTACTGCAAACTCCCGCCGCTGGCCGGACGCACGGTGGTCCTCGTCGACCCCATGCTGGCCACGGGCGGCAGTGCCGCGCAGGCGCTGACCCTGCTGAAGTCGCACGGAGCGACGTCCCTGCGTATGGTCTGCGTGGTGAGCGCGCCGGAGGGCGTCACGACCCTCCACGCCGCGCATCCGGAAGTCCCCGTCTTCACCGCGGCCCACGACCGCTGCCTCAACGACCGGAAGTACATCCTCCCCGGTCTCGGCGACTTCGGCGACCGCCTGTACGGCACCTGAGGCGGCGACGGCGCCGCGGCCGTCAGCAATCCTCGCGGGCACTCGCCTCCCCCTCCCGACGCGCTCCCCGTCGGCAAGAAACGCCCGCTCCTCGTCAACGGATGCGGAGCACCGCGCGCGGGGGATGGGCATACTGGGGCATGATCTCCCCACAAGATCTAGACCCGCTTTCGGGAGCGGCTCCCGCACGCGAGACGATCGCGCCACTCGACCTCGACCTGATCCGCCGCTACGCGGGTCCCGCACCCCGGTACACGTCCTACCCCCCGGCCACGCAGTTCCACGCCGACCTCGCGGCCCTCGATCTGAACGCCCGGCTCGCCGAGGACAATGCCCTCGAGGCCGGTCCCATCTCCCTCTACGTCCATCTTCCGTTCTGCGAGTCGCTCTGCTGGTACTGCGGCTGCAACACCGTCATCACCCGCCGCCAAGGCGCGGCCGACGATTACCTCGACCTCCTCACCCGCGAACTCGACCTGACCGTCGCGCGCATGCGTCCGGGCCGCTCGGTCGTGCAGCTGCACCTCGGCGGCGGCACCCCGACTTTTCTCACGCCGGAGCAACTGCGACGGCTGACCCGCCTCCTGCGCGAGCGCTTCGTCTTCGCCAAGGACGCCGAAATCAGCGTCGAAGTTGACCCGCGGCGCCTCCGCCAAGAGCACGTCGCCGCCCTGCAAGAGATGGCGGTGAACCGCGCTTCGCTCGGTGTGCAGGACACCGACGCGGCCGTCCAGCGCGCGATCAACCGCATCCAACCGCACGCGCAGAACCATCAAGCCGTGGACTGGCTCCGCGCCGCAGGGGTCACCTCGATCAACCTCGACCTCATTCACGGCCTGCCCTTGCAGACCACGGAAACCTTCGCGCGCACGCTGGATGACGTCCTCGCGCTCGCACCCGAGCGTCTCTCGGTCTTCAGCTACGCGCACGTCCCCTGGATGAAGCCCGCGCAACGCATCTTCGAACAACGCGCCCAACTGCCGGAGCCTGAGGACAAGCTCGCCATGTTCGCGCTCGCGCACGAGCGGCTCACCGCCGCCGGCTACCTTGACGTCGGTCTCGATCACTTTGCGCGGCCCGATGACGAGCTCGCCGTCGCCCTCCACGACGGCACCCTGCACCGCAATTTCCAGGGCTACACCACGCGGGCGGGGGCCTCGCTGTACGGCTTCGGCGTGTCGTCGATCTCGCAGACCCCGAACTCGTACCGCCAAAACCACAAGACGCTCGGCGCTTGGCGTGATGCGCTCGACAGCGGTCAACTGCCGGTCGAACGCGGGCTCTGGCTGACCCCGGAGGACCAGCGGCGACGCGAACTGGTCATGGACATCATGTGCCGGCGCCGCCTCGACTTCGCCGCCCTCGACCGGCGGCTGGGCGTCGCGGTGACGGAACGCTACGCGGCAGAGTTGGCATCGCTGGCCGACCTCGAAGCCGATGGCATCGTGGAGCGAGACGCCTCGGGGATCCGCGTGACTCCGCGCGGGGCGCCCCTCCTGCGAGTCGTGGCCTCGCGCTTCGATCCCACGTTCCAGGCGGCCGCCCGTCGCCACGCCCAGGCGGTGTAGCGACCCGCGAGGCTTCGTTCATCCTTGCCCCGGACCCGGCGGCACGGCGTCATGCGGGAAACGCCATGCCCTACCGCATTGCCAAGAGCTTCGTCGTGGAGAGCGGCCATATGCTCTCCAAGCACCCCGGTGCCTGCCGCTTCCCGCACGGGCACAGCCGTACCGTCGAGATCGTTCTCGTCGCCGATACGCTCGACGACCGGGACATGGTGGTCGACTTCAAGGCGATCAAGCAGGCGCTCGGTCCCTTCCTAGATCGCTTCGACCACAGCATGGCCATCAACTCCGAAGACCCGCAGGCGGCGCACCTCCAGACCGCGTATGGGGATCGCATCGTGCGCTTTGATCACGTCGACCCGACGAGCGAGGTGATGGCGCAGCACATCTTCGCCTATGCGCGGGACACGCTGCGCAACCTCGCCCTGCACGGACCGAGTGACGCCCGCTATCCCCTGCGTCCGGCGGTGCGCGTGGAGCGCGTGCGCGTGACGGAGACGGCGACCAGCTGGGCGGAGTACTGGGAATAGCGCCTTTTCGTTCCCCATGCTCTCGTTCCCCTACCCCTCCCCCGCCCTGCGCCGCGTGGGCGCGCTCCTCGCTGCACTGGCTGCACTGGCTGCGGCGTCCCTTGCCGCCGCGGCGCCGCAGCTTACCTTGGCGTCCGCGCCCTTCGACCGCGCGGGACAGGTGATCCGCTTCACGCCGCCGCCCGGCCTACCGCAGCCCACCGCCGCGACGGATGGCGACGGCCGACGCTGGCCGGTGCAGACCGACCCCGACGGCCAGGCCTGCCTCGTCGTCCCCTGGCAGGCGGCCGGCCGGACGCTGGTGCTGACCCTTGAGTCGGCGCCGGTCGCGGGCCGCGGTGCGGCGATCGAGTCGGGCACCGTCGGTGGTGGCCTCGCCTTCACGAATGAGGGCAAGCCGGTCCTCAGCTACCACCTCGACCCGTCAGCGCTGCCGAGGCCGGGCATACCTCCTGAGTATCATCGGGCCGGATACATCCATCCGATCTATTCTCCATCGGGGGCGCTGATCAGCGACGATTATCCGCCCGATCACATCCACCATCACGGCATCTGGTCACCGTGGACCAAGACTGAATTTCAGGGACGCACGCCGGACTTCTGGAACATGGGGAAGAAGACGGGCACGGTGGAGCGCGTGGCGCTGGACCGCACGTGGGGCGGATGGGTGCACGGGGGCTTCGAGGCACGGCACCGGATGGTGGACCTCTCGGCCCCGACTCCGGTCACGGCCCTGAACGAGACCTGGGACGTGGTGATCTACCGCGTCGCGGGTGCCGCGAAGCCGGTGCACCTCTTCGAGCTGACCATTCGGCAGACCTGCGCGACGAACGACCCGCTCATCCTGCCGGAGTACCATTACGGCGGCACGGCGTTCCGCGGCCGGGCGGAGTGGCTCGGCGCGACCGCCTCGCAGTTCCTCACGGCGGAAGGCGAGACGGATCGGGTGAAGGCCCAAGGTCAAAGGACCCGTTGGATCGCCCAGAGCGGCGCCGTCGGAGCGGGAGCCGTCGCTGGCCTCGCGATGCTGGGGCACCCCGACAACGTCCGCGCCCCTCAACCCGTCCGCATCCACCCACGGGAACCGTATTTCTGCTTCACGCCCTCGCAGCTCGGACGCTGGACCATCGAGCCCGGCCAGACCTACGTCGCGCGCTACCGCTTCCTCGTATTTGACGGCGCGCCCGACCGGGCGCTGATCGAGGCCTACTGGCAGGGATTCGCCCAGCCGGCGACCGTGCGGGTGGTCGCACCCTGACCGCGTCGACGGACGCCTTCCGCTCTTGGCAATGGCCGGAAGCCCGCTAGGGTGACCGTCCGCCATGAGCGATCTCACCGAGCTCTACCAGCAGGTCATCCTCGACCACAACCGTCGTCCCCGGAACCGGGGTCGACTGCCGGTGGCCAACCGCGTGGCGCATGGTGACAATCCGACCTGCGGCGACCAGTGCAGCGTGTTCCTGCGCATGGACGGAGACCGCATCGCTGAGATCAACTTCGATGGCCAGGGCTGCGCGATCTCGCAGGCGAGCGCCTCCCTGATGACGACCCAACTGAAGGGCAAGACCGCGGCGGAAGCGCAGCAGCTCTACGACCAGTTCCACCGGATCGTGACGACCGGCGAGGCACCTGAGGAGATCAGCGACCTGGCGGCGTTTGCCGGCGTGCACGCCTTTCCCGCGCGCATCAAGTGCGCGACCCTTGGGTGGCACACGGCGCTGGAGGCCATCCGCTCACCCGCCGTCGCTCCTGGAACGGCCGGGGTCGGCACCGTCTGACGCGGGCGCGCGGGAGATTCGCAGCGCTCCGCGCAAGCAACGCCGGACCCTGAGTCGGCGCCCGACGTGGGCGCCCACTCAAGCACGGCCCGATCTCCGCTGCGAGCGACCTCAGCCCTTGGTGGGCGGAGTCGCGCCGGGACCAGCAGCCACCTTGTCCGGAGCCGCCGAAACGCGGGCGATGCGCGACGGCAGCAGGACGTACAATGCGCCGTCTGGTCCAGTGATCACGTGCCGGATGCGACCGAGATTCTTGAAAATGATTTCCTGATAAACGACCTTGCCGCCGACGACCTCCAGCCGGCGCAGCTCCTGGGCCGCGAGCGAAGCGATGAACAGATTGTTCTGCCAGCGGGGGAATTCGTTGCCGGAGTAGAAGTTCATCCCGCAGACACCGAGAGAAGGCACCCAGTAAACGACCGGCTGCTCCATGCCCTCCTTGGCGGTCAGCGTCGTCAGCGTGGAACCATCGTAGTTCATGCCGTAGCTGATCACCGGCCAGCCATAATTGCGCGCGCGCTCGACCAGATTCAGCTCGTCGCCACCGCGTGGACCATGCTCGAGATCGAAGAGCTGGCCGGTCTCCGGATGGAAAGCCAAGCCCTGCGGATTGCGGTGACCGTAGCTCCAGATCGACTCGACTGCCTTGGGCTCGCCGACGAAGGGATTGTCGGCCGGGATGCGACCGTCGTCGTGCACGCGATGGACCTTGCCGTTCGGCCGGGTGATGTCCTGCGCTTCGGCCATGGCGCTGCGATCACCGATCGTGAAGAAGAGATAGCCCGCGCGATCGAAAGCGAGCCGGCCGCCGAAGTGCACGCCTCCCGCCTTGCGGTAATGTTCAAGCTTCGCCGCGAAGATCGTCTGCTGGTCAACGAACTGCTGTCCCTTCAATCGTCCCCGAATCACGCGCGTGATGCTGACCTTCTGGTCGTCCTTGTTGCGCGTGAGATCGCTGAAGGCCAGGTACACCCAGCCGTTTTCCGCATAGCGCGGGTGCAGCAGCACGTCAAAAAGGCCGGCCTGGCCATCGTTGTCGATCTCGGGCAGGCCCTCGATCCGGCCGACCACCTTGCGATCGGCGCCGACTCGCAGCAAGCGACCGCGCTTCTCGGTGACCAGCGCGCCACCATCGGGCAGAAACGCCATCGACCAAGGTTCGTTCACGCCATCAAGCCACGTGTTGACTTGGTAGGAATGCAGCGCGCTCGACGCGGTCACGGAGTCCTTGGGCGCGGCAAACGTCAGTTGCCCGCTGTCGTTGCGGGCCCGCATCTCGCGCATGTAGATCACCATCGCGCGGATTTCCTTATCCGGAATCAACGCACCCCACGCAGGCATGCCGCGATCGGGGAATCCGTTGCGGATGCTCCGCGCGAGACTGTCGTCATCGCCCCCGTTAAGCCAGATATCATCAAGCATCGACGGAGCGGATGCGCCCTGCATCTGGTCGCCGTGACAGCTGGCGCAGTTTTCCTTGTAGAGATCGGCGACCTTGCCGGTACGGACGCGGGCCGCCTGAGCGGACAGCATCGAGGGGAGGAAAACGCCAACGAGCGCCAGAACGGCGAGGCGGGGCGAGAGAAAGGAGCGGCGGGGAGAACGCATTGGGAAAAATCGATCCAAACCGGTCCCCCCTGCGTGCGCAAGTCTCCGGCAGCTAGGGAACTCCGTTTCCCCCTTCACCTTTCGGCCGGGTTGAGTAGGGTCTTGGCACCATGTTTGCCGGCCGAGACGTCCGTTCTGATTTTCCCGTACTCCACCAGAAGGTGGGAGCCCACCCGCTCGTGTACCTGGACAACGCGGCGACCAGCCACAAACCGCAGGTGGTGATCGACGCGGTCTCGCGCTTCTATGAGCGCGACAACTCAAACGTCCACCGGGGTCTGCACGCGCTGTCGATGCGCGCCACCGACGGCTACGAGGCAGCGCGGTCGAGGGTAGCCCGCTTCATCAACGCCGCCAGCCCTGCCGAGATCGTCTTCACCCGCGGCACCACGGAATCGGTCAACCTCGTCGCCCAAAGCTGGGCCGCCGCCAACCTCCGGCGCGGCGACGTGATCCTGCTGACCGAGATGGAGCACCACTCCAACATGGTCCCGTGGCAGGTCGCGGCGGAGCGCGCGGGCGCCGTCATCCGCTACGTCCCGGTGGTGGGCGACAACGCGGAGCACGGGCTGGACCTGGATGCGCTCGACCGCTTGCTCACGCCGGAGGTCAAACTCTTCGCGTTCACGCATATTTCCAATACGCTCGGCGTGATCAACCCGGCCGCGGAGCTCTGCCGGCGCGCACGCGCGGTCGGAGCGGTTACAGTGGTCGACGCCGCCCAGTCCATCGGCCACGAGCCGCTCGACGTGCAATCGCTGGGCTGCGACTTCCTGGCCTTCTCGGGCCACAAGATGGCCGGCCCCACCGGAATCGGCGTGCTGTACGGTCGTCGCGCCCTCCTCGATGCCATGCCGCCTTGGCAGACCGGCGGCGGCATGATCAGCGTCGTGGAGTTCAGCGGCAGCCGCTGGAAGCCCGCGCCCGAACGCTTCGAGGCCGGCACCCCGAACGTCGCCGATGCGATTGGGCTGCATGCGGCGATGGACTACTTGGACGGCCTCGGACGGCCGGAGATCAGTTTGCATGACCACGCCCTCGCGGAGGCTGCCTACGCGGCGCTCGCCGAGTTGCCCGGCATCCGCCTGCTCGGTCCCGCAGGACGGCGCGCGGGCCTCGTCAGCTTCGCGCTTCAGGATGCGCATGCGCACGACGTGGTGACCTTCGCCGACCAAGACGGCGTCGCGCTGCGCGGCGGTCATCACTGCAACCAGCCCCTCATGCGCAAGCTCGGCCTGCCGAGCTCGGTGCGCGCCAGCTTCTACGTCTACAACACCCCGCAGGAGATCGACGTGCTCGTTCGCAGCCTGCGGCGGATCATCACCTTCTTCCGCGCCTGAGCCCCGCCGAGGCGCGCCTCAGGGCGCGCGGCGGACAGGCGGACGGGAAGGCACGGGCGGTCGCGGAGGACTTGCGGGCGCGGCCGGACCCTTCGAGGCGGCGGGCGGAGACACCTCTTTCCCTGCTCCGGGCTCTCGCGAAGGCCGCCCCACGAACTCCCAGAGCAGCACGGCGGCGGCGACGGAGACATTGAGTGACTCGACGCGCCCGCTGCCCGGGATCGTCACGAGACGGGAGCACGCGGTGGCGACCTCGGGTGCGAGCCCCTGCTCCTCATTGCCGAGAACGATCGCGACCGGCGCCGGGCGGGGGCGGGCGGCATCGGGGCGTCCACCGTGGGCGGCGGCACCGACGACCTCGTAGCCGGCGGAGCGAAGCGCGTGCAGGAACTCGGGGATCCGCGGAACGCGCCAGAATGTGACGCCCTCCATGCCACCCTCGGCCACGCGGAAGGCTGCCTCGCTGGGCAGCGCGGCCTCCGGCGAGAACGGCAACACCACGTGTTCGATGCCGAAAAAGGAGGCGCTGCGCGCGATCGCGCCGAGATTGTGGGCGTTGCCGATGCGGTCGAGCACGAGCACGGGCTCACGCGCCTCGGCCCAGCGCTGCAGGTCGCTCGCCAGCGGTGCACGCATCATCGGGGCGGGCACGACCGCGACGATGCCGCCGTGGTGCACGGTGCCGGAGATCGCCACGAGCTCATCGGGCGGGACGCAGCGGTACACCTTACGGCCCGCCGCGAGGGTGCGGCACATCACGCCGATCCGTCGGGCCGTCGGCTCATCAAAAAACAGGCGGCGGATCGATCCAGGGTCGCGCGCGAAGCGCGCACGGACCGCGGCCAGGCCGCAGATGATGACTTCGTCATTCTTCATGGTGCGACCTCCCCCACGACGGTGAACTCCTCGCGATCATGGAACAAGTGCCGGATCCGCGCCCCGGGAGCTCGCTTTGCCAGCAAGCCCTCGGGGGAACGCAGTTCTTGCAGAAAGGCGACCGGATCGACGCGCCCGAACTTCAGGTTCACGACGAAACGACGGCACCACCGATTCACGAGCCAAGGACCGACCAGATTTTCGAGCACGTGGTGCGGATCCTCGACCAAATCGCAGAACAGCCAGTCGAAGACCTCTCCCTCCGCCGGCCGAAACCCGAACGCATCCTCGCGCCGGTGCTCGATCTGCGGATGGTCCAGCGCACCGCCCTTGAGCGGCCCGTTGTCGAGCGCGAGCACGCGGGCGCCCCGCTTGGCCGCGCTGTAGCTCCAGCCGCCGGGAGCCGCCCCCAAGTCCACCACCGTCTCGCCCTCCGCCGGTTCGCGGCCGGCCAGCAGGTAGGCCTCCTCAACCTTGAGATAGCTTCGCGACGGCGCCCGTTCGTCGTCCGCCATCCGATGCGCGCCGTTGGTCCAGAATTCGCGCGCCGCGAACGCCCGCCGAAAATCCACGAAATGCACCCGCCAGCCACGTTGCAGGCCCACCGAACGCGGCAGGTCCGGCTGAGCCAGGCGCGCGACCCGCGATAGCCGCGCCCGAACCCGCTCTTCGAACGCCTTCTCGACCGCCGAAACGCGACGCCCCAGCCCGACCACCTCCGCCGGGAACGAAAAGATGCACGGCCACGGACCCTCCACCCGCTCGCCGCGCAACTGCTCCAGAAATGCGTCCGCCAATCCCTGCGCCAGCGCGTTCACGGACTCACCCGCGAACTCGCGCGGCGACGGCATCCAACCATGCGGAAACGCCAAATCCAGCGCCGCCGCCGTCTCACCCGCGGCATCCGCCGGAGTCGCCACGACCCAGTCTCCTCCCCGCTCGCCCACGGCAAAGCCGCGCGCCGCCAACTCGTCGGCCAACAAGTCCTGAAATCCCGCCTGACAGGTGAAAAACACTCACCTAGCTCACCCAAGCGCGACCCCGGCCCAACCCGCAAGTGACACCGCCCGCGCTCAGACAACCCGACCGGTCTCCGGCTCGAGCGATTCCAGGCCCGCCGGATAAAGGTTCCGATAAGCGAGACGAAGACCCTTCTCGATCGCTCCAGCCTCGAAGGGCTTCGAGATGAAGTCGTTCATCCCCGCCAGCATCGCCTCATGACGATCCTGGTGCATCGCGTTCGCGGTCAGCGCGACGATCCACGGACGAATCGCCTCACGCCCGGCACGGATGCGACGCGAGGCCTCGAGGCCGTCGAGCTCCGGCATTTGCACGTCCATGAAGATCACGTCGTACCCGTGGCGGGCGAGGGCCTCGATGACCTCCAGACCCGTGGTCGCAAGATCGCATTCGTAACCCAGGCGACGGAGCGTCATCTGCGCGACCTTGATGTTCACGTGATTGTCGTCCGCCACGAGGATCCGCAGCGGGCAACGCTCCGCCAGACTCTGGCCCGGTCGGCGCGCCATCGCGCGCGGCGCGTCCGACGCATCGGCGTTGCCCAGCACGTCGAGCAACGTCGCCACCAAGGCGGAGAACTTGACCGGCTTGAGCAATCGCGCCGCGTAGGCCTGCGACCCATCGCGACGCGCCAGGGACGTCAGGAGAATCATCGGTACGCTTCCGTACCCCCCGCGTGAGCGGATGCGCACCGCGAGGGAGTCCCCCTGCGAGCCGGCCAGCGTGTCATCGATCATCACCAGATCGAAATCGTTCTGGCCATCGAGCCGGGCCAGGGCATCGCCGGCCGATTCCACCTCGGTGGCGCTCAGCCCCAAGTGGCGCAGGTTGGCGGCGAGGCTGCGGCGCGCGGCGGCGTTGTCCTCGATGACCAGCACCCGCAAGCCGCGCAGCAGCGCTCGCAGACGCAGGGTTGGATCCTCCCCGCGGGCGGTGCACGCCTCAGCACTCAGGGTGAACGAAAACGTCGAACCCTTGCCCTCCACGCTCTCTACCCACATCCGTCCGCCCATCAACTCAGCGAGACGACGACTGATGGCCAGGCCGAGGCCAGTGCCGCCGAATTGCCGCTGGGTGGAGCTGTCGACCTGCGAGAACGATTTAAAGAGCCGATCCATGCGATCCGCCGGGATGCCGATGCCGGTATCCCGGACCGAGAACTGCAACACTGGCGCGGGCGCATTGCCGATCACGGCCACCGAGACCTCGATCTCGCCGCGCGCGGTGAACTTCACCGCGTTGCTGAGCAGGTTGGTGATGATCTGGCGGAGGCGCCCGCCATCCGTGAGGATCCATGACGGGACATTCGACGGAAAGTCGCAGATCAGTTCCAGACGCTTGTCCGCAGCCGTGACGGAAATCAGGTCGAGGGCTTCGTCGAGCAGACGCCGCAGGTCGACCGGCTGCAACTCCAGCTCAAGGCGTCCGGCCTCGATCTTGGAGTAGTCGAGGATGTCATTGATGATCTTGAGCAGAGCGTCGCCGCTGGTCTCGATCGTGCGGACATATTCCCGCTGCTGCGGGGTCAGGGCGGTGTCGCGGAGCAGGCTGGCCATGCCGATCACGCCGTTCATCGGCGTACGGATCTCGTGGCTCATGGTGGCGAGGAAGGCGCTCTTCGCCTGATTTGCCACTTCCGCACGGTCGCGGGCACGATAGGCCGCTGCGGCACGCAAGGACTCGCGCCGCCGCATGCGCCACTCGCGCCGCCGGCGCCGTGCGACCATCAAGCCGGCTGCTCCAGACAGACCACCTAGCACAAGGAGCGATCCGCCCGCCGCCCAGCGTGCCGGGCCGAGCCGCGCGCGGACGTCCTCCGCGGCGAGATCGACGCCGACTGCCCCCACGATTCGCCCGTCCGCTCCGACGATCGGAGCGAAGCCGCTCATGAAATGTCCGCGCTCATCCACGATCGGAGCGGCGTTCGCCTGCGCGCCCGACCCCAGCCAGATACCCTCCAACGCGGGATTCGCGCCGCGAAACGGCGCCATGACGGGATCTGCTGGCCTCGTGTCGCGCGGATTGGGCAGCACATAGTCCGTGCCGAGGACCGTGTGCAGCCGCCCCTCCTCGTCCTTCACCGCCGTGTAGACGTGGTACAAGCCAGGTTGCGTCCGATGGAACGCCACCAGCGGCGCCAGCGCGTTGAGGTGCGCCGGCGATCCCGACTGGGCTGAGGACCGCAAAACGTCATGTGCCGCCGCGTCGACCTGCACCGCGAGCGTCGCCGCCAGCGCCCGCAACTCGCTCGCGACCGAGGCCAACTCCCTCCGCTCCGCCACCCAAAGCACCCACCCCACCGCCATCGCCCCCAAACCCAACCCGCCAAGCGCAGTCAGCACCCCCTCCAAGCGGGGGCGAACAGCGGGAAACGTTTCAGGGCCGGGCTCCATTCGTAATAATGCCTAGGTACTCATCGGACAATTCAGCGCCGGGAGCAGCGGAGAGCTGACGGCAGAAGAGCCACACCGAGCCGTTCGCAAGCGGCGTATGATCAGGGGTGTACGGACCATATTCTAGGTTCGGGCTACACCCCGGAAGTCATCCCGGGAGCGCCTGGAGCAGACACGGCGACGAATAATCATGAGGAAAAATGAGGTATTCACCCTATCTCTACCAGACTTTTTTGCCTGCACCTGCGGAGGTCGCGTCTGGGACGCCAACTTACAGCGCTTCGCTCGGGCTCGACTCGCCCGGGAATCGCGTCTGAGGTGGCGCCATGCGTTCCCTGACGACGATTTTGCCGCTCATGACTGCCGCCACGCTCGCCACCGCCGCCATCGCCTCTCCGTCCTCCGGCCCGCGCCCGCGCGAGGAGATCCCGGCGGAGTACAAGTGGGACTTCACCGCGATCTACCCGAACTGGGAGGCGTGGGAGACGGCGATGAAAGAGACCGAGGCGAAGATGGATGCCTATGCCGCACGGAAGGGCACGCTCGCCTCCGGCCCACAGGCGCTGCTCGACGCCTCCCTCGCTTCCGATGAGATCGGCAAGCTGGCTTTCAAGCTCTACCGCTACCCGCAGCTGCAGCGCGACGTC
>JACCDT011158738.1_pt1 | contig 37258 bp, 67 predicted proteins | sample 7446291 | NCBI WGS metagenome assembly JACCDT01 (sample SAMN15323446, study PRJNA562643) | freshwater metagenome | isolation source: river surface water | place: USA:Blue River Watershed | collected 2017-08-17
GCATGATAAATGCCCCTATAAGTTAGTTAGAATTAACAGAAAACGCTATATTTTGCATTTTCTCGGATAGTTTAATGCTATCCCCTAAGCCCGCTAAAAATAATCGAATAACGGGCTTAAAAAAAGCACTAGTTTTTTGTTTCAGTGATAGCGTAAAAAATGCCAGTGAGTTTTCGCAAAAATGCCTCGTATGCGATAGCGTCACTAAGTGAATAGAAAATAAAGCCGTTACAATCGTATGTTTTCATGAATTTCCCCTAGTTAGTTAGTTTAGGTTTAATTATTGCTGAAAATATGCCCGTCATTGCTGATCATAAAATCATACGACAAATCACGGGAAAAGCTTGTATAGTCAAAATAGCGTGCCACATCATCAGGAACATTTGCCAGCATTCCCGTGCTTTCCACATAATCAAGCGCAAAATCTTCAAAACTATCAAAAATGCCATAGTAACGATCATCAACATCATCAAAGCTTGCACTAGTTTCGCCAGTGCACTCAATATAAGCCGCCATAATTTCGCGCTGATTATCGTCAAGGTTTAGATATTCATCCCACAAATCAGGATGAATTTCGCTTTCGTGATAATACTGACTAGGAAAGCCCTCATAATCTTGAAACATCAGCTCAGGATCTGTTTCGTCTTTGTGTAATTCTTTGCAGTGATCAATAAAAGAATCAGCAGAATCAAAGCTGGATAAATCAACCCAAGCCCCAAAAATACTGCCAGCGTTATATTTTGCATAAGTTCCTACATACACTTGTGGTTTCATAATAGCCCCCAATTAAATGACTAAGAAAAAGAAAATCATGCCGAAAAAGCATAGTGCGAAAATCAAGCCTTCGATTATTTTACTGATCATATTAAAGCCCTCATTTAGTTAGTTATTGGCTAATGATAGCCCGCAAGCCCTCGAATTGATCAAAAGCTTGCAGATAGCACTAGTGCACCAATGCTGGATTAAAGCGCTGATAGTGACGGATTGGCGTGTTTTCCTGATAGATCTCATTAAGAGTAAAATTGACGCCTTTATCAATTAAAGCTTTAACCAGCTGGCTAAAATCGCAATCTTCCTCTAAATAAGCCATGCCGTTATTAAAATATGAATAGGCGCTGATCTTCTCAGCAATTCCCAAGCTTTTAATTAAATCAGCTGAAACTTCACACCAGCCGTGACTAGGATCAGAATAAAAGTTGAATTCCATAATAAGCCCCTTAGAATGTAAAACCGATATAAACGATAGTTTCGCCTTTGAGATATATACAACGGCTTATATCGTCAAAATCATCTAATGAATATTTTTTAAGTTCTCTGTTATATTCAGCGCGTTTATATACTTTATTTGCACCAGGCTTGCGAACGATAAATTCGCCAGGCTTTGTATCTTTTAATTTAATTGCTTGATATTCCATGATCTTGCCCCTAATAGTTAGTTAGAAAACACTAGAATTTAATCTAGTTCGCATATCTTAATATGATTAGATGATTATGTCACTATAATATTTAAATATATTTAAATTTTATTTATTTATTATTGTTTATATATATATAAATATAATTTATTTAAATTCTATTCTATTAAATATATATATATATTCTAGGTAATAATAATATTTAAATATCGGTTATTTATTTATGTAGGGGTTATTTAGTTTATTTACCATCCGCCCTCTTACGATAAGTTTTTTTTATAGATAGCTGGGTAATGTTTAAATTATTGATTGAATATTTTAATAATTAGAATTTATTTAATTATTTAATAATGGGTAATAATTAAATTTAATTTATATATATTTATTATTTATATTTATTTAATTATTAAATGGGAATTGGTAATTAAATATTGGATAGCGTTACAAGATGGCTTCAGATTGGCAACTGAAAGGGACTTGACCTCCGAAGTTGACGTGCCCTATTCCCATCCCCCCCCAAAGAAAATTTCTATTTTCTCGGATCTAAGAAAATTCTTGTTTTCCTGAATATCTTGTATATAATGATTATGTCATTAAGTCATTAAGGACAAGAGATGAGTATGGAAGATCAAATGCAGGAGTTTCTGTTAAAGAACAGGGATGGTATTCGTATGGCATTAGCGCACAGTAATTTTGATGAAGCTATACGGGTAGTGTTTAGTGCTGGTTATGAGGCTGGTTATACAGAGTGTGCTGTTCTTGCTACGGAAGAGATGCGGGAATATAGGGGGTAGAGATGATGGACAAACTAGAGTTAACCCGCAGTATTCCTATGCCTAGGATGCGGGTGAGGGGGATATATCCCTATAAGGATATGGTAGTAGGAGATAGTTTTCTGGTGCCTGATGGTAATTTGCAGGTGGTATGTAATAACAACTGGCGTATGGGTAAGAAGCTGGGGATGAAGTTTATAGCGCGTAAAGAGGTTGAAGGTGTGCGTGTATGGCGCATGGAATAGGATGGCGTCCTGCTACTGTAGATGAAGCGGTAGCGAGTATTATGCGATGTCATTCTAGGGAAGAGAGGGCTAGACAGTTATCTTTCTTTCGTGAGAAGAATGGCGAACATTTCGCACAGCAAGTAGAATCTATCGTAAAGACTAAGTGGAAGAATAAATGAAATTCAATCTGAAAGAGTTTTACAGATTCTGTGCCCAGCTCAAGATTGAAACAAAAGAGCAGGGTTTACGGAAGATGGATGATCTTCTGGGAACACAAACCTATGTGATGGAAGAGATTGCTAAAGGCTTGGAAGATGATATTCACTTCTTTGTTATCCTGAAAGGACGTCAGCTTGGTATTACGACTATCTCCCTCGCTTTGGATCTGTACTGGCAATTCACACATAACGGATGGCAGGGCACCCTCGTATCCGATACGGAAGAGAATAGGGATATGTTTCGTTCCACACTTGCGATGTATATGGACGGACTACCCAAAGAATACAAAATCCCTTTGATGGCTCATAACCGCAACCAGTTAGTGTTGCAAAACCGTTCCCGTATCTTTTATCAGATTGCTGGCAATAAGTCCCGTCTAGGACAAGGTAAAGCGATTACCTATTTGCACGGCACAGAAACCGCTTCCTGGGGCAATGAGGAAGGTCTAGCTTCTCTTATCGCTTCTCTAGCAGAAACGAATCCTGAGCGTCTGTATATGTTTGAGAGTACAGCCCAGGGCTTTAATATGTTCCACGATATGTACGTCACAGCTAAACGCGCTAAAACACAGCGTGCTATCTTTTGTGGCTGGTGGCGCAACCAGTTATACAGCATTGATCCTGAATCAGATGTGTATAAGGTCTATTGGGATGGCAAATTGGCTGCTGAAGAGAAAGAATGGGTCAATGACATCAAGAAACTGTACAACTATGAGATAAATAGCCGTCAGATGGCTTGGTGGCGCTGGAAAATGTATGAAGGCATCAAAGATGATGCGCTCATGTACCAAGAGTTCCCGCCAACCGAGGATTATGCGTTTGTGATGACAGGCACAAGCTATTTTTCTAACGCGAGGTGCACGGATGCGGCTAAATTGGCTAAAAAACTTACTTTTGATTCCTATCGCTATTCTATGGGTGCTAATTTCCAAGACACTGAGGTTCTTAAATCGACAGAGCGCCTCGGTGTGCTTAAAGTTTGGGAGGAACCCGTGGATACAGCATATTATGTTATTGGTGCTGATCCCGCTTATGGCTCTAGCGATTGGGCTGACCGTTTTTGCATACAAGTTTTTAGAGCTTATGCTGATGGTCTTGAGCAAGTTGCGGAATTTGCTACGTCAGAGCTAAATACCTACCAATTTGCGTGGGTTATCGCACACCTTGCTGGTGCATATAAAAATTCTACCCTTAACCTTGAGGTTAACGGTCCAGGACAAGCCGTTATTAACGAGCTCCGCAATCTTAAACGTCAAGCAGCCACAATGGGTGGCGCGATGGGCGCTGAATTGATGAATGTTTATGGCTCTATGCAAAACTACATTTGGCGCAGAAACGATACGCTGGGCGGAATGAGTAACAGTATTGGCTGGCTCACCACTGCACAGACAAAAGAGCGTATGCTTTCCTACATGAAAGATTACTTCGAGCGCGGTATGATGGATGTGTATTCTATGGACCTGCTAGAAGAGATGAAAACTATTGTGCGTGATGGCGGGTCAATTATGGCGTCAGGACGTAACAAGGATGACCGTGTAATTGCAACAGCGCTTGCTGTAGCCGCTTATGCAGAGCAAGTGCAGCCTAGACTTATCCAACAGAAAATAACGCGTAATGTAAGCCGTGTGCAAGACGATTTTACGCCTGAACAGATAGCGGTAGGCAGAAACGTGTCAGATTACTTGAAGAGATTGGGTTTGTATGGACAAAGATAAATTTAAACGGTATGAAAGTTTTGCTTATAGCACTGTGTATTCAGAACCTGAAACACCTGAATTTCATACGCCATTGATTAAAATGGCAGTAGAAAACTTTTTTGATAAACTATCTTTGGATAAAAAATCATTGATTTATGACATTGGGTGTGGGCAAGGTGCTTTTTTAGAACAAATGGAAAGCCGCGGTTATCACAACATTGTTGGCGTAACATTAAGCAATGATGATGCCGATGCTTGTAAAGATAAAGGATTTTCAGTAGATCAGTGCGATATGAGCGATTTATTGTTAAATGACGAGCAAATTGACTTGATTTGGTGCAGACACGCACTCGAACACAGTCCTTATCCGCTTTTTACGCTACTTGAGTTCAATAGAACATTAAAAACTGGCGGAAAACTGTATGTTGAGGTGCCAGCGCCTGAATTACCACGCCTTCATGAGTTTAATAGCAATCATTACAGCATTTTAGGTCCAAAAATGTGGGCAGCTTTGTTTTCTTGCACTGGATTTGCAGTAAATACATTCAATGAAATGAAATTTCAGGTTCAAGAACCAAATAAAAATGCTGTAGATGAAGTGTTTTATTGCTTCTTACTAGAGAAAAAATATGCAATCAGTTATACCGAAGGCTGAATTAAAACGAATTATCCGTGCTTTTCTGAAGGATAAGAACCGAGGAATAAGCTTAGAGCTATTTGCAGAGCTTTGTGGCGTGGGTGCACGCACTTTAAACTCAGTTTTTCTAGAAGAAAGCTTGGCATTGAGCGAATACATACAGCTTCGCGTAAGCAAAGGCTATAAATCTTGGCTTAGAGGCGAGGTTGGTGTATATCAAAACCGTGATCATACGCGGTTTATTGAGTACAGACGCCAGCCTAAACCCATGTTAGAGCGTGGATTTGGGCTAAAAGTGGTCAATGGCGAGATCAAAATGAACATTGGCATTAGAAATAAAGCCGATTACACAGATTTACCGTTAGATAAACAGTTAGAAAGGGGATAATCATGGGTGTTTTACACGACTATAAGTGTGCCGAGCACGGTTTTTTTGAAGGTTTTGAAGCTGTTTGCCCGCATGGATGCACGGAAAACGTGATGATTGTGTACTTACAAGCTCCAAATTTGAAGTCGGACCGCACTAAAAATGCAGACACAGCACTTGACAACCTTGCAAGTGACTTTAAAATGACCAATATTAAGTCCACCCGCGAGGGGGATACGCAGGGCAATTACCTTACTCGTAATAATGCGCCAGCACCAGTAGAATCACGTCCTGGCGATGCCGTAATGTGGGGAAATGCTGGGCGTTTTAACTTGCAAAACGTGCTTCAAGGCGGGGCTGTGGCACCAGTTAGGGATGAACAAGTAGGCTTTAACCCACAACAAGCGGGTAATCTTACTGGTCCTAAAGCTGCAAGCTACATCCAAGATCACGAAAACTTAAAAGTAGATAAATAATGCGTATTCCTGAAGATAGTGTCCAACGAGAACAGTTTTATTTAGACCTAATCGACAAGTGCGGTGTGTCTGGTCCAGAACGCAAGGGTGATTATGCAGTTTTGCGAAATTACTACTTGTTTGGCTCTGGTCCAGAAGAAGCACCCGCTATCTTCAACAAAATATTCCCACATATTGATCAGCTAACCAGCTTCTTATTCTCAGCAGAAACGACAAGATTCTCTATTGATCTAGGCGCAGCAGTTCCTGGTGAAGAGTTCAGACGTGTGCCAATACTCACAAAAGCGCTAAACGATGAATGGCTCAATAGTAATTGTGACCAAGTATTCAGTAATGCGCTTACATGGGCGCTGGTGTACAACACAACCTTCATTAAGCTCATTTATCGCGGTGGCATACACCCATATATGATTGAGCCTGGCAATATTGGCGTACTCCGTGAGGATTCACCTTACACAGATAGACAAGAAGCTATCGTCCAGAAATACTACATTACCAAATCTGAATTGATGAATAGATTATATTCTCATCCTAAGCGTGATGAGATTCTAAAGCGCGTCAATTCTGCTTATCACGATAACAGCATGGATATTCCTGAGGGCTTGGACCGCATTGTGATGTCACAATCCAACCCAACGCTGTACGGTAATGTGAACCTGGACCTGTCAGGTTATACAAGATACAAAGCCCGTGTCGCTGAAGATACGGTAGAGATGAATGAATTGTGGGTTTGGAATGACGAAACCCATGATTATCAAGTCGTAACCATTGCTGATCCTGATGTTGTCATTTATGACCGTCCAGGTGAGAGCGTATTCTTGAAGGGCGAGTGCCCATTCGTACAAATCTGTCCTAATCCTTTATACGATTACTACTGGGGGCAGTCTGAAGTTCAGCGCTTGGTATTCTTACAACAGTTAAGAAACAAGCGCATGACTGAAATCTTAGACATTTTAGCTAAACAAGTTAACCCACCTACAGCATTGATTGGCTTCTCAGGCATTTTAGATGAAAAAAACTTTGCATTGAACCGTGCTGGTGGCTTGTTAGCAAGCGATTTACCTAATGCTAAGGTTGAGCGTGTAGCGCCACAGATGCCACAACAGCTATTTGAAGTAATCCATGAGGTAGATGCCATGTTTGCTGAAGCCTCTGGTATTAGTTCTGTGTTGTCAGGTCGTGGTGAACAAGGCGTGCGTTCTGCTGGTCATGCCAGCCAGTTAGCTCGTTTGGGCTCAAGCCGCGCTAAGAAACGTGCGATTATCGTAGAAGATGCGCTAGAAAAGATTGCGACACTGTATTTGAAGATGATGCGTGTATATGACAATACACATCTGAAAGATGTTGACAATGTTCCTTTCATTGCATCACAATTCACTGAAGATTTTGTTGTGAAGGTAGATGCTCACAGCAATTCACCAATATTTACGGAAGATTTACGTCAATTGGCGTTCAATCTGTTCAAAGCTCAAGCTATTGACCGTGAAGGATTGATTGACTTGCTAGAGCCACCTATGAAACAATTACTTAAAGAGAAGCTCAAAGCAAACGAAGAGAAGCAAATGGCAATGCAGATGTTAGCTCCAGGTTCTCAACCGCAAGCGCCATCTGCACCAGAAGCCCCTGAAGGAGGTATGTAATGCAAAACAACGCTGCATCAACTTTATCACCATCAGCTGATCAGCCAAGATTCAGCACGTCTGAATTAAATCGCTTAGATCAACCTGCTAACATACAGTATCGAGTTTCTGGAATTAAGAGTTATAATCAACGCCAACCACGCATGACATCAAATCGTGGTGGCAATCGCAGTTATTAGTATTGCGCGGTATGGCTGCTCCGTATAAAAGTGGTCGCTATTTCATTTAAGGAGAAAGAAATGGCTCGTAAAGGTCGTAAGTGTCGTAAATAAAACGCAAGGTATTGACAATCCATAAGTTATTGTTTATACCTAGCGTTATATGATAAGATTTTCTTATCAATAACGAGGGATAAATATGGAACAACCTTCAGCAGATTTACTCAAAATGATGGAAGGCGCTTCTACGCAAGCGAATCCAGAACCAATTACCCCTCCAGTTTTATCTGAAGAAACGCAAATGTCTAGTGAGGAAACCCCTCCAATGGCATCTCCAATGTCAACACCAGAGCCTAAAATGGGCAACCGAGAAGGTGCTCTTATCAATTTAGGTATGGCAATGGATCTAATCGAACAATCACTTGGAGCGCTAGGCGCCCAATCCGAAGAGGGCAAGAAGGTTCTCTCAGCATTAAAATCATTAACAAGCGTAGTCGGTACGCGTAAAAACGAGATTAAACAGTTGCAGCAAACTGAGATACTTCAGATGCTACAGGCTTTGCCACAGGCAGGTGGCGCTACACCTGAAAGCAAAGCATTGTCCCAGGCGCCACAAATTCCAGGCATGGGCGGAGGACCTGCTGGCTTGCCACCTTCACCTGGACCTACTCAACCTATGACAATGTAAGGAGTAACAAATGGATTTATTTAAACCACGCGCAGCTAGTGCACCTCGTGCACCAACTGACAACAATCAACAAAACGGTCAAATCGTTAACACACCACGTTACGCTGAATTTGGCGGTTTATCTGGCGCAGCTAAGGCTGGTCCTAAAAACCGTATGAATGTTCAGAAACCTGGTGACGGTAAAAAAGTAATCTAATTTCTATAGGGGATAGACATGAGCTTAGAAGATATATCAATGGAACAAAGGGACGAGTTAGCAGCTCTCGCCAAGCAATTGGCTGAGAATCCTGATACTCGTAAAGACTTTTTGCGTTTAACCAAGAAGGCTAAACCTGATCTACCAATTCCTGAATTAGAAATTGAAGATGCAACTCATCGTGAATTTTCTAAAGCAAATGAACGTGTAGAGCAATTAGAACAACGCTTGCGTGAGCGTGATGCAAGAGATAAGCTTAATGAAGCCCGTCAACAATTGATTTCTAAGGGTTTCGCTCGTAACAACGAAGATATTGAGCAAATCGAAAAAGTAATGTTGGAAAAGAACATTCCTAATCACGAAACTGCAGCAGAATATTGGAAGTGGATGTCACAAACTGCGGCACCTACTCCAGCAACGACTTATAACCCAAGCACATTGGCAAAATTTGATTTATCTAAATATCAGAAAAATCCTGTTGCTGCTGCTAGGGATGAGGCTTTTAAAGCATTAAATGAGCTACGGAAAAATCCGAAGCCCATTGGTCTTTAAAAAACGGGGATTAACTAATTAAGCGGAGATAAACTATGGCTATCGGTGGTGGTATTCTTCCAGCTTCAGGTTCAACACAATTAACGGAGTTGACATACGTCACTCGTAGAGCGTTTATTCCGAAGCTGGTCGTACAACTTTATAACAGCACACCTTTAATGGCAGCCCTGATTGCAAACAGTCAACAGGCTTCTGGAGGTGTTTCCTCAGTAACAGTACCAGTTCAAGGTTCTCAATTTGTGAACGCCCAGTGGTCTGACTATTCTGGTTCTTTTAACCAGCCATCAGTACAACAAGGCGCCTACAATGCCGAGTTTAACTTGAAACTGATGATTGCTCCTGTTCCATTCTTAGGTATGGAAGGTGCAGTCCAACAAGATGCAGCTGTAATCCCATTGATTGAAGCTCGTATGAACGATGCTACAAACGTAATGATGGATGCTATGGCAACTGCTCTTTACAACAACTCCACTAACACACAGCAATTCACTGGCTTGCCAGCTGCTGTAAGTGATTCTGGTACATACGGTAACATCAACCGTTCTACCTACACATGGTGGAAATCTAAAGCTTATGCTGCTGGCGGTGTTAACCCAACCCGTCAAAACATCTTGCAATACATTTCTGGCACAGTTAAAAACTCTGCCGAAGTGCCTTCATTCGGTGTATGCGGCTTTGGTACATGGACATTATTGGCTCAAGACTATGTAGGTCAAGAACAATACGTTATCACCCCAGGCTCAGGCTTTGACGGTGAAGCAAACGGTCCTCAAGCTGCTTTCCGTGCATTGATGGTAGCTGGCGTGCCTATTTATCCTGATCCTTATTGCCCAGAAGGTACTGTTTACTTCTTGAATACTAATTACTTGTCATTGTATATCCATGAACAAGGTTCATTCGTATTCACAGGTTTTGAATCAACACTTCCTAACTGGCAAATTGGTTATGTAGGTGCAGTATTGACAATCGCTGAATTGGTAAATACTAAGCCCAAATCAATGACTAAGGTTACTGGATATAACTCACTGACTATTTAAGGAGAAAAGTTATGTCATTAGCAACCAATAAAATTTTAGTCACAGGCACCGATACCAATACGGCTGGTGCCTATTTCCAAACCACAACTGTTACAGCGACAACTGCTGGTGCTGCAATTCCAGCTGGTGTTTACTTGATGTTCCCAACTGCAAACGTAACTGTTACAGCCAATAACGGCTCCACTGTAGCTACTTTGTTAGCTAACAACACTGGTGGCGTTATTATCTCTGACGGTCAAAACGTATTTGCAACTGCTGCATCAGCAAACACAGCCGTTACATTGTTAGCAACTAATGGCGGACAAGCTGTTGGTTCAACATACGCGTAAGGAGTGATTTATGATTGCGAATCATGTTGGTGCCAAATACCCTGACCGTTTTCGTATCGCTTTAGGCAAAGTCCAAGCTGCCTCTGTAGGCGCAACAGGCAATGCCGTAGCAACTATTGCGATTACTGAGGGTACAGCTTACATTATTCGCCAAATCACTGTAGCAAACGCAAACGGAAGTATTGCTACTGCAAACGTGGCAATTATCACCAGCGATGATGGTAATACCTCAAATGCGGTATCAAACAACGTAGTGCTGTCTAACGTATCTAGCACAACTACTTATCAAGACTTAGGATTGAAAGCTGCAACACAGACTACTGTTTACACAGCTCCAGCCTTATACTTGCTAGTAAACACTGCTGTTACTAATGGCACTTGCGACATTACTGTGTTTGGTGACGTTGTAACACTATGACAACTGTGTATGTGACGAACAATTGGGAGCGCCTGATTGAAAGCGACTTCGAGTTTGTAACCTACAAATTCCCTGTAGGGGAAACTGTGGAGCTCACTGAAGAAGCCGCTCGTCACATATTCGGTTATCAAGACGAAAATAAAGAATTTTATATGGCTAGACTTGGGATCATCCACACAGTGAATGACATCCCAAAGGGATTAGAAGCTTTTAAAAAGATTGTAATCTCCACTGATAAGCCTAAACAAAACCACTCGTTATCCCCAGTGGTGGATGAAACTCCTCGTCCTGCCAAACAGGTTAAGCCTGTGAAGCAGGATGGGGATAAAATCCTAGTCGCAGGGTAACTATAAAAATCTATGGAGTTTAAATGGCTCAAACGCTGTCAGGGTATATCACGGAGGTCAGAAGGCTATTGCATGATGCCAATGGTAACTTCTACACAGACACCGAGTTAACAGATTATATCAATGACGCTAGAGAGCGCTTGGTGCGCGACACTGGCTGTTTAAGAACCATTCAGATTACACAGACACCTCTCAAGGTAAGAACAACCGACACAATCAACGGAGCGACACCTGCAAATCCGACAGCCTGGGCTGCGAATACTGCGGTATCTCTTAACGACTTTGTGTTTTCCAACATTTTTATTTATCAAGTTACTCAAGCTGGCGTGACAGGTGATGAACCGCCTGACTATCCTGCTTCTAACTCGAACTATCCTCCAAGTACGCAGTTTTTAAACGGTACTGCAGGATTAACTTATGTGGGCAATTGTGAGAATGTTTACTATCAATCATTGCCTCAGGGTGTAAGTACGCTAGATGTATTAAATATTAACTTGTACTGGGGAAATACAAGGGTTCCGCTTCGTTATATGCCGTGGACACAATTCAACGCAGAACTGCGTTTCTGGCAAAACTATATCGGGCGTCCAATATCATTTACAGTTTACGGTCAGTCACAGATATATCTATCTCCAGTGCCCGACCAAATATATCAATTAGAAATGGACACTACGATTTTGCCATCTCCATTGGTAGCTGCGACAGATCAAGACACTATAAATGATCCTTATAGCTCTCCAGTAGCTTTTTATGCTGCTTACAAGGCGAAATACAAGGAACAATCCTTTGGTGAAGCTGAAATATTTAAACAAGAGTACATCAAACAAGCACAAGCTGTGCTGAATAGCGTATTTACAAGACGACTTCCAGATCCATACACGACACTTTAGACTATGGCAGCAGTAGAGCAAAAGAAATCGTACCTAGTTGTCAAACAGTTTAAGGGTATAAACACTCGTAACAGTAGAACTGCGATTGATGACAATGAGTTTGCATGGCTAGAGAACGTCATGCCGCTCGGTTACGGCAATTTAAAGGCATTGCACGCGCCTGAAATCACTACTGTTACCTTTGGCAATACAGTAAATCAAATATTTTCCGTCAATATCAACAATAAAGACTACATTTTATCTTTTGAAAATGATGGTCGTTGTGAGTATGTTGACTTAGAAACCAATACAAAAGGAAATGTAGCTGTTACTGGTACGTTTTCTAACAGTGGGATGCGCGTATCACAATGGAAAAGTGAACGTGCATTGATTGTTGATCCTTCTAAAGGATACTGGACTTGGGATGGTACAAACCTTGTGAGCGTTGGCTCTGTAGGTTTTATTGGTATTGTTTCTGGCGGTAGCGGATATACGCAAGCACCTACTGTGGTGATTGGCGCTCCTAATGACGCAAATGGCGTACAGGCTACTGCAATCTGCACAATTACTGAAGGCTCTGGTGGTGTTAACGCAATCAGCGTAACTAACGTTGGTACTGGCTATACATCTATTCCTACAGTAACTATTGGCGCACCTAACTTATCTGGTGGTACACAAGCAACAGCTTCAGCAACTATTCAATCAGGCGGTGTAGTCGCTATTTCTGTAACAAATTCAGGATCAGGCTATACATCTGCTCCAAGTGTGACAATCACTGGCGGTGGCGGCACAAATGCAAATGCTACTGCGACAATTGCTACAGGAACGATTAACGCTGTTATTTTAACTGAGGCAGGTAGTGGATATACCTCTCCACCTTCCGTAACATTTACAGGCGGTGGCGGTTCAGGTGCTAATGCAATTTCTAGCTTGGTGACATTCCAAACAGGTACAGTGCAGTGCTTAGTCACAAGTGGTGGTACAGGCTACACAAATGCTGCTAACTTGACTGTAACTATCAGCGGTGGTGGTGGCGCTAATGCTACAGCCACAGGCATTATCAGTGGCGGTCAAGTAACTCAAATTATTATGACAAATGCTGGTAGTGGTTATACCAACGCCAGCAATATCACCGTGACAATAAGCGGTGGGGGAGGCTCTAATGCTACTGCAGAAGCTATTATTAACACTGAGCAAAATGTCGGTGTGCAGTCATTTAGTGGTCGGGTATGGATTGCTTCTGGTCGTACTGTTGCTTATAGTGCTGCTGGATCATATTCTGACTTCACTTCAATTTCTGCTGGGACTTTAACGTTAACTGATGCTACATTACATAGCAATATCGTTAACTTATTGTCTGCAAACAACTTTTTATATATCTTTGGTGAAGATAGTATCAACGTATTCTCAGATGTTCGCGTAACTACTGCGGGCACTACCTTATTTACAAACACAAACGTGTCTGCGTCAGTCGGAACAAGCTTACCTTATGCCATTTTCCCTTACTTCCGTTCAGTATTATTCATGAACGATTATGGTGTTTATGCACTGGTAGGTTCTACTACAACAAAACTGTCTGATGACTTGGACATTTTGATTGAAAATATTGATTTCAATGAACCTGTTACTTCAGGTCAAGTGCTGTTAAACAATACTTTGTGTGCTGCATTTAACTTTAAATACACTGGTGACAGCCAAGCTGGACGTTATGTTCAGGCTATTTTCTTTGAGAAAAAATGGTTTGTTTCATCACAAGGCACGATTAAACACTTGTCACCTACACAGGTTGCAGGTCAATCTATACTTTACGGCACATCTGGCACAGACCTAGTTAAGCTTTATGGCAATGCAACAGCGACTATCGCTACCACGATAAGAACAGCGCTTAATCCTATGGGTGATCCTATTCGGGATAAGCAAGCTCTCAAGATTGGTATTGAAGCTACAGCAAGTAATGTTGCACCATTTATCTTTACAGTAACAGTGGATAGCGAGAATAGATCAAGCCCTCCATATACGCTATCTTCATATATTACATGGGTTAATAATTCCAACTCTACAATAGGCTGGACTAATAACTCTATGGCATTGATTCAATGGGGAAATGTTGGATTTAATTTATACAAAACAGATGCTCAACAATATGGCAAATATCTAGGAATGACTGTACAATCAACATCACCAGGATATACCGTCAATGGTTTTGAATATGAGCATGAATTAAGAGCGAGGTTCTAATTATGGCTAAACCAGTATCAATTCCGAATAGTTTTGCGACAAGTACATCAGCGATACCGCTGTCTTACTTGGACCAGGACTTTAATGCGCTTGCTAACTCAACAAATGATTTAGCAACATATTCAAACTATGTGGCAGACACAGGATCTGCTAACGCTTACATTGCAAACTTTCCAGCAAATATAAATACATCCAGCTTAACTGCTGGTTTACGCGTTCAATTTAAGGCTGCAAATGCTAACACAGGCACATCAACGCTCAATGTGCAGGTAAACAGCGTTTCTATTGGTTCAGCCACAATTAAATTAACAGATGGTACAGATTTGCCATCTGGTGCTATTGCTGCTGGCGCTGTTGTTGATGTGATGTATGACGGAACAAACTTCCAATTATTGTCAGATAGTAACGGTGGTACAGAAACTGTAGGCAACTTGACTGTTACTGGTAACTTATCTGTTACTGGCACTTCAACCTTGCAAGGATTAACTGCTGGTAAGGGTGGAGGAACTGTAGCAAGTAATACAGCTTTTGGAGTAAATGCTTTACCTGCAAATACTACGGGCAATTACAACACAGCTGTAGGAGCTGGAGCATTACAAAATAACACAATAGGTGCAATTAACACAGCTATTGGCTTTCAAGCAATGCAATTAAACACTACTGGGTCTAATAATACAGCTATTGGATATTTTTCTCTTGGAGCAAATACTACTGGTGTAAACAATACCGCTGTTGGAAATTTCGTTAATGGTGTTGGTGCTTCTTCTACAATGGGAGCAAATACAGTAGGTTTTAATAACACTGCTTTAGGAGCTGGTGCTTTATCTAAAAATACAACTGGTAGTTACAATAATGCTGTAGGTGTTCAGGCTTTATTTAGTAATACCACAGGCAACCCAAACGATGCCTTAGGCTATCAAGCGCTATATAGCAATACTACGGGAAATCATAACGTAGGTATTGGTGTACAAGCTTTATTTACTAATACTACAGGATCAGAAAACACAGCTGTTGGTTCTTATAGCTTAAATTTAAACGTTGTTGGTGTAAATAATGTTGCGGTTGGGAGATTAGCACTGTATAGCAATACAGGAAACAATAACACCGCTCTAGGTAAGTCAGCAATGCAAAACAATGCTGGTGGCAGTAATAGCACTGCTGTTGGTGTATCAGCTGGTTTTTCTAATACTACAGGTAACGTAGATGCTTTAGGTCTTAATGCCGCATTTTCAAACACTACAGGAATAAATAATGTAGCTATTGGTTGGGATGCGTTATACAGCAATACAACTGGGCAAGCAAACGTTGCTATTGGTCGTGGAACTGGTTATGCGTCAATAAATGCGAGTAATACAGTAGGTGTTGGCATAGAGGCGTTAAGATATAACACAGCTTCCAATAATACCGCTGTTGGTTATAGAGCTTTATATTTAAACACTTCTGGAACAGTAAATTGTGCTTTTGGGTATCAAACGTTGTATAACAACACTACTGGTGGAGCAAATATTGCTATTGGATACCAAGCAATGTTTGCCAACACTATTGGTGAATTTAATACAGCAATAGGTGATTCTGCTCTAGACGCTAACACTACTGGATCTAGAAACATTGCTGTAGGTGATAATGCTTTAGGTACAAATACTAACGGTACAGATAATACTGCAATAGGTAGTGCGGCTATGATTTCAAATACTACTGGATATGCTAACACTGCTGTTGGTAGAACTGCTTTATACAGCAATACAACAGGAATACATAATGTAGCTTTAGGTCATAACACTTTATATGCAAACACTACAGGTAATTACAATACTGCTGTTGGTAATTATGCTTTAGATGTAAATACAACAGGTATCAATAATGTAGCTGTAGGATACGATGCGCTAACTTCAGCCAGCACAGCTTCTTTTAATACTGCTGTAGGTAAAAGCGCTTTAGGTTCAGTAACTACTGGTATATCTAATACAGCAGTAGGTCACGGTGCTGGTTCAGGTATAACTACAGGTCAATACAATACAGCTGTTGGAGAAGTCGCTGGTGCAGCATTAACAACTGGAAGTGGAAATACATTTTTAGGTCAATCTGCTGGATATACAGGCACGAATAATTTAACAACTGGATCTAGCAATACACTTCTTGGAAACTTTACAAGAACATCAGCAGCTGGAGCAGCAAATCAAATTGTTATTGGTGCTGGTGGAATTGGGCAAGGTGATAATTATGTAACAATCGGAATTGGTGGTACTAACTATATTTACAATCAATTTACAGTAAATGCTACTTGGACTAAAGCTTCTGATGAACGGATCAAGAAAAACATTCAAGATATGCCGATTGGCTTAGACTTTATTAAAGAATTAAAAGTTAAGTCTTATAATTGGAAACCATCCTATGATATTCCTAAAGAAATTGAAGGGTATTCAGAAGAAAATACCCAAGACACAACAGCAACAATGTACGGAATGATTGCTCAAGATGTTAAAGCTGCAATGGATAAATTAGGCTATGAACATTTTGGTGGTTGGAATGTGCGTGAATCAGATGGGTTGCAAGGTCTTTCAAATGAAATGTTTGTTTTACCTTTAATCAATGCAGTAAAAGAATTGTCTGCTAAAGTAGAAGCTTTAGAGGCTAAATTAGCTAGTAAATAAGGAGATATAAATGGGTACAACTGCTGTTAGTTTTCCAGATGTAATTTTATCAACTGCCTATATTGGTCAAAGAGAATACAGTGCTACAAATGTAGTGGTGTTGCAAATTGCTGATGATGTAGAAGGAAAGTCATTACGCGCTTTCTGCCAATTAGGTTCTGATCCATCATTTAAGTATTGGGTTACTGTACAGTCTGGTGATAACTATTCTGTAAACTGGACCAATGCTGATGTTGAAACTGCTATTAAAACATTTTTTGTTAACGCTTAATTTCATATAGGGGATAAATATGAAAAAGGTTTTGATTGGTACGCCATCTCATGATGGTAAATTAGATGTGTGGTATGCAAATTCTTTGGTAAATACCGTTAAGATTGCTCCATATTTTGATACAGTAATCATGCCAGTATATATGTCTTATGATGCTCTAGTGCAACGTGCAAGAAATGATCTTGTGAAACTTGCGATTGAAGAAGAGTTTGATGACATTATTTTTATTGATGCTGATCAAGAATGGGACCCTGAGTGGGTTTTCAAGCTACTTTCTTATGAAGAAGATGTTGTTGGTGGTACTGTAGTTAAAAAATCAGATATTCCATCATGGAATGTAAAATCACTAAATGGTGATTTAATTGTTGGTGAAAATGGTTTAATGGAAGTAGAAGCTGTAGGAACTGGCTTCTTAAAAGTTTCTAAAGCTGCATTAAAAAAGGTTTGGGACGCAAGCAAAGAATACAAAAATGAAGGCAAAACGTGCCGCATGGTATTCGACATTCAAATTAAGAATGGTGAGCTTGTAAGCGAAGATAATGTATTTTGCCAAAAATGGCGCAAATTAGGCGGTAAAGTGTTTATTGATCCTAATATGACTTGCAATCACATTGGCGTTAAAAAATACACAGGAAGCTTTGCTGAGTTTTTAGAGTATTATAATTTGCATAAAGATGAATTGAAGGAGGCATAATGTCTAACCAAGCCTTTACACCACTAGGAAACACAGTCTTAATTACAGCGGCTACTTCAGCACCTGCGCCTGTACAAGTGGCGTCTAATACCTTAGGTGGTAATCAATATCGTGTAATTAACAATGGATCAGTAACAGCCTTTTTAGGATTTGGTGCAGATGCAAATGCAGCGACTGCTAATGCTGTTGCTCCTACTACTGGCAATACAAAATTCTCTATTCCACTATTAGCTGGAACAGATGAAGTTTTAACTTTTTTGCCAAATATGTACGCAACTGCAGTAACATTATCCAGCACAGCTAGTGTTTATATCACTCCAGGTGACGGCTTATAAATGTAGAGAACTAAATGTTAAAAACCGCCAGCAATTACATTAACGCTATAGGGGCACTTGTATATCAAGGTACATGGGATGCGGCTACTAATACTCCTACTCTCACCTCTAGTGTTGGCACTAAAGGTTTTTACTATGTTGTTAACGTGGCTGGTTCTACCAATCTTAACGGCATTACTTCTTGGAATATTGGTGACTATGCAGTTTTTAATGGAGCTGTATGGGAAAAAATAGATAACACTGATGCTGTTACTTCCGTAAACGGTCAAACAGGCACGGTTGTTTTAACTGCTGCTGATGTCGGTGCAATATCAGGAAATACATACGTTATTGCTGGCACTGGACTTTCAGGTGGTGGTCAGCTTACAGGTAACGTCACACTTAATCTTGCAAATACTGCCGTTGTAGCTGGCTCTTATGGAGATGCTGCAAATGTATCTGTTATTGGCGTAGATGCTCAAGGTCGTATTACTTCTGCCACTAGCACCCCTATAGCTATTAGCGTAGGTGCTGTATCTGGCGCTGTTCCTAACACTGTAAATATTCTTACTTCAGGACTAGCTTCTGGTGGTGGAGCACTTACAGGCAATGTAACTATTACTGTTAACGATATTCCTGTTGCAAACGTCACAGGCGCTGTTCCTAATACTAGAACAGTGAGTGCGGGTGGATTACTGTCTGGCGGTGGTAATTTAGCTTCTAACGTTACTATAAGCTTAACTAATGTGCCTTTAGCCAATGTTACTGGTGCTGGCACAATGGCTAGTCAAAATGCCAATGCAGTAGTCATTACTGGTGGCACAATCAACAATACTTCACAGATAGATGGTACATACGCAAACGTAAATATCACGTCTGTTGTTTCTACTTTCCCTAATAGCTATCTAACAAATAGCGCAGTGACAATAGGCAATACGTCTGTTTCACTAGGCGGGACTATTACTTCTGTTGGCAATCTAACCCTGGCAAATGTGACTATTTCTAGCGGATCAGTAACTGCCAACGTAACATCAAGCAATTTAAACCTAACTGGCACTACATCTGCTAGTGCCACTTTTGCAACTAGCAGTTTGCCGCTTGTCCCAGAGGGATATATCACTGTGAGCATTGGCGGTGTTGCTAAGAAAATACCTTACTATGGAGTTTAAATGGAGAGCCAACAAGTATTTAACATGGTCATCACGGCTTCAGGGGCTCTTGGCGGCTGGATGCTAAAGGTAATATGGGATGCAATTACTGATTTGAAAAAAGACGTGAAAGATTTGAACCAAGAAATTCATTCTGATTTTTTACGCAAAGATGATTATCGTAATGATATTAGTGATATTAAAGGTATGCTTGGTAAAATATTCGATAAGCTAGAAAACAAGGTAGATAAACCATAATGGACATGGCTACATTATCTGCGGTTGAATTTGGCGATATTGATTCACTCGCTTTATTTTCTTTTGAGAATGGCTTACAGCATAGGTTATTCACGCAGACATTGATGGACCAGGGATTTGAAGTCCCAGTGTTTCCTATTATGGACATTAACGTGGATAATATTGACGATTGGCTTTTAGCCCATCAAGTAGAACATCAAGCGTATGCAGGTATTTTAGGATTGAATAATCCTTTTAACTTGCTAGACGTGGATGTAAACCGTGAAGAGGACTTTTACGATTGGATTGCTACACACTTATATGTGCACCAACAGATAGCCGCTTCACTTAATTTAACTTAACCATTTTTGGGGATAGAAATGGATAAACTACGGCTCTTTAACGAGGTAGCTCGCGCAGCTAAACCAATGCACCGAGATTACACGTTCATAACAGACCTAAATGTGACCTTTGTAGAGGCAGATTTAGACAGTTTAGACGTGTTATTGATATGTGTTTACTTCAGTGAAATGTATGGGATTGAGGAAGAGGTGGCAAAAACTATGTTGCCAACCCGCCCCCAGGAAATTTTTGATTTCCTAGAAACCCACAAAACACGGGAACCAAAGTCAATAGATGAGGCATTGGAGTATATAAAATGAAGATATACGTTACGCATGGACGTAAGGCTTGCACGGAATACACAGAGTTTTTGGATGATTTGAACTTCCCACAAAGGGTTCACTGGTTCCCAGAAACATATAAAAGAGTTGGCACTGGTATGTTTTATGTGCCGCATTTAGTGGCAGATAAAGTAATAGATCAGGCACTAGCAACAGAGCTTAGAGAAAACCCAATAGGGAAAACAGCTTTCATACTTGCTGGTGGCAATGCTAATTTTGCAGGGATTAACCCACGCAAAGTTAAAGAAAACAGACTGAGTTATGTATATAAGTTTTTACCGTTTACATTAACTCAGGTATATGCAGGTCGTATAGCCCAGGCTTTTGGTGCTAACGATATGATAATTACGGATAGTAGTGCTTGCGCTTCTAGCCTAAAAGTCATGATGGATGTGCAGGTTTTAATACAGCATTATGGCTTTGATAGAGTAGTAGTGCTGGCTGTAGAGGACCAAATTACTAACTCCACGTTAGATTTCTTTGGGGAATCTAAAGCTATTTTGACAGATGACAATTACAAGCCATCTGCTTTTGATAGCACTAACTATGGGTTTTATGTAGGACAGGGTGCAGCAATGGCTGTGTTTATGTCTGAGAGAGCTGTAAACAAAACTGGTATTGAACCTATTGCAGAGCTGAAAGGCGCTTATTCTGCTGGTGAAAGAATAGATAATGCGATAGGACAGCGTAATGATGGAGAAGGTTTCATGAGGGCTATAGATGGCGCCTTATACCACTCCAAAGTTGACGCAAAAGACGTAAAAATCGTGAAAACACATGGGACAGGCACCCCCTCTAACAATGTTTCGGAACGGGAAGCCACCACCAAAAAATTTTTCGATTTTGTGGCTACGTCATATAAGCCCCGTATAGGGCACACAATGGGAGTGAGCGGGCTACTGGAATCCTTACTTCTTTTTGATGATATTAGGAATGGTTTTGTACCAGCTATTCCAAACAGAACTGAAAGTGATACAATGTTTTTATCAGAAAATTGTTCTGTTCCAGATGGTTACATAATGACATTGGCTGCTGGGATGGGTAATATATATTCAGCTGCTATATTCGATACGAGGATTTGATATGGCTGATTTAGTAGATAGCAATGAGAAGCTGCTTAAAGACGATGAAATCGTACAAAAAGCAGTTATGAACATTCGCTCCCCGTATTCCTACGACCAAGTTGTAAAATCAATCCGTAATGAACTACAAATGCCAGGCACTCAGTTTATTCGTGAGGGCAATACGCTATTTATCGTTCACTACGACCATGACCGTGTAGGAACATTCAGAGCGTTAAATGCAGACACAGCGTTAAACTATGTAAATAGTAGCTGGCTTTTATGCAAAGCTTGTTATGACATGGGTTATGACGTTCTTATTACTGAATTTTATGATCCGACAATCGCAAATATTTTTGACATGATTGCGCGTCATCCACCTTATCCTGACATGGGATACAACATCAAACCTACTGTTGATGGCTGGATAGGGACTATTAAGTTAGGACCTACTAGAGGAGGGAGCATATAATGGGTGGAGTTGCTAAAGCCGTTGGCAAAGCCGTTGGTGGTGCTGTAAAAGCTGTTGGTAAGGTTGTTGAGGCTGTTGCCGAGAATCCCTTGCCAGTAGTTGCTGCTGTTGTAGCCCCTCAGATTGCACCTGCCATTGGAGCTAGTCTTGGCGTAAGTCCTATTGCCGCTACCGCTATTTCACAGGCAGCCACGTCTGCCGTTGCTACTGCTGCTAGTGGTGGGGATTTTGGAGATATTATTAAAAATGGTGCTGCTGCCGCTGCTGGAACCTATGTAGGTAATGCTGTTGGTAGTAAGGTTGCATCTAATTTTGGTGACACTGCAGGTAAAGTTTCTGCGTCTGCTGCTGGTCAAGCTGCTGGTACATTGATTGCTACTGGTGGTGACGTTGAACAAGCATTAAAAGCTGGTGTATTGGCTGGTGCTACTACTGGCGCTGTAGAGGCTGTGAAACCAGCTATTAGCAAGGTAGGCGAAGCTATATCTGAAGCTGGTGCTGGTACAGGAACCACTGCAACAACGACTTCATCACCTACTGCGCCTTCTGGTGCCTATGTTCCTACATCCCCATTTGGTACTACTGAGGCAGTTTCTGCCACTTCGCCATTTGGTACAGCAGGAACTGTGAATTTACCTACAATAACACCTAATTTTGTTGGTGCTCGCGTGCCTACATCTGCATTTGGCACTTATGAAACAGTCAGTGAAACATCACCATTTAAGACTACATCATTAAGTACACAGCCAAGTATGCAATACTCACCATCAATCCTTGAAACGATTGCAAAAGGTGCTGGAAGAGCTACAGAGGCTGGTCTTACTCAATTGGCTGAAAACTCATTATCTGCTGAAATCACAAAATTACTTGGATTTGGCGGTGAGCAAGGTGGTGGTTCAATATCAACACAAAGCACTGCAGCTCCTAGAGGTGGTTTACAAGTAACTGGTCAACCTGTTCAAGGTGCTGATGGTGCATCTTCTGCAGCTCTAGCCCAAGCATTGCGTGTAGGTGACATTGGCGCACCTTTATTTGGGACAGAGAAATCTGGACAACAACAAGCTGTATGGAATACTGCATCACTTAAATTTGATGATGAATTTGGAGCCTAATATGGGAAAAATGATGGAAACACTAAGAGTTAATATCATGGGAGATTTAACGCTCCCATCTTTAGCTCAGATTATTCGCTCTAAAGGTCGCGGTCCAGACACTATTTTGGCTCACATTACGCCTAAAGAGGCAGAAATGCTAAAGGCTAACGGTGGTGCTGGCACAATCAACCCTGAAACAGGATTGCCTGAGTTTTTCAATGGATCTGAGTATTACACCTCATACGGTGGTTATGAAGGTCCTACATACCCTGATTATTCAGGTGGCTCAACATTTGATGCCTCTAATATTTCCTATGACTACGAGCCTAGTTACGCATATCAGCCTAACTTTAGCGCTCCTACATCTAGTTTTGAACCATCATATACCTATGCACCAGCTATGGAGAATGTAGCGCCTCGTATGGACTTTACACAAGCCGCTGCTCCACGCGTAGATATATTTAGAGAACAAGCACCAATGGTTCCACAGATTTCGCGCCAAGCCCCTGCTCAAGTCATTGAACGTGTCCTTGAGCCAGGTAGAGCTGGCGCACCTGAACGTCCTGGATTTTTTGAAGAGTTAGGTCAAAATGTAAAACGATACCTAACAGAGCCTGAGAATTTGGGTAGATTAGGTACTGCTGCTGTTGGCGCTATTGGTGGCGCTAAAACAGCTAAAGCTGCTAGAGAACAAGGACAACAAGCAAAACAAGAGATGCAAGCTGTGGCTTCACCTTATGCTGTTGAAGGTCAGCGTTTGATCAGGCAAGCACAGGCTGGTGAATTGACACCTGCTAGTGCTCAAGCATTTGAGGCTGCCCGTGCTCGTTTAGCTCAAGGTATTGAATCCCGTGGTGGTGTTGGTGTACAGCAAGCAGCTAACCAATTGGCTATGTTGCGTAACGAATTACTACAAAACCAATATGACTATGGTCTAAAAGTTATGGGTATTAGTGACAATATTGCTATTGGCGCTATTAAATATGGCTTACAAGCTGACCAGTTTGTTAACGAATTGACAAACAGATACTACACAAATATCGCTAGAACCATTTATGGTAGCGCAATACAAGGATAGTGACTATGGCTAATGCAGCAGTTAAAAACTCACCGTTTGGCACAACTGAGCTAGATAGCACGCGTGCACCTAACCTTTCTGCTGTGAGAGATGGTGTTGGCGGCATTACTGGCATGGACACAATCACGCCAAAAGAACCTAAACCTTTCAGAGTAACTGGTGAACAGTTAATTGCTGAGGCTTCTAAGCCTATAGGCTATTCTAAAGAAGATTACATGAAGGCTGTTACTCCAGGCTTGAGAGAACTAGAAGGCAAGAGCCGTGAGCTTGGTGAATTTTCTGCTATGGAAAAAGAACAGCAAGCTAGATCTAAGGCTGAAGCCACCCGCATGAGAGGTGAGGCTATAACTAAACAAAAAGAAGCAATCACTGGTTCTCCAGAGTATGCACAAATGCAGGACGTCACAAACAAGATGGCTGCTGCTGAGTTTGTGCCTACAAAAGATACCGCTAAAGACTTGGCTGGGCTATTCAGTCTTGTTAGCGTGATTGGCTTTGCTATTGGGGGCGGCAGTAAAGAAAACTCCATGCAAGCTTTAAACGCTATGGACGGTATGCTCTCAGGCTACCAAAAAGGTCGTGCTGATTTGTACAAACGCGAGAAGGATGTGTTTGAAACTAACTTCAAGGCGTTAAAAGTTAAGTCAGAGGCGCTTTCTGCACGTCTTAAACAGATTGGTGAGTTAGCTGCACTAGATACTCAAGCTGCAAATGCTGAGGCTGATGCCTATTTAGCAGAGCAAGATGCTAATTTTGTGAAGATGTACAAAGACAAATATGGTTTGCCAGCTACTATTAAATACTTGGAAAACCTTAATACTGCAGTGGGTGAGGCAGAGAAAATTCAAATGAATCTAGCTGCCAAAGCTCAAGAACGTAAGCTTTCTGCTATGGGTGAGGTTTACAAGACACAATCTGCTATGGATTTGGCTGCAATTAAGGCTGAAGGTAAGGGTGGTAATAAACCATCTGCTGCACAGCAAAAGATTTACATTGATAAAAATGTACTTTTAAAAGAATTTACCGACTTGCAAAATGACTTGAGGAATCCAAGATTGCGTAAGTTAATTGATGACAACCGCGTTGCTTCTTTCCTAACAGAGGAAGGCGGTAAGATTTCAAGTCAATTAATGCAAAAGCAAATACCACAGGATTTACGCAATTTCTTAATTAAAGCTAATAAGCTGAGAAACGCATACTACTTAGATCAATCTGGTAAGGCTGTTACTGGTGCTGAAGCTATGCGTAATTATGGTGTTGTACCTAATCCTGGCGATACCTCAGAAGCAACATCACAGAAGATTGACCAGATGATTGAAGGTCTTAATACTACTATTAAAGGCTATCAATCCTTTTATAGTATGCCTGATATATCTGCACAGATTCAGTCAGGACAAATTCTTAAAGCGCCTACACAGCGTGGTGAAAGCGCATTTGGTACGCCTGGTGGATCTGGAGTTATTCAACCTGGCACTATCGAAAGCGGTTTTAGATTTAAAGGCGGTAATCCTGCAGATCCTGACAATTGGGAGGAACTATAGATGGCTGAAAAACCCTGGGAAAAATATTCTGCTCCTACGGAAACTGCAGAAACACCATCAATGTCATCTAAGAGTGGTCCGTGGGATAAATACAAAACCACAGAGCCACCTGAAGAGCCTGGTCTTGAGCCAGTAGGATTTTTGGAAAGCGCCCTTACGCCTATTAAAGCATTACCTGCAGTCTGGGGTGCAGCTGAAGTAGCGAAGCGTTATGCTATTCCCAAAGCCGCACAATTTGCTTCCAAAATAGTGCCTAAAACTGGCAGAGAAATGTTAGAACAGATTGGATTGGCTGGTACTGCTGGCGTTGCTGGCGAGGCTGCTTCACGCGCTGTTCCTGAAGATTACAAAGGGTTGAAACCAACTGCTCGCGTATTAGGTGAGTTTGCTGTCCCTGGAGTAGGCTTTCTTACTAGAGGTATAGGTCGCGGTCCTAGTCCATTAGTGCCACAAGAGCGTTTAGCATCATCTGAATATTTAACTGAAGAGATGCGTAAAAGCGGTAACATCCTTAAAGGTCCAAGCTATTCACAATTGAAAAAAGGTCCTGAAGGCACTGTTAGTTTAGCTAGACAAGAAGCTCAACAAGGCACTACTAACCGTATTCTTAATGAATCTTTAGGTTTAGAGCCTAAGAACATATTTGGTCAGCAAGAGTTTAATGCGGCTAAGAATATGCTTACTGGCGAGTATGACAACATACTTGCAGATAAGACTGTTACCTTTGAGCCTAAATTCTTTGATGACTTAGGTAAGATACTAGAAGAGGAAACTGGTATTGCTGGCACTGGCGTTAGCTTTGGTCAGTCTAAAGCTATTCTTAATTCATTGAGCAAAATCACTGGATTGCCTGAGAAGTTTAGATCAAGAATCAATGCCATCTCTGGACTACCTGAGGACCAAGTAAGCCCACAACAAGCTGAAATGGCTTTACAAACTGTGAGAGAGATATTGCCAGTGTTGCGTAGCCAGCCATCTATTACGATGGATGCTCGTAACTACAATACTATTCGCAGTATTCTAGGTGATGCTGCTGCCCGTACTTCTTTGAATAGAAGCGCAAGAATATTGCGTCAAATGCAAAATGCTTTTGATACAGCCGCAGATACATCATTGCCACCAGAAACAGTGAACGCATTAAAGACAGTGCGTAGCCGTTGGGAAGCATTAAAGACAGCTGAAGAGGCTCAATTGATGGCAGACCAGCCAGGCATTGTGACTGCTGGGGATATTGGAAAAGCGATTCAAAAACGTATTCAAGAGGGTTCAATCTATGGCTCTAACAATCCACTCTATAGGATTGGTCAGTCAGGATTATCTCTAACTGGACGCGGTGGTGTGTCACCAGACCTAAAAGCTACTGGTGGTCGCACTCCAACATCCATTAAAACTGGTGGTTTCATTGACGTGCTGAGAGGTATTACACAGCCATTTACGCTGTATCCTAAGGCTAGACTGCAATCACCATTGCCTTTTGCTGAATCATATACAGCTCCAACTGTTGCACCTGTTGTAACAAACCCACGTCAGGAAGGGAAATAATATGCCATTGAAGCGCGGATCAAGTAAGAAAACCATCAGCACTAACATTGGTGAGATGGTTCGTAAGTTTAAAGAAACAGGCAAAATTGGTACCAGCAAGCCTGGAAGCATACGCCAAGCTGTTAAACAGTCTGTAGCGATAGCTTTCCGTAAGGCTGGCAAATCTAAACGTAAGTCTGGAAGGTAGGAATATTATGTTTACAGAACGCATGGATAATCAGAATCCAATGAAACGTGAACAAATGAAAGAACAAGAGCGCACTCAGTCTGGACGTCCAGCTATGATTATTGCGAAGATAGAGCGCACTATTGCAAAACCCATGATGAAACCAACCCGTAAAGCAAGGAGATAAGAATGAAGCAAGGATACAATGACCGCATGGACGAATCTATGGCTATGCGTAATGGCTCTAAAAAACAATCTATGAAGGACAGACGCGATGAAAGTAAAGGCATGGAAAAAGAGATGGGAAAACGTGCGTATAGCGCTGTTAAAACTATGAAGCGTGGCAGAAAGAGCACACGATAATGGCTAAACAGGGGAAGGGGATAAACCCTGATTTAGAGGCTGCAATCAGCCAGCTATTAAAAAGCGTAATGAGTGATCCTATGGCGTCCCTCACTGATAAAGCAAAAGTCCTAGACAGAGCGCTGAAGCTAGAGATGGTTAAACTCAAGCTACAGAACGATGAGTGGGGTTCTGCATTTAACAGTGGTGATGATGATGATGAAGATGAATAGTGTTATACTATGATTGCTTTTTTATTATCTAGAGGGGATAAATATGGACGCATTACAAATGGTAAGATTGGCACTGAGCGTTATCACGGAAAGGTTGTTGACGATATTATCGTTGATAGGAGTATTCGTAATAGCGATGTATTCAGTTCTGGAACCAGACTTAATCAGACTAGGAACAGCGATAGTATTTGCAGTCTTTGCTTACGCCCTAGTCAAAAACAAGGAGCATGAAAATGGCAAAGATGAACGGTGATATGGAAATGGAAAAGAGTGAGTATGTTGGTGGTGCTAAGGCAGTACGCCCACAAACACCATACGATGCTTGCTCACCACAAGAACGCTGGACACCAGGTAAGGCTCCAGTAGGCGGCTTTAGAAGCACTTTTGACTTTGGTCCTCAAGGCAAAACAACTACTGGCGTTACACCTTTCCAAGCCCCAGCTTTAAAAGGCAAAGCAAATAGAGGTTACTAATCATGGCTAACAATATTTCATTTCAGCCTATGGGAAATTGCGTTGTTGCAACTGCAGCTACTGCTAACGTGCAGGGTAATGTAGTAACGATTACGGCTGTTAGTCCATCTAATCAATATTATGTATGTAATACTGATAAGAATAATCCTGTGTTTGTAGCTTATGGTGAAACAGCAAACATTACTGCTACTATTCCTGATGGCAATAGTTCTGCAGTGGTAGCTATTCCTCCATATAGTCAAAAGGTTTTTACTGGTCCACAGTGCAGTCCAACAAAGACTGTTTACATTAGAATTATTGCAGAACATAACAATGCAAAACTATATGTAACTCCTGGCGAAGGAATTTAATGCAAGCACAGTGGGACAAATATCCTAATTTCTCTAAGGCTGAGTTTGATTGCAAAGCCACTGGAGAGAACAATATGCAGCATGAGTTCATGGAAAAACTACAAGCTATCCGTACTGAGTACGGTAGATCCATTAGCGTGACTAGCGGTTTCAGATCAGTTAAGCACCCAATAGAGGCAAAGAAAACTCATAGCAATGGCGAGCATACACAAGGGATGTGTGCAGATATTGCTTGTACTAACGGAACAGATAGGTTTAGACTAATTCAGCTTGCTTACAAGCATGGCATTACTCGAATCGGGATTGCAAAAACATTTTTGCATCTTGGTATTGGCGGTAAGAACCTACCAAACAATGTTGTTTGGGAATATCAATAGGGAGGTATTATGTTTCCATATATTTTAGAACGTGCAAAAGAGCCATCTACATGGCGTGGTATTGTTTTACTAGCTACTGCTGGTGGATTAAACGTAGCACCTGAAATGGCTACTTCTATCATTGAAGTAGGTATTGCAGTGGCTGGCTTGTTAGGTATTCTTACTAAAGATAGTAAGAAATAAACTTTAATATTTTAAGGAGATAATTATGTTTGGTGCATTAAGAAAAAGTTTACCTGGATTGGCAAGTGGCATGAGAAACTTAGCTAAAAATGTTGCTGATAGCAAAATGATACAGCGCTCTTCTAGCGTAAAACCACAAGCTCAACGCATGACAACCAGCCGTAAAGCTGGAAGATAATGGCTGTAAGCTTATCCATTAAACGTGGTGAGAAGCTACCTGTAGCTCGCGGTGCTGGTTTAACTGCGAAAGGTCGCGCTAAATACAATCGTGAAACAGGTAGCAACTTAAAAGCACCCGCGCCTAATCCTAAGACTAAGCGTGACGCTGCTCGTAAGAAATCCTTTTGTGCCCGTATGTCAGGTATGCCTGGTCCTATGCGTGATAGCAAAGGCAGACCTACACGCAAGGCTGCATCATTAAGACGATGGGGTTGTAGAAGATGAAACCAGGACTGTACGCAAATATCCATGCTAAACGTAAACGCATTGCCGCTGGTAGTGGTGAGCGTATGAGAGCCGTAGGTAGTAAAGGCGCTCCAACTGCTGAAGCTTTCCGTAAATCTGCTAAGACTGCTCGCAAATCCAAACGATAATTGGTGAGGTACTAACGCGCTTAGGGCAAAACTGAGTGCTAATCTGCGCCACCATAAATACGCTTTCCCTCATGATCCTTAAGGTGCTGGAATCAGCTGACCTTCAAACGTGTAAGTTCCTATGTGAGCTAATCTAACCCACGGTGCTCCCCAAACTTTAACGCCATTCTTTCTAGCGACATAACAGAAATGATAATCTTCGCTCAGTAATCTGTTAGTTTCAGGCTCAATACTTGTGGCAAAGTATTCCACGATAGGTGCCTGATTCTTGATAGAACCGCCCAAATCCGTGACATCATTGTTGTAGGTAGGGCAGACATCATGTAGCTTCTCAAAAACCTCGCGTTTGATCAGCATGAATCCTGTGCCACCATTCCATATCTCGACAGGCTCATTCACTGGCACGACTACCTCGCCTTGATAATTGACTAGGTTAACCACAAAGGCGCCTGTGTAATACTTGAGCTGATCTAGTGGTACTTCAGCCTCAATGCCACGCTTCACGCTGGCAAAGTTAATTTCTTTTTTAGGATACATACCACAGATAACTTCTTTATCTGCCTTGAGCATTGCTACTACGTCCTCTGGATTGAAGCGTATATCGCTATCAATAAACAATAGGTGAGTAGCATCTGAGTTTAAGAAGCCGTGTGTCAGTGCGTTTCGTGCGCGGGTGATCAGGCTTTCGTTGAACATGAAGCTGAAAACGGTTTCAATCCCTTCTCGCTCCATTGTCTTTTGTAGCATTAAAACTGATTGAGCATAGTAGCCATAGCATTGACCACCATACATAGGCGTGGCTATAAATAGTTTTGTCATGTTTATCCCCAAGTTAAAAATAGGTGAGGGATGATCAGATTACGCAGTCCCTCGGCTACGCTAACTAACTGTTTGCCAGCAGGTGCAAACTCTTTGCTGATCTCAAAGGGGTTTAAGATATATCCTCAACACGCAACACATAGCGACCTTTGCTATTCTTACGCCAGCCGTGCACTTCTATTCGTATGCCAGCCTCGCGTACTTTGCCTACTGTTTCCGATTCCTGAATCTTTTTAATTCGAGCAGAAACAGCTTGTGCCGTAACTTGCACCGCAAGCACTTCATCTTTGCGTATAGCCAGTAAGTCACACCATCCCCATAGGTCTTGTCTGATTCGTGCAAAAGGATTCCAGTGTTCTACGATAGCAACAAAGTATCCTAGTTCTCTCAAGTGCTCTAAGCTTCTTTGTGTTGGAGTTTTAGCTGCCATGATTATATATTAAAAAGGCACTTCGCTATCATCAGCATAATGATCACCTAGATCCGTGTTGTTTAGTTCACGCGGATACTGGCTATTGATCTCAGCTTCTTTCTGTTTCTTTTCCTCGTCTTTATTCTGTCTGTAGGAATCTTCTGACAGCATCAGGATTACTCCCTTGTCTGTGCGTCTTTCCCAGCATCCTAAGTACAGAGTATCCCCAGCTTTTAAATCTCTTGATAGTACAAACTTGCCGTTATAGTCGGGAGCCTTCTCACTAGCCTTTTTAAGATTCGTAAGTAAACTTCCCGTTCCTGCTTTGTGTATAAACTCAGCCACATTATTCTCCTCTAATTTTTGCTATTGTTGATGTAATCTCAATGCGTTCCATCGCTGATAGCTTGTTAATAATAGTGATGTTGGCATCACGCAAACCATCTAGCTTACTAGATTTATCCTCTTTGGAGTATTTAGGGCTTTCCCATATCTTCCTGTACAAGTCCGTGTAAACCTTAATCCATTCTGACGCTGTGCCGTATGCGCCATAAGGCTTTTCGGTTCCAGGGATGTACAACGGGATAAGCAATGCGTCTGTGTCACTCTCAAGATTATCTAGTGCGTCTATCGCATTGACTGTGACTGTAACTGATTCCACTGGTGGTGGTGTTACGTCAATTTCCTTTGTTGGCGGTGGATCAAAGTCCTGTATTTCTTCAGGTGTGTATGTTCCTACCACGCAACCTGGGAATACTGTGCGTATGCCTTCGCTGATAACGCGAGCACGCAACATAGCACGCGGATACTTCTCCCATCCACTGCCGCCTTTGATCAAGCCAATACTTCTAGCCTGATCTATTGTCCATGACAGCGTGATACTGCCGCCATTTGGATGTGTGAATACGCCAGTTACTATCTTGTCTGTGTATTCTTTCCAATCCACTTTACCTCCAGCTGCCTGAAATCGTGCCAACATAGCGTCAGCTTTCAATGCTGGTCTGCCTTGAATGATGTGATAATCACGCGCAGCCATTGCTGGATGTAATCCTTCTGCCTGTGCAATAGCCATGAGTGCAAGCACTTGTTCTTTAGTCTGTAAGCCAAACAGCTTAGACTTGGCTATGGCATCAGCCATCTGATCCATTTCTTGAAACGGAATAATGTTACTCATCATCTACCTCCAGTTTAATTTTGCCTAATAATGCACCACCAGCATCTTTGTCATGGTATATCCTATATTCTATTTGCCCATTTGTGCTAGTTCTATACACATACAAATACTGTGGATCTTTAGGTTGTGGCTTGATGCGGTATTCCCAATGCTTTTCCTCAGTCCAATCACCATCAAATTGTTCCCAATCACTCCAAATAATCTCTTTAATGCTAGGTGAATGGCATCTTTGCTCAATCTCTGCACCATCAGCCCATGCTTTAATTTCTTTTGCCCATTTATGTGGCTTCATAGTATGCCCCTAACTTAATCTGTATTGCAAATAATCCTATAATGATAGCAATATACATGAGGTAGCGTAAAATGTTACGCACTGGTGTTTCTTTTTCTGCTGGATAATACTCCGAGCCGAAAGCCTCTTTTGCTGTTCTAGGATAGTGAAAATCGTGTCTGTTATAGCCATGAAATCTCATAATTCAAAACTCCTTCCCCGCGGTAAGAAAATTTACGTTTTTCATTTCACGATAAATCTGCGTGACCCTGGTTGCTCTATGACAAATTGTTCATAGACCTCAGGCATGGATTGTTTGAATAAATCGCTGGAAAAGCGCTTAGAAGGCTTACTAGCACGCCATGTGACTAATGTTTCACCACTAATACTAACAATGTCGCTATAGTCTTGCATAGCGTTTCTAATAGCTGTTTCCAAAACGTCTGATTGTTCTTCATAAGCTTTTATCATCCTTTTTATCTCTTTGAGCTGCAAAATAGCCGTTTCTACTGGCTGTGTTGCAATCAGTGATTGTCCGTTGTCTTTTGGGTAAAGTAATTTCGTCTGTTCGACTGTTTCTGGCGCTGGTAGCGTTTCTGCTACTACATGGCTCCAGTAAACCGCCATTTGCTTCACAAAATCCTCTTTTTGATCATCTGTGAAGGTATATTCAAACGTCTGAAACTCTTGACCGCCAAATAACACGGCTAGGATGACTGTATCTACCCTGTGAACAGTAGCTTCATGTAATAACTGAACATAGTCAGCCATAGGAATACGCCTACTATCAACATCAAACTTATTACGGCTCCCAGCGTTGTAGTTTTTAGCTTCCACGAGAGTTTTGCCATCACTACTAATGAAATCAAAGTGACTGCGAAGCCAGTTATGATCAGGGTGTGTAAGAGAATAGTCGGCATCTTTTAATTCCATTTTTAGTTTATCTTGCGCCAGCTTGCCGATTATCGGTTGCATGACATGACCCATTTGTACTGCTTCTACATCTGATAAATCGGGCGCCTCTAGCTTTCCCTGCTTGATCATGATGGTTTCTATTGCTTTGCCGTTTACTGCATTACGACTATCTGTAGCCCACCATGCGCTGTTACGCACTTCAGGCTCAAAATCTGCTCTATCGTTAGCCATTTGTATCTCCTACCTTTTTTAAAGCTTCTACAAGCTTGTGTGTGATTGAACACTCTTTCCTGCCTACCACCTCAATATAGCGCATAAATATCAGCTCATTTACACGACCAGCCACTGATGACATTTCCATATTGGCTAGGCGGGATAATTCCCTGCGTGTATAGGCGCGGTTTAGGTGCATGACATCAAGAATTTGCTGTTGCTTCTTGCCCAGTGCTTTTGACGATTTTAGGGCGTCATAAGCCTCTAGGCTGGTATCAGCCATATCTGTGTGCATGATGATCTCCTACCAGCAGTTAGTGACCGTGCCACATACTTGGCAGGTAATAATTTTGCCGTTGATAATGTAGGTGTAAGTCTGACAGGCATAAGCCGTAGCAGATAAGCCTAATAGGGCTAGGATTGCAATTACAGTAGCTTTTTTCATGATAATCTCCAGTTAGTTAAAAAGGTTTTTCAGGTAATTCAGCCGTTTCATACTTAAGCCAAAAATCAGCCTTAGGCGTGAATTTTAATCCTACAGTGCCACATAGCGTTGAATCAGATCTAGCAATATGACATTCGTAGTATTTGACCTCTCCTGAAACAAGGTCAATTCGTGGGTTCTTTTTACAAGTGGGCAAAACAGAAAACTCTGGCTCTATGTTTGCCTCACGATAGTGCTCACATTCAACACAAATCTTGGTAATTCGCATAAATATCCCCCAGTTAAGTTAGTTACATTATTACATTATTTGATTATATTATCCTTGTCAACAGGTTTCGATTTCTGATCCTCTTGTAGCTTTCTATCCTCAGCTTCATCTAATTCCTGCTGCCAGCGCCATAAGTCCTTGCCTACAGCGTCCCACCATCCTTCGTCATCTCTGTTCATCATTCACCTCTTATCTTGGCTTCTATTGCACGAGCAAATTTAGATAAATGCTTTCCAGCAAACATATCAGCCCATAAATTATTATCATTTAATGGATAAAGTTTAAACCAGACATCTTTTATCTCATCATCACTTAATTGCTTGGCTGGATGGGTGTGTTTTGGTGAGAAATTTCCATTCTTATGTCTTATTAACGGCACAGGCTCTTGTGTTGGATGCTTACTAGATTTTTCCAAAACAAGTCTATTTACTGAAATGCCAAGACTATATCCAACAGGCTCTTGCTCTTGTTGCTTTAATGCTTCTTTGCAAGCGTTGATTGCTTCATCCAAAAAGTATTGAAATCTTCCACCATCAATGTTTTCCATTGTTTCAATCGCCATCTTTAATGCTTCATCTTTAGTTTTCATGGCAACATCCCTATTATTACATGAGTAACATTACCTTTTGTCACTTCGATAGTGCACTCTTTATGCCTGTTTAATGTTGCATTTATTACTAAACTTGACACCAGCAACATCCCTAAAATACCTGAAAAAAATCCTGCCACTATGCTTCTATCCATTTTTGATCTCCTGTGGATAAGTCTGTGGATAACCTGTGGATAACTTTTAACGCATTATAATATTTATAATTGTTTGTATATTATATGCTTACGAAGTAAGCATAATTGTTATTGTTTATATATTTGTAATCGTTAATCATTATTTCTCTATAATATAAACATAAATAGAGATTGCCTATTTTTTAGGCAGATCATCATTTTTATAGGTTTTTTCACAAGAATTTACCCATTCCTGAAAATCTTTTGCATATACACTCTCAGGAACATCTTTTAACTGCTCTAAATCTTGCATAAACCTATCTAAAAACGATTTTCTTTCGTTTTCCATGTTATCCCCCATGTAAACCTAAAATCGTGCGTATAATCGCTTAAATTTCGTAATCTTCATCTTGGTAATCGTCCAAATCGGATAAATCAAAATCAGCTGCTCTATCCACTTGTATGCTTACCATTGTCGAATTACCTGATAGGCCTAGCGCTTCACATAGATCTATCCACACTCTATCGTTAGAAAAATCCGTTTTATACAGATTGACTATGAGTTCATTCATTTTTCATCATCTCCTGATCAAACATCTCGCCTCTGATATATTCTTTAAACACTTTGAATACATAATCATCGTATGAAAAGAAAATACCTGCAAAATCACCAGCTTTAATGCCTAATTTGTCTTGAATATGCTTGACGGCAACATTCACGGCATCTTCAGCGAGTGAATCTATCTCATTGTTAGTTAATTTCATCATTGCACCTCCACAACATCGTAAATACGCCATCCATCTTCATTTGTGACGGTAAACTCCGCCCCATCCATTTGATCAGCGATATATTGAGCCTCTTCTAAGTTTTCAGCCTCAATATCAGCCTCAAGTTCTACTTCATACACTGCCAGCACTTTGAATCTAGGCATCATTAAGTCCTTTCGTATTAAATTGAACATCTTTAGCGCGGATAGTAATTTCCCAATCGCCTATGTACTCGACTGGCTTATCTGTATATCTGCCTATGTATTCCAGCATTGCGGATAGCAATCCGTCATACAATTCATGATCTATCGCATCAACGGGCAATTTAAAATCTATCCCTTTGTGAGTAAAAAGCGCTTCAGCTTTAGCCATCATTGTTTCATTTTCTACATTCATGATAGTGCCTCTTCCTGTGTTAAATATGCCGCTACTATTTCGTCAATATCATCGGTTTCTAGCGTGATATTCATATCTTTACAAATTTGCATGGCTTTTTGAACGATAAAGAATCGCCATTCAGCCCGCGTCATATCTGTAAACTTATCATCATCAGGATGATAGTTCGCTACTTCTAGCGCTACTTCAGCAAGTAAAAATTCACTCATAATAAAGCCCCTATATTAGTTAGATTATAAGATTATCACAATGATAATCCGATAGCCCTATCTTTTTGGGATAAAGCTATCAGGTATCACTATGCAACGGCTTTTAGATCAGGTTTAGCAGGTTCTAGCCATTTAGGGCGGGAATAGTTCTCGAAAGCGCTATCTGTTTTTCTTAACGGCATCAATAAGCCCATCCCGAAAATGTCATATTCAGGTTTATTAGCGCCTATATCGACAATAGCCACCTTTTCGCCATTTTGCTTGATAAAGCAATCTAGGTTTTTAGTGCCATTGATAAAATTAGCCATCTTTTTGAAATCGGAAATGTAATCGGAATTGTACTGACCAGCTTCACCAGTGACGGAATCGGGAATAATTCTGTGCCACTCTGGGAATTTGCCATCTATACCTGCCACGCGTATGCAATTGCCATTGTATTCAATCACTATCCTATTGTTATCAAAATCGTAGTCAATAAGCGCGATAGGTTGGTTTTTGTCCATCATCTTGATTAAGTTTTTAACAGTTTCAAGCGGAATAATGAAACTATAGTCACGATCCGCTTGTATAGCGTCATTTTTGATTAGTGCCATCCTGTGCCCGTCAGTAGCAACAAGATAAAAGCCGTCATTTTGCTTTGCCTCAAATTGCAAGCCGTTTAGATAATAACGAATTTCTTTGCTTGGAATAATGACGCTCAAGCCTTTTACAAAGTTTAGATTGAGTTCAAATTGCATGATAAATGCCCCTATAAGTTAGTTAGAATTAACAGAAAACGCTATATTTTGCATTTTCTCGGATAGTTTAATGCTATCCCCTAAGCCCGCTAAAAATAATCGAATAACGGGCTTAAAAAAAGC
>JACCDT010204355.1_pt1 | contig 37197 bp, 49 predicted proteins | sample 7446291 | NCBI WGS metagenome assembly JACCDT01 (sample SAMN15323446, study PRJNA562643) | freshwater metagenome | isolation source: river surface water | place: USA:Blue River Watershed | collected 2017-08-17
AAAGAAGAATCACCCGGGGTGTTGGGCTGGCATCCAACAATGCAGAAGGCTGAACGCTTCGCCGCCCTTGTCGCCGCAGCCGAGCGCGAGAAGGTGGCTGCCTGGATGGTGGAGCGCAGCTATGCCACGGGGCATGGCGATACGACCGAAGACCTGCTTAAGGAGTTGGAGTGGCAGATCCGCGAGTCCGAGCGCGAGGCGTGTGCGAAGGTGTGCGACGACCTTGTGCTGCACCAATACTCAGCAAGCGGTTGCGCCACCGCCATCCGCGAAAGGGGGCAGCAATGATGTGGATGATCGTCGCCGCGCTGGCCATTGCGGGCCTGGCCGCGCTTGCCCTGCTGGGCATCTTGACCTGGCTGGACATGCGAAGGGCTGACTGATGGACTTGCGCGAATACCAACCCCGAGACGTGTTCAAGCCCCTGCACAACCGCGACAAGCGCTGGACGGTGGTGGTCGCCCACCGGCGCGCGGGCAAGACGGTGGCCATGTGCGCGGACCTGGTGCTGGGCGCGCTCGAGACGGCCCTGGCCAAGCCCCAGTTCGCGTACCTGGCACCCCAGCGTGACCAGGCCAAGCGCGTCGCCTGGGCGTACCTCAAGGACCTGACGCGTCCGATGTGGTCCAAGGCGCCCAACGAGTCGGAGCTCAAGCTGTCGATGCACAACGGGCACGGGGGCGAGAGCACGATCTACGTGGCCGGGGCCGACAACTATGACGCCCTGCGCGGCATGTACTTTGACGGCGTGGTGCTCGATGAGGTCGGCGACATCCGGCCGAGCGCCTGGTACACCGTGCTGCGGCCGGCGCTGTCGGACCGCCGCGGCTGGGCGATTTTTGCCGGGACACCCAAGGGTAAGAACCTGTTCTGGAACCTGCGCGAGGAGGCGCGGTTAAACCCAAAGACTCACATGCTGCTGGAGCTGCCGGCCAGCAAGACGGGAATCATTCACCCGGACGAACTGCGCGACGCGAAAGCCCAGATGACGCCCGAGGCGTTCGAGGTCGAGTACGAGTGCTCATTCGACGCCGCGGTGCCTGGGGCGTACTACGCCAGGCAGATCGGTGAGGCGTACGAGGCCGGGCGCATCGGGGCGTTTCCGGTTGATCGCGAGCTGCCGGTGCACCTGGTGGCTGACCTGGGCTACACGGATTCGTGCTCCTGGTGGGGCTGGCAGGAGACGGGTGACGGGTATCGGGTGGTCGAGTTCATGGAGGACGACAACCAGGCGATCGGGCATTACATCGACTGGGTCAAGTCCCGGCCGTACAAGGTCGGCCAGGTCTGGCTGCCGCATGACGCCCGCGCCAAGAGCCTGCAGACGGGCAAGTCGATCATCGAGCAGTTCCTGGCCAGCGGCATCACGCCCCGCCTGGTGACGGAGATGAGCCTGCAGGACGGGATTGAGGCGGCCAGGCTGATCCTGCCGCACTGCTGGTTTGATGAGACGCCCACCTATGACGGGGTGGACCACCTGCGCGCCTACATGCGCGAGTGGGACGAGAGGACGCAAACCTACCGAAACCGGCCGAAACACGACCAGCACTCGCACGCGGCGGACGCGTTCAGGTACCTGGCCCTTGCTGCGCGCCCGGTGGTGGGAAAAAAGCAAGCGGGTTCTAAAATCGCACCAAAGCAGGCCGGGGGGGCGAACTATGCCTTCTCACTTGAAGACATTTGGGACACCGCGCCCACCCAGTCGCAAAGGATCGGATGATGGACTCAGGACGAATCACCAGCGCGAGCGATTTTCAGAACACACCCGCTGGGCTTGCGCAGCGCTGGAGCACTGAGATCGACGCCTCCAAGCAGGAGCTGCAAAAGTTCCACGACGATGCCAAGCGCATCGTGCATCGCTACCTGGACAAGCGCGACGACTTTGGCAAGGACCAGTCCCGCGTGAACCTGTTCTGGTCCACGATGAAGGTGCTGCTGTCGATGCTGTATGCGCGGCCCCCGAAGGCGGACGTGTCGCGCTCGTTCCAGGACTATGAGGATGACCAGGCCCGCGTGGCCGGCACGATGCTGCAGCGAATCCTCAATCGCGGGTTCGATGACGACACCTCGGCCTGGGACGCGGCCGTGCGTAACGGCATCGAGGACTGGCTGGTGGTGGGCATGGGCCAGATCTGGCTGCGCTACGAGGTGAAGACTGAGCAGTACGAAGTGCCGGCCGTGTTCGATGAGTTCGGCCAGGAGCTCTCGCCGGCCACTGAGGCCGAGCGCATTGTCGATGAGGACGCGCCCGTCGATTACGTGTTCTGGGATGACTTCTTCTGGTCCCCGGCGCGTATCTGGCCCGAGGTGCGCTGGGTCGCCCGCCGCGTGTACATGACCAAGGACCAGCTGGTTGAGCGGTTCGGTGAAGAGATCGCCCGCATCGTGCCCCTGCAGGGCAACAAGACCTCCGACAAGAACACCAACACCGAGACGCCCAAGCACGACCCGTGGAACAAGGCCGAGGTCTACGAGATCTGGTGCAAGGAGAACAAGAAGGTCTATTGGTACGCCAAGGGTGCCGATGTGATCCTGGACGTGAAAGAGGACCCATTGCGCTTGGACGGTTTCTTCCCGTGTCCCAAGCCTCTCGCGGCCAACGTCACCACCAGCAACTTCATGCCCCGTGCTGACTACGTGTTCGCGCAGGACCAGTTCAACGAGCTCGATGAGATCAACACCCGCATCACCTGGCTCACGCGTGCTGCGAAGGTGGCCGGCGTGTACGACAAGGCGGCTGACGGCGTGCAGCGTGTGTTCTCGCAGGCGGTGGAGAACCAGCTGGTGCCGGTGGACAACTGGGCGATGTTCAGCGAGTCCGGCGGCATCAAGGGCAAGGTCGATTTCGTGCCGATCGACATGATCGTCAACTGCATCAACTCCCTGCGCCAGTATCGCCAGGACAAGGTGATGCAGATCTACGAGGTGCTGGGCGTGTCGGACGTGATGCGCGGCAGCTCCAAGGCTAGCGAGACGGCCACCGCACAGCAGATCAAGGCTCAGTTCGGCTCCACCCGTGTGCAGCTCAACCAGTTCTACATCGCTGACTGGATCTCGCAGGCCCTGCGCATCAAGGCCGAGATCATCTGCAAGCACTGGCAGCCCGAGACGATCATCCGGCGCAGCAACATCGAGCGCACGCCTGACGCGCCGCTGGCGATGGCCGGCATCGCACTGCTTAAGCAGGAGGAGATGCGCGAGTACCGCATCACCATCGAGGCTGACTCGATGGCCGCGCTCGATCAAGCGCAAGAGCGCGACGCGGCCGTGCAGTTCATGCAGGGCCTGGGCGCGTTCGTGTCGCAGGTCGCGCCGATGGCGCAAAGCGTGCCGGGCGCCGCGCCTGTTCTGCTGTCCATGCTGCAGTGGGCGATCAGCAAGTTCCGCGTGAGCTCGCAGATCGAGTCGGTGCTGGATCAGGCGATCGCGGGTCTGAAGCAGCAGGGCATTCAGCCCCCGGGCCCGAGCCCGATGCAGCAGGCGGAAGTGGCCGAGAAGCAGGCCGGCGCACGCGAGCGCATGGCCAAGGCGTCCGACACCGAGATGGACGCACGCATGAAGGCGATGCAGATGGGGATGATGCAGCCCCAGCCGCAGCTGCCGCCGGCCGCGCCCCAGATGCCGCCCGTCAGTGGTGGCATGCCCCCGATCCAGTGAGGTGAACCATGACCAAGGCAGAAGAATTCGTGAGCATGGCCCTGCTGGGCCGCGACCTGGCGCACCTCGCGCATTGGAAAACCAAGAGCTACGCCGAGCACGTCGCACTTGGCAAGTTCTACGACGGTCTGCTCGAGCTGCTGGACGGTTTTGTCGAGCAATATCAGGGCTATTACGGCAAGCGCCTGGCCATCGAGCTCAAGGCCAAGCAGACCGACGACATTCGCCAGCTGCTCGAGCAGCAGTGCGAGTGGATCGAGATGTACCGCTACCAGGTGTGCGAGCGTGAGGACAGCGCGATGCAAAACACCATCGACGAGATCCTGCGCCTGTACCAGACCACCGCATACCTGCTCACGTTGGAGTGAAACATGGACGCCAATTCCATCATCCAGGCCTTGCGCGACCGCGGTCGCAAGTTTGTCTCGCTCGATAGCCCGCAGGACTCGGACCTGGGCGACATGCTGATCGACATCGGCGCGGGTTTCGTGCCGGTGGTTGGCACAGGCACCAGCGCTCGCGATTTCGAGCGTGCGCGCCGCGAGGACGACAAGCTGGGCATGGCGTTGTCGGGTCTGGGGATGATCCCGGTGGTCGGCGGCGTCACGTCCGGCATCAACAAATTGCGCAAGGGCGGCAAGGCCGTCGAGGCGGCAGTGGACAGCGCGAACGCCGCGACGCCGTCGCTGCGCGAGACGCTGGACGCGGCCGTCAAGCAGTCGGAAGACGCGCCCGCGGCGCTCGCCGGGTTCGGCAAGAAGAAGGCCAAAGAGGCCGCGCGCCAAAAAGAGATCGAGAAGGCCATCAAAGAGGCCGAGCAGCGCGCTGCAGAGTCGGCCGGGCAGAGCGTCGAGGCGCAGGTCAAGAAGGCTGGCGGCCAACGCAAGAGCGGCGCAATTCCGGCCGACTACTACCGCCAGATGGAGGCCACGCAGGGCCCTGCGGCCGTGCTCGCTGACGCCAAGAGCGGCGCGCACATCCAACGCCGTGCGGACGGCTCGATCATCGGCGCGCCGCGTCACATCACCAGCGGCGCAGGCCTGGGCGCCATGCGCAGAAGCCTGGACACGCAATTCAACGAGGGCGTGGATGCGCTCGAGTTCGCTGATCCCACGCGTGTGGGCAACTGGTACGACCGCGCCAAGGGAGCTCAGGCGGCCTCCAGCGAGCCGTACCAGCTCGATCGCTCGCTGAACGCGCACGCTGTGTATTCCGCCGGCGTGTCCCCGCAGTCGGAGCTCGCGTTCGCGCTCAAACACGACAACAGCCGCGCCCTGGGTGCGCCGGAGATGGCCTACCGCGGCGCGCCCATGCGCACGCTGGACAACGCAGTGGCCGCCGACGTTGCGCCCAGGCTCGCCGCGAAGGTGGGCGAGTATCGCGTCAAGAACGACCCCCGTGTGGCCGTTGAGGGCTCGTTCGGCGTGAACGACTTCCGCGCAGCGCAGGGTTTTGGCTACACCGACGCCCAGGGCAAGCCCTGGAAGGCCGGCGTGTCGCAGCAGATGCACCCGTTCATGGACGCCGAGACGGCCCTGATGGTGGACCGTGCGAATGCACGCGGCGCCGGCGGTCGCACTGACTGGACCGGCCCGCAGCTGCAGGAGGTGCCGTGGGTGTACGGCAAGGCGCAGGACCTGTACGACCGCGGCAAGAACGCGTCCTACAAGGGCGGCAACGAGGGCATCGTGCGGGCACTGCGCGACGCGAACAAGACGATCGCCGACTACATGCCCAACCACACGTTCAGTTCCACGTACGAGTACGTGCCTGGCGCGAACACCGGCCACATCCCCGAGCTGCTCAACGAGTCGTTTGCCGGCAAACGTGCCTACGGCGACATCGGCCGCTGGGACATCACCAACAACGACGCGGCCCTGTACGGCATGCCTGCATCGGTCGGCGCTGGCAGCCGCGACGCGATTCACTACGCGATGGGCCTGCGCCAGCTGCCGACCTCGGAGGGCGTGGGCGTCTACAAGAACACCGCCGGCGTGGTCGAGAACAACCCGGTGACCGTCTCGCGTGCACTGGCCAACTTCCCCACCGGCAACAGCGCCACGCTGAACCCGAACTTCCGGGCGGCGATGGAGGCCGGCGAGCGTTTCCGCGCCGCGAACGACGTGCAGGAGGCCGGCGCCGGCCACATCATGTTCACCGCCGGCAACCGCAAGGGCAAGGACGCACTGCTGGTGGAGATGCCGCGCCAGGCATCGGCCGCCGAGATGGGCGCGCTGCAGAACGCACTGCGCGGCACCAACTTCCAGCCCAGCGCCAGCGCTCGCGGCGTGGCCATCGCCAACTTTGAAGACGCAGACAAGGTCAAGGCCGCCGCGCTTCGCAAGCTGACCGGCAAGAAGAGCCCGCTCAACGAGGCACTGCCTGCCGGCGCGACGGTGACCAAGGCCGGCATGGAGTCGGTCTACACGCCGCTGCAGTACGGCGAGGGCAAGGCCACCGAGGCCGTGCTGCGCGGGTTTGCGGACCTGCCCGAGGGTGTGTCGCAGACCGTCACGAAGAACCTGAGCGAATCCGAGGACGTGCGCAAGATCCTCAAGCAAAAAATCGAGCGCGATGCGCAGTTCCCGAGCGCTCGCAAGGACGTGCAGGAGATGCGCAAGTTTTTCAGCGAGGCCGACTGGGCCAAGGCGGTCGAGCTGATGAAAAAGGGCATGGCGCCGGCGGCCGCCGTCGCTGCTCTCGGTTACTCACTACCCAGCATGGCAGAGGAGAACAAATGACGCGCAGGCGTTACGTGCAAGACCGCCAGACCGGCGAGCTCATCGAGATCACCGCCGACTACCAGCCCGAGCTGCGCACCGACTCCGGCGCGCTATGGGGCGATCGCAGCTATGACGGGCTCAAGGCGCCCGACGGCACAGACATCAGCTCGCGGACCAAGCACCGCGACTACATGAAGGCGACCGGCCTGACGACGGCCGACGACTTCAAAGAGACTTGGGCGAAAGCCCAGGTGTCCCGCGAACGCTACATGCAGCAGGGCGGGTCATTCAGCCGAAGCGACGTAGAGCGCGCAATTCATCAACTCCAAAACAGGCGATAACCCATGAGCGAACCCACGACCTCCCTGCGCGACGCGATCGCTTCCGCGATCGAAGAGCCCGAGCAAGCCACCACGCCGGCGCCAGAGGCGGCGCCCGCGCCAGTCCAGGCGCCTCTCGATCTCGAGCCCCAGGCGGCCGCAGAGCCCGCCGCAGAGGCCAGCGCGGAGGCCGAGCCCGCGGCGGACCTGAACGAGATTTCCGAGGCCGAGCAGCCTGACAACGAGCAGGCACAGCAACAAGCCCGAGACGACCAAGGAAAATTTAAGAAGACCGACGGCATGGTGCCGGGCCCGAAACCGGGCCCGAAACCGCAGGGCGAGCGGCCGCCCGCGTCGTGGAAGCCCGAGATCCGCGAGCACTGGGGCTCACTGCCTGAGCCTGTGCGCGCCGAGATCGCCCGGCGCGAGGTCGAGGTCCAGCGCACGCTGCAGGAGACGGCCGAGGCGCGCAAGACGGTTGAGTCTATTGACCGCGTTATCTCGCCCTACATGTCGTTTATTAAGGCCGAAGGTTCTAATCCGCTGCAGGCCATCGACAACATGATGAGCACGGCCGCCAAGCTGCGCACAGGCACTGCGCCCGAGCTGGCCACCATGATGGCCCAGCTGATCAACCAGTTCGGCACCGGCCGTTTCGGCAACGCGTTCATCGAGCAGCTCGATGGCGCCCTGGCCGGCCAGGCGCCACGTGTGGACCCGCAGCAGGCCGCCATCGAGCAGGCCCTGAACCAGCGCCTGGCGCCGGTGCAGCAGATGCTGACCCAGTTCCAGCAGGCGCAGGTGTACCAGCAGCAGCAGGTCGCCGAGCGCGCTCAGAACGAGGTGGCGCAGTTCATCTCCCAGGCCGAGTTCGGCGACGACGTGCGCGAGGACATGGCGGACCTGCTCGAGGCGGCTCAGCGCAAGGGTCAATCCTTGACCCTGCAGCAGGCGTACGAGAAGGCCTGCTACCTCAATGACAGCGTGCGCAAGGTGATGCAGCAGCGCCAGGCCACCCAGGGCGCCAGCGTCACCACCCAGGCCGCCCAGCGCGCCAAGGCGGCCGCGGTGAGCGTTTCCGGCGGCGCCCCCCTGGGCGCGCTCAAGCAGGAACCCACCGACGTGCGGGCCGCGATCGAGGCGGCCATTCAGCTAACAGCACGCTGATGCCATAATCACACCACGTTGAGAGGAATCTCAACTGGTGTGCCCAAGCACCCCAGCCACCGCAAGCTCCTAGGAGACGCCCCGGCGTCCCACCTACGACACAGCCGGACTGTGACAGGTTCGCGTAGGCGCATCTGAAAAAAGGTGAGCGCAAGCTCGTTTTCAATCAGATGAGGAGTTTTCATCATGGCTTTCCCAAACGTTAGCGACATCGTCGCAACGACGATCCAAAACCGTTCGCGTCAGATCGCGGACAACGTCACCAAAAACAACGCCCTCTTGACCCGCCTGAACCAGCGCGGCAACGTCAAGACCATCTCTGGCGGTAACGTCATCCTGGAAGAACTGTCTTTCGCTGAGAACGCGAACGCCGGCTTCTATTCGGGCTACGACCTGCTGCCCGTCGCTGCTCAGGACGTGATCAGCGCCGCTGAGTTCCAGATCAAGCAGTTCGCTGTCCCGGTCGTTATGAGCGGCCTGGAGATGCTGCAGAACTCGGGCAAAGAGGCCTTCATCGACCTGCTCGAGGCTCGCCTGAACGTCGCCGAGTCCACGATGGCCAACAAGCTGGCCCAGTCGCTGTACTCCGACGGCACCGGCTCCGGCGGTAAGGAAGTCACCGGCCTGAACGCCGCTGTGCCCTCCGACCCCACCACCGGCACCTACGGCGCGATCGACCGTGCGACCTGGACCTTCTGGCGCTCCAAGCTGTACGACTTCAGCACCGAGACTGGCGGCAACGCTTCTGCCTCGAACATTCAAGCCGGCATGAACAAGCTGTGGGCCTCCCTGACCCGCGGCACCGATCGCGCCGACCTGATCGTGCTGGACAACAACTACTGGACCTTCTACATGTCCAGCCTGCAGGCTCAGCAGCGCTTCACCTCGCCCGAAACCGGCAACCTCGGCTTCCCCAGCCTGAAGTTCATGGACGCGGACGTGGTGCTCGACGGCGGTATTGGCGGCTATTGCCCGGCCAACACCGGCTTCATGCTGAACACCAAGTACATCAAGTGGCGCCCGCATGCGCAGCGCAACATGGTGCCGCTGTCGCCCAACCGTCGCTACGCCATCAACCAGGACGCTGAAGTTCAGATCCTGGCCTGGGCCGGCAACCTCTGTTCGAACGGCGCCCAGTTCCAGGGCCGTCTGCAGAACTAATCGCGTTATTTGGTAGGCCTGTCGTGGGTCACCCTTTCCCGAGGGATGGGGTGACCCACACCCCTCGGGTTTTTTAGGAGAACGAAATGGCAGCAACTTATGGCGCGGCAGTGTCCGCAGCAGCCCCGGCAGTCGTTGACACCAACGTCAGCCAAGACACCGGCGCAGTGTGTGAAGGCATCGGCCTCACCGGCGCCGATGGCGCATCGATCGGCGGTTCCCGCATCGGCGGTTCCCCCGGCACCGATCTGAAGATCGAAACCAACGTCTAAGAAAGAAAAAAATGCAACCCACGACCCCCACCACGTTTGAGGAAATGTCCGACCTGCCGGGCGCTGACGAGAGTCGGTACGCGGCAGACAACAAGCTGTATGTCGAGTTCTCTCGCAAGCCGCGCCTGCACCCGGCCAAAAGCCGCGAAGCAGGCCGCGCCATTTACGAGGAAGCGGACTACGTGCGCATCCACGTGCCCGGCGACAAGTCGTCGGTCGTTGAGCGTCCTGTCACCGAGATGGACGTGCAGCGTTTTGCTGACCGTTACAAGAAGTGGCAGGCCGGCCAGGCTGAGGCCGTTATCGGCACCCCGCTGACGGCACTGCCTGGCATGACGCCCGCGAAGGTCGAGGAGTACAAGTACTTCAAGATAGTCACGGTCGAGCAGCTCGCGGGAGCGAACGACAACTTGGGACAAAAGTTCATGTCCTTCCAACAGGACAAGGCACGCGCCAAGGCGTTCATGGAGGTCGCGGCGAACAACGCCCCGATCGAGAAGATGAACGAGGAGCTGAGCAAGCGCGACGCCGAGATCGAGAACCTCAAGACGATGGTGGAAGCGCTGCAAGCCTCTCAGGTGAGCAAGCGCAAGGTTGCAGCAACGGCTGAAGCTGAGTAATTGGGAGGCGGGGAATGCCGAGCTATCAAATCATCGACGACACGACTCTTTCCGCGATCGTGCAGAACGTCGCGTCGATGGTGGCGTTCCCCGTTCCTAATGACCCCGCCGGCGACAGCGATCCGACGGTGCAGCAGTTCGTCCAGGCGGCCAACATCGCCGCGGTGGACCTGCTGGCCATGTATGACTGGCAGGAGCTAGTCAAGCCGTACGAGATCAGCATTCAGTCCGACACCAATGGGCAGCGCGAAAAATCGTTCGCACTGCCGGTGGACTTCTACGACTGGATCGATCAAACCAACTGGAACGCGACCAACCAGTTTCCCTCGCTGGGCCCGGTGTCGCCCCAGACCTGGCAGCAGCTGCTGATTCGCATCACGCTGCCGACCCTGTCGTTCTACTGGCAAGTGCGCGGCAACAGGATCTACGTCCTGGCGCCGCCCAACTCGCCGCAGACGATGAAGTTCTTCTACCTGTCCAACGCGTACGTGCAGGACCAGGACGACACGGACCTGTACAAGAACAGGGCCACGAAGAACGGCGACAAATTCCTGCTCGATGCCAACCTGATGACGCTGTTCACACGCGTCAAGTGGCTCGAGATGAAGGGCCTGGACTCCAGCGCCGCAATGCGCGACTTCCAGACCGCGTACGAAAACCGCAAGGCCAGCGAGCGCGGCGCGCCCGTGCTGTCGATGGCTCGCGACTTCCGTTTCCCGTACATCCAGCCCCTGGTCAACACGCCCGACACCGGGTACGCCGGAGGCATCTAAATGCCGCTTGTCCCACTCCGGCCAGCGCGAGTTCCCCGGTTGGCGGCCGCTGCACAGGTGTCGCAGACGACCGTCATCCCGGCACCTACGGGCGGCCTGAACTATCGCGACCCGATCTCGGCAATGGCGCCCCAGGACGCGCTGGTACTGACCAACATGATCCCGCGCCAGCAGGGCGTGGAGATGCGCAAGGGCTGGCAGCAGCTCACCACGGCGGCCGCGTCGGGCATCGAGTCGGTGTTCGGCTACAAGGCCCCCAACTCGGCCAACGACAAGCGCTTCACGGCCCGCGGCGGCAAGATCTTCGACGTGACCAGCGGCACGCCGGTAGAGGTCGTGGCGGCCACGGGCAGCACTGAGGATGCCTGGTGGACCACGCAGTTCTCTACGCCTGGCGACACGTTCCTGCTGGCTGTCTCGCCTGGCGCCGGCTATTGGACCTACAGCACCAGCACCGGCTGGGTAAATCGCACCGCGCTTACGGTCGGTCTATCGGTCAACGTGCGCACTGTGGCCGTGTGGAAAAACCGCGTCTGGTTCACTGTTGAAGGCGACTCGCAGGTCTACTACATGCGCGCCGTCAACGCGATTCAGGGCCACGCTGATGCGTTCCCGATGGGCTCGATCCTGCGCAATGGCGGCTATGTCTCGGCTCTGTTCAACTGGACGATCGATGCCGGCTTCAGTGTGGACGACTACCTGGTGGCCGTTGGCACCGAGGGCGATGTGGGCGTGTGGGAGGGTACTGACCCGACCAGCGTCAACACGTTCGGCCTGAAGGGCGCCTGGTACGTGGGCCCGGTGCCCAAGTACGGCCAGTACTTCACGCCCTACGGCGGCGACGTGTTCATCGTCAGCGAGCTCGGCCTGGTGCCGATGTCCAGAGTCATCAGTGGCCAGTACTCGCAGGACAACCAGGCCGCCGGCCCCGCGTCCAAGATCCAGTCGGTGTTCGCGCCCCTGGTGCGCAGGCTGCGCGAGAACAAGTACTTCAACGTTTTCGTGGCGCCCGACTCCGGGGTGCTAGTGATCAAGCTGCCCAACGACGGCGGCACCTATCGCCAGTTCGCGATGAACGTCACCACCGGCGCCTGGTGCGATTTCACCGGAATCCCGATGCGCTGCGCGGCAGTGATCGGCGGCGAGCTGTATTTCGGCACTGCGGACGGCTTCTTCTGCAAGGGCCTGTTCGGCAATCTGGACGGCGTGGACAACTTAGGGGCCGGCGGCAATTCCATCGAGGGCGATGTGATGACCGCGTTCCAGCACTACGGGACGCCGGCCAACAACAAGAAGTTCAGCATGGCGCGGCCGATCTTTATCGCGCCCGACGCGCCGAGCATCAAGCTCATCGTCAACACACAGTTTCAGTTTGACGCCGTGCCGGGTTCGCCGGCGTTCTTTGAGTCGGACGTGGCCATCTGGGACACCAGCCGTTGGAACCAGGCCACCTGGGCCGGCAATAACACGTACCAGGGCTGGGTCGGCCTGGCCGGCCTGGGCTACTACGGGTCCCTGCGCATGAAAGTGCGCGGTCTGCCCTCGACCACCTTCACGTCGTCGCACATGATGATGGAAACCGGGGGGGTGATGTGATGCAGCTGGTCACCGACAAGCCCGGGCAGCCTCCCATTGTTTGGGAGTGGATGCATCGCAAGGCCAAGCTGCCCTGGAGCAGCGACCTGCGGTGCATGGCTGCCATGCGTGATGACGGGACCATCGCCAGCGCGGTGGCCTACAACGCGTGGACCGAAAATGCGTGCTGGATGCATGTCGCGTTTGATGGTGCGCACGGTCTAACCCGGGCGCTTTGGCGTGCGGCTTTTGAGTACCCGTTCATCCACTGCGGTAAGGATGCGGTGTACGGCCTCACGCCAAAGCACCTGCCTGACGCGGTCGCGATGAATCGCAAGCTGGGCTTTCGGCAGATCGCCGAAACGGTCGATTGCATCATGTTTGAAATGAAGGCCGACGAGTGTCGGTGGATTAAGGAGAACGCTCATGGGCGGAAAATCGTCACCGCCGCCGCCGCCTGATTACACGGGCGCGGCGCAGGCGCAAGCGGGGGCCTCGAAAGAGATCACCAACATGCAGACGTGGGCCAACCGGCCCGCGCAAAACACGCCTTGGGGCAGCACGACCTGGAACGCCAACGCGACCGTGGACCCGGCCTCGGGTCAGACGGTCACGGCCTGGACGCAGAACACGTCGCTCGCGCCTCAGCTGCAGGGCGCGCTCAATGATCAGCTCGAGCTGCAGGCCGGTCGCAGTGACCTGGCCAACAGTTTCATGGGCCGCGTCGCGAACGAGTACTCGCAGCCGTTCAACTACGGCAACCTGCCCGCGATGGCGCAGGCACAGGGTCCTGGCAATTTGCGCACTCGCACTCGCGACTACTCGCAGAACCTGGCGGCCGGGTTCAACTTTGGCGCGCCTCTGCCGCAAGTGGACTCGAGCTTCCGCGACACGGTGGCCAACCAGCTCATGGAGCGCATGCGCCCGGTGCATGACTACCAGCAGAGCCAGCTCGAGACAAAGCTCGCTAACCAGGGTTTCGTGCAAGGCAGCGACGCGTACAACCGCGCTCTGACTGAGCTGAACCAGCGCCAAGCGGGCGAGCGCTTTAACGCCCTAGACCAGTCTGGCAACGAGGCCCAGCGTCTGTACAACATGCAAATGGGCACCGCCCAGCAGGGCTACAACCAGAACCTGCAGGCTGCGCAGTTCCAGAACCAGGCTCTGGGCCAGGCGTCCGCGCTGGACCTGGCCAACATGCAGGCCGGCAACCAGGCAATGTCTCAGCAGTATGGCCTGAACCAGCAGTACGCCGATGCTCAGAACCGTCTGCGCCAGCAGGCGATCGCCGAGCAGATGCAGCGCCGCGGCATGTCTTTGAACGAGATGAACGCTTTGCTATCCGGCCAGCAAGTGGCTATGCCGACAATGCCGTCGTTTGCGCCGGCAAGTAAAGCTGAGACGCCTAACCTCGTTGGCGCCATGCAGGGCACGTACGACGCGCAGCTGGGTGCCTACAACGCCGACCAGGCCGCGTTCGGCAATCTGCTAAGTGCCGGCGCTCAACTGGGCAGCACCGCAATGATGTTTTCCGATCGCCGCCTGAAGTCCAACATCAAGCGCGTGGGCACCCACCCGATTGGCGTGGGCATTTACGACTACACAATGATGGGAGTTGCGCAACGCGGTGTGATTGCGCAAGAGGTTGCCAAGGTTCGCCCTGACCTGGTCAAGCGCCACGCGAACGGCTACCTGATGGTCAATTACGGAGGCCTGTGATGAACGACAACCTGATGTTTGATTACCTGCTTGAGATGGGCGCCATGCGCCCTGAGCAAGAAGAGATGAAGCGCCGACAGGCAATGGTCGAGGCGCTGCGTGGCAACGCCATGCAACCGCTGCAAGGCCAGATGGTCGGCAGACACTACGTGGCCCCCGGCATCGCCAACGCGATCGCTCAGATGGGCAGCGCGTACATGGCCGGCCAGCAGCAGGACGGCTTGGACGCGAAATTCAAGCAGATGAATGCGACCCAGCGCCAGCGCCTGGAGGAACTGCGCCGCAAGCGCGGCATGGGCCAAAGCACGATAGGCACGGGCACGCCATACAACCCGTACGAGCAGTTCGCGTACCCCAGCGAGACTTAAATCATGGATTATTACGGCCTGTACAGCAACGAAGGCGTGCTTCCTGAAGAGGGCGCGCCGGAGGGGACCGTCCTGAAGCAGGCGGTCAAGAAGTCCCGCGGCGGCATGCTGACCAGCGCCGTTCAACCCGGTGCGAGCACGTTGCCGCAGACGATCGCCGGCTACCGCCAGCGTGAGGCTGCGCTGTACAAGCAGGGGTCCGACCTCTACAACGCCGATCCCGACATGACCGAGCTGCAGGCCTACGCCCGCACTCGCGGCCAGGAGGGGGAGGGCGCCATGCTCAACGCCCTGGCGGCCCAGTTCGCCGGCGAGAGCTTCCAGCCCGTGCAGGCTCAGTACCTCAAGCGCGCCGCAGCTGCGCAAGATCCGATGAAGGTCGGTGGCGGCATGCTGACGGCTGACGGCAAGTTCATCAAGGACCCGTTCGCGGCCCAGGACAAGAAGGCCGAGTTCCTGCTGCGCCAGGCCCAGGCCTATGGCCAGATGGCCAACACAGCCGAGACGCGTTCGGAGCAGCTGGCCTACCGAGCCCAGCAGGATGCGTTTATGAACGAGCTGCGCTCCTACATGGCGCAGACCGGGCGCATGCAGGCTGAGACAGCGCGCAGCCGTGCCGACGCAGCGGCCGGCGGCGGCGAGCTGGGCGGTGGCACGGCCAGCCAGATCGGCTCCGGCCCGAACCGCGAGCCTGTGTTCCGCGATCGCGCCGGTCGCCTGTTCACGTATGACCAGCAAGGCAACCCCGTGCGGTACATGGGCGAGGTGCTGCCCAAGGCTGGCAACGCCGAGCCGACTGAAGACGAGCGCAAGGCCGCAGGCTGGTTCGCTCAGGCCAACAACGCCCGCAACAACATGGCCGCGGTCGTGCAGCGCAACCCGCAGGCCGCGTTTCCGACCGTGACCGAGCGCGGCGTCGGCATGATCCCCGGTGTTGGCCAAGACATGGCGTATGCGATGAGCACGGCGGACCGCCAGATGTTCATCCAGGCGTCCGAATCGATGGCCGAGGCCCTGCTGCGTGCGGCTACCGGCGCCGGCGTCAACGAGTCGGAAGCTGCGCAGAAGGTGCGCGAGCTGGTGCCGCGAATTGGCGAAAAGGCGGAAAGCGTGCAGCAAAAAATGGCCGCCTACGACATGTACATGGGCGCCCTCAAAACGCGAGCCAACCGAGCCCTGCCGGGTGGCGGGGCGGGGGGCGGTGGTGCCGCGCCTGGCGCAAGCAACCCGGCCGACCCCTTTGGGATTCGTTAAGGGGCAGCAATGGAAAAGATCAAGCTCTCCGCTATCCGCCAGCAGTTCCCCATGTACGGCGACCTGAGCGACGACCAGCTTCTCATCGGGCTGCGTAAAAAGTTTTACTCCGACATTCCGCCGGGGCAGTTCTACAGCCGCATCGAGTACGACACGCAGCGGATTGACCCGACCGAGGGCATGTCCGGCCTGGACAAATTCCGCGCCGGCATGGGCAAGTCGTTCGCCGACGTGGGCCGCACCGCCATGCGTGTGGGCAACATGATCGGCATCGGCAACTATGACCAGGCCGCCGCCAAGGCGGACGCCGAGCTGGACAAGCCGCTCACGAACACCGGCGCCGGCCAGGCGGGCAAGATCGTCGGGGACATCGCCTTGACGGCCGTGCCGGGCTATCGCGCCCAGCAGGCCCTCAGCCAGGGCGTCAGGGCTGGAGCCACGATGCTGCCTCGAGCTGCTGCCGCGGCAACTCGCGGCGCTGCCCCCTACATCGGCGCGGCCGGTGCTGGCTCTTTGGCAGGCGCGGCCCTGTCTCCTGAGGACATGTCTGGCGGGGCCCGCACGGGCGCTCTGGCGGGCGTCGGCGGCGAGGTTGGGGGTAGGGTACTGGCGGCCGGCTACGGCGGCGCCAAGGCGATCCTGGAGCCCCTGTACGAGGGCGGCCGCGAGCGCATCCTCAAGCGCACCCTTGAGCGGTTCGCGACCAACCCGGCCGCCGTGCGCACTGCGGCCCAAAACCCCGAGGTCCTGGTGCCGGGCGTCACTCCGACCCTGGCCGAGGCCACGATGGACCCGGGCATCGCTCAGCTACAGCGCGGCGCGGCAGCCTCCTCCAGCGACGTGGCGTCGGCCCTGGCCGAGTCCCGCGGCCGCCAGGTGGCCGGCTACCGCAGCGTGCTGGACGACCTGGCGGGCGATGAGGGCAAGCGCGAGTTCTTCACCCAGATGCGCGACCGCACAGCTGATTCGCTGTACACCAAGGCCCGCGCCGGTGGTCTGCAGATGACCCCCGCGCTCCAGAACCAGGTAGCGCAGCTGATGCAAAAGCCGTCGATTCAGGCGGCCATTCCCCAGGCCAAAGCGTTGGCCAGGGAAAAGGGCGTGGACATCGCCGACCCGGCTGGCAGCGCCGCTGGCCTGATGTACGTGGATCGGGCCTTGGGCGACCAGATCGGCGACGCTGTGCGCGCCGGGAGGGGCGAGCTCGCGGATGCCCTGAAGGAAACGCAAAACCAGCTGCGGGCGTTCCTGGACGTGGCGTCCCCCGACTACGGCCAGGCCCGCCGCACCTTCCAGTCGATGTCCCGGCCTGTAAACCAGATGGCGATCGGAGAAGAGCTGGCCGCGAAAGCTCTGCCGCCGCTGGATGTGCTGAGCAATGGTTCGATGGCCCGCGTCAACGCCAACAGCTACGCCAACGCCCTGCGCAACGCTGACGCCACGGCCGCCAAGGCCACCGGCCTGCGCAGTGCCAAGATGGCCGACGTGCTTGACCCGTCGCAGATGCAGGCCGTCACGGGCGTTGGCCAGGACATGGCCCGCTACGCCGCGGCGCAGGACCTGGCCCGCGTGCCAGGCTCACCCACTGCCCAGTACCTGGGCGCGCAGAACATCTTGCGCCAGTTCATGGGCCCGCTGGGGCTGCCGCAGACGGCGGCCGACTCCATGCTTGGCCGCGTGACTGCCGGCATGATGGGCTTGCCCTTCAAGCTCACCCAGAGCCAGACCGAGCAGCTGCTCGGCCGCGCTCTGACCGACCCCCAGACTGCTGCGAGAATCATGGCAGCAAAAGATCCGAAAACGATCGCCCAGATCCTGCAGCCGTACATGGCCCAGGTCGCGATCCAAGCAGACACCGAGTAGGAGAGAACATGCCACGCAACGCATCAGGGATTTACACGCTGCCCGCGGGCAACCCGGTGGTGCCGGGCGACGTGATCGACGCGGCATGGGCCAACTCGACACTCAGCGACATCGCCACCGAGCTCACCAACTCGCTCTCGCGCACTGGCGCTGGCGGCATGATTGCCCCGTTCCGCGTCGCAGACGGGACCGTCTCGGCGCCGGGCCTGGCGTTCCTCAACGAGACGAACACGGGCTTGTACCGCGCCTCGGCCGGCACCTACGCGATCGCCATCCTGGGCGTCAACACCGCCACGTTCTCGACGGTCGGCCTGACCATCCCCTCAACCAAGGCCCTGACCGCGCAAGGCAACGCCAGCGTGGGCGGCACCTTTGGGGTGACTGGCGCCACGACCCTGAGCTCTACGCTTGCGGTCACTGGAGCGATTACCGCAACGGGTGGTGTTGTTGGCAACGTCACCGGAAACGTGACGGCCGCGTCCGGCAGCTCGAGCTTCAACGATGTCGTCATCACCGGCGCGCTGGACATGACGGCCGGGAGCTCGGCCACCATCACTGGCCTGTCCACGCCGACCAACGCGTCGGACGCCGCCAACAAGGGCTACGTGGACACGCAGGACGCGCTGCGCCTGGCGCTCACTGGCGGCACGCTCACGGGCGCGCTGGCCATGTCCACCAACAAGATCACGGGCCTGGGCACCCCGACCGCCGACACCGACGCGGCCAACAAGTCCTACGTGGACTCGGTGGCCCAGGGCATCGACGCGAAGGCCTCTTGCCGCGCCGCGACCACCGGCAACATCAGCCTGTCGGGCACGCAGACGATCGACGGTGTGGCCGTCATCGCCGGCGATCGCGTGCTGGTCAAAGACCAGTCCAGCGCAGCCGAGAACGGCATCTACGTGGCGGCCGCTGGCGCCTGGTCGCGCGCTTCTGACGCGAACACCTGGGACGAGCTGGTGTCGGCCTTCACGTTCGTGGAGCAGGGCACAACCAACGGCAACAACGGTTACATCTGCACGATCTCGGCCGGCGGCACGCTGGGCGTGACGGCAGTGACCTGGGCGCAGTTCTCCGGCGCGGGCCAGATCAATGCCGGCACCGGCATGAGCAAGACCGGCAACACGCTCAACGTGAACACGGCCTCGAGCGCCCGCATCGTCGTCGGCGCTGACGAGATCGACCTGGCCACCACGGGCATCGTGGCGGGCACCTACAAGTCGGTCACCGTGGACCAGTGGGGCCGCGTCACGGCCGGCACGAACCCGAACACGCTGTCCGGCTACGGCATCACTGACGCGTACACGACCACGCAGACCGACACGCTGCTGAACGGCAAGCTGTCGCTGTCCGGCGGCACGATGACCGGCGCGATCGCGATGGGCACGAACAAGATCACCGGCATGGGTGATCCGACCAACGCCCAGGACGCCGCGACCAAGAACTACATCGACACGATTTTCGGCTCGACTGCGTCAGCTGCCGCGTCGGCCTCTGCAGCTGCTGCGTCGGCCTCGGCGGCTCTGGCCTCGGAGCTGGCCGCGTCGTCCTCGGCCTCTGCAGCCTCCGGCAGCGCGTCGTCGGCATCGTCCAGCGCCATCTCGGCATCGTCCTCGGCCGCGTCGGCCGCCACGTCCCTCGATCAGTTCGAGGACCAGTACCTGGGCGCCAAGACCAGCAACCCAACGGTGGACAACGACGGCAACCCGCTCATCACTGGCGCGCTGTACTTCAACACCGTGGCCAACGAGATGCGGGTGTACACCGGCTCGACCTGGATCGCTGCCGGCTCGGCCGTGAACGGCACCAGCAAGCGCCAGACGTTCACCGCCACGGCCTCGCAGACGACGTTCACCGTCACTGGCGGCTACGACGCGGGCTACGCGGACGTGTACCTCAACGGTGCCAAGCTGGTGAACGGCACCGATGTGACCGTGAGCAGCGGGACTGATGTCGTCCTGGCCACGGGCGCGGCAGCGGGTGACATCGTGGATGTCGTTGCATACGGCGCGTTCAACATCGCGAACACTGTCGCCAAGACGGGCGACACGATGTCGGGCCAGCTGAACGTTCCGGCGCTCAGCATCGACAGCAACAACATCTCGGCCGTCAACTCGCTGGGCTTCAGGAATCGGATTCTGAACGGAGACTGTCGCATAGACCAGCGCAATGCTGGGGCGAGTGTGACGCCTAATGATGGCGTGTACACGCTTGACCGTTGGACTGTTCGGCAAACGACAGGGGGGAAGTTTAGCGTTCAGCGAAATGCTGGATCAGTAACCCCTCCGACTGGGTTTACGAACTATCTAGGAGTCACTTCTCTTTCCGCGTTTACCCCTGGTTCTGGTGATATTTATTCCATTCGACAGCTTATTGAAGGCTTCAACACCTCCGATCTTGCGTTTGGAACTGCTAACGCACAGTCAATTACGGTTTCGTTTTGGGTTAGGTCTTCTCTGACCGGTACCTTCTCTGGAGCTATTAAGGGCGGTAGCAATTACGGCTTTACCTACACGATCAGCGCAGCAAACACTTGGGAATACAAAACCGTCACGATTCCAGGAGCTACCACAGGAACGTGGGGGACTGGAAACGGCACGGGCATAGCAATTGATTTTGCGCTTGGTTCAGGTGCTACCTATAGCGGATCAGCAGGGTCTTGGACTTCCACTGATCTTTACTTTGTGACTGGCACCACCAGCGTAGTTGGCACGAACGGAGCCACCTTCTACATCACCGGCGTCCAGCTTGAAGCTGGCTCTGTCGCCTCGCCGTTTGAGCGCCGCGACTACGGGCGCGAGTTGATGATGTGTCAGCGGTACTTTGAAAAGACCTACAACATTGGCACCGTTCCCGGAACCGCCACAGACAACGGCGCTGTTATTGCGGGCGGCGGCGCGACTGGCGCAACTACCAGTTTTATTAGCGGCAACTCTCCACAGTTTCAAGTTCCTAAAAGGACGGCCCCTACCGTGACGATCTACGACAACGCGGGGAATGCGGGAAAATGCCAAAGGTGGCAGCTTGGCGTGAGCAATACAAATAACCAAAACGTCGCTGTTGGAAACAACTCCGAAAGGTCTTTCCTGCTTTATTCGGACGGCACCTCTAACGCAACTGGGGTGCAGTTCCATTACACGGCGTCTGCGGAGCTTTGATCATGTACCAACTTCTTCCCGACACGATTTTTGGCGCAGCGAAGTGCATCAAGCGCCTCGCAGACAACGCCTTCGTCCCATTCGACCCCGCCAACACCGACTACCAGCAGTACCTGAAGTGGCTGGCCGAGGGCAACGAGCCGCTGCCTGCGGATGAAATCAACACTGGAGCACAAGCATGACCACCGCACGCGAACTCGGAGACTTTGGCGGCGTAGTGACCGTCACGTCGGGCAACGTGGGCATCGGCACGGCGACGCCCGCAACCCGTCTGCACGTATCAGGTGGGGCGCTGCGCGTCACCTCTGGCGGCTCGCAGTGGGGCCAGTTCGGATCTGACGCGACATCGTCGTCGTTCTTCAGCTACTTCAAGGGCGGCAGCAACCTGGGGACCGCGGTCGGTTACCTGGGCACCGACGGCGGCGGCATCGTGGGCGGTGGAGCTGGTGACAACTTTGGCATCCGCGCTGAGAGCAATTTGCTGTTCATGGCGGGCGCGTCCCTGCGCGCAACCATAACCTCCGGCGGGGACCTGCTGGTGGGGCAAACTGCTGGCAACGTAATTGGCAACCGTGTTAATGGCTCTGCGTTTATCAATAACGGATCGCAATTTCAGGTTCGTAGAGCTGGGGTGCAAGTTGAACTTGGCTATGCTGGCAATTCAGGAACAAACATTGTTTTCTACACAGACAACGGTTCTAACTATGTTGGGGCTGGTTCTATTTCGTCAAATGGATCAACAACTGCGTACAACACTTCTTCTGATTACCGCTTAAAGGAAAACGTTGTAGGTTTGACTGGTGCACTTATTAAACTGTCTCAGCTTCGCCCTGTTGAATGGAAATGGAAAGATGGCTTTGGGGGCAACGCAACAACTGGCCAAGGCTTTATTGCCCACGAATTACAAGCCGTTATCCCTGAAGCAGTGACTGGCGAGAAAGACGCAGTGGACGCCGAAGGCAACCCCGTCTACCAAGGCATCGACACAAGCTTCCTCGTCGCCACGCTGACTGCTGCGATTCAAGAATTGAAGGCCGAACTCGACGCAGCCAAGACCCGCATCGCCGCGCTTGAAGGATCTTCAAGCACGCCTGCGCCGGTGTGACAATCACAACCTATAAGAATTCCCGCAACCCACGACAACCTACTGAGGATCACATGGAAATCGTTTTGAAACTGCAGCTGCCTGAAGTGAATGCCGTGCTTGACGCGTTGGGGGCCCTGCCCACCAGCACCAACGTCTGGCCCATCGCCGCGAACATCCGATCGCAAGCCCAGACGCAGCTGCCCGCGGAGGGGACCAGTGGAGATGGCGACCAAAGAAGTTCAACTGACTGACGAACAGATCGAGGCGATCGCCGAGCGCGCCGCCGAGGTCGCGCTCAACAAGGTCTACACCGAGGTCGGCAAGAGCGTGCTCAAGAAGCTCGCCTGGCTGGCCGGTGCTGCGGTTATTGGCCTGGCCATGTGGCTGGCCGGGCACAACGCGCTGCCCAAACCCTGACGCGGTTGCTGTATGGACCCGATCACCGCGTACGCCACAGCCACGGCAGCGGTGGCCGGCATCAAGAAGGCTTTGCAGCTCGGCAAGGACATCAATGGCCTGATCGGAGAGTTCAGCAAATTCTTTGACGCCAAAGACGCAGTCCAGAAGGCCGCCAACGACGCAGGCAAGTCGGGCAAGTCAGACACTGCGCGGGCGATGGAAATCGTCATGCAGGCGCAGCAGCTGCGTGAGGCCGAGGAGCAGCTCAAGCATGAGCTGATCTACGGCGGCTATCCCGAGCTGTGGGAAAACATGCTCCGGGAGCGCATCAAGATCCGCCAGGCGCGTGAGAAGTCCGAGCGCGAAGAGCGCATTGCCCAGGCTCGTGCAAAGCAAAAAGCCATCGACATCGCGATGGGCGTGACGGCTGCAGCCGCGCTCGTTGGCAGCCTGCTCGCGATTGTCTGGGCCGTGTTCGCAATTCTGGACGCGGGCAAATGAGCACCCCCAACGCCGACACCACGATCGACAAGGTCCTGGCCTATGTGAATTCGCCGTTTCGGTTGTTCGCGATTGTGCTGATGGCAGTGCTGACGTTCGCGGGCTACTTCGTTTGGCAGAACCAGGCCCTGCTGCTGGGCGCATACAAGGAGCAGAAGAAGCTGCCGACGATCGCCGAGGACCGCGTGGAGGATGCAGCCGCGCACCTGTTCAAGAACACCAACGCGGCGGTGGTCGCGATCTTCAAGGTCAACCCAATCTTTGGCACTCGCGTGCTGTACCGGGCCTACACGAAAGAGGGCCGCGACAAGACGCATGAAGGGCTGGATGTCGGGCTCTTCACCAGCAACAGCGCGAACAATCGCGACATCGTGGCCCTGATGGCGGGCGAGATCCCCTGCAACCCCTACAGCACGGCGCAGAGCGAGATCGGCCTCTGGTACATCGAGAAGGGCATGGCGTACGGCTGCCGCATCAGCGTGCCGCCTGAGCAGGGCAAGTTCGTGGGACAAATCACTGTGGGATGGAAAGAAGAACCGCCGGACGTGGACCAGTACCGCGTCCTTTTGCAGATCGCGGCGACGATGCTGGCAAGGAGTAAACAGTAATGGCGGATTTTCTGCCGGCCTTCGAGGCCATGATCAAGAACGAGGGCGGCTACGTTCTGCACGACGTTCAGGGCGACCGCGGGGGCATGACCTACGCCGGCATCGCCCGCAACATGAACCCGCAGTGGCCAGGCTGGGCGCTGATTGATGCCAAGCAGGACGTGCCGGCGCCGCTGGTGCGCGACTTCTACAAGGCCAACTACTGGCAGCCCATCAAGGGTGACCAGCTCACCAGCCAGGTGATCGCGCAGACTATCTTCGACTTTCACGTCAACGCCGGCGCGGTGGCGCGCAAGCTGGCGCAGCTGGTGGTCGGTGCGACGCCCGACGGGTCGATCGGCGACAAGACGGTCGCGGCCCTGAACAACTACCCCGAGGACAAGTTCGTGATGGCCTACGCCCTGGCCAAGATCGCCCGCTACCGGGACATCGTCAATCGCGATCGCAGCCAAGGCAAGTTCCTGCTCGGCTGGCTCAACCGCACGCTGCAGGGGGTCGTATGAATCTGCTTGGTATTGGATCAATCATCGAGTCTGTCGGCAAGGTGGCAGATTCTCTGACGACGACTGACGAAGAGCGCATGCAGCTGGCGCTGAAGAATCGCGAGCTCGACCTAAAAGAGAAGGAAATCGACCAGCGCACTGACCTGGCGCAGGTTGAGGTCAACAAGATCGAGGCAGCCAGCAACAGCGTGTTCGTGGCCGGCTGGCGCCCGGCGATCGGCTGGATCGGCGCGGCCGCGATGGCCTACCAGTTCCTGCTGTACCCGATGTGCCTGTGGGCCTGGACGTACCTGCAGGGCATGGGCTGGATACCGGCCGGGCTCAAGCCTCCGCCGGTGCTGGATGCGGACCAGCTGTGGGTGATCCTGAGCGGCATCCTTGGCATTGCCGGCATGCGCTCATTCGAGAAGACCAAGGGCGTCGCCGCCAAGTAATTTTGTGCCCGGGATGTGCCCGGCACATGTGCCTTCGCAGTTGCCATGCGAGCCTTGAGCCCGGTAAATCCGGGCTCTTTTTTGCTGGGTCAGATTCGAAATCCGGTGTACGGTTCTACCGTACCGTGGGTTCGAATCCCACCCCTTCCGCCAGATCAAGGACTTAGCCAAAGAACTCACCGCTCTGGAACTTGATCCAGGCCGTCGTGTGCCTTATTTGTGCCCGGGCGCAGTCGATCGAGTCCGGATGCCTGGCGATGGCCGACAGCGGAATCGTGGCCAGGCGCTCGCCCAGGTAGACCAGCGCGTACCAGCCGGTGCCGCGCCGGGTGACCGCCCAGACCACGCCCTCGCGCCCCACGGGCCAGGGCTTGCGGATCACCACCACCGACACGCCGGGCGCGGCCACCAGCTCGGCCGCGTCCTCCAGCTCCTGCCGGTGCCGGGTCTTGATGGCCCGGGCATGGGCCTCGATGCGGCGCAGCTCCTCGTTCACGGCAGGCCCACCTTCTCGGCGGCCGCGGCCAGGTGCTCGTCGGTGTGGTGGGCGTACTTGCGGACCATCTCGATAGTCTGCCAGCCGCCCAGCTCCTGCAGCGTGGCGATCGGAGTGCCCGCGATGGCGTGCCAGGTGGCCCAGGTATGGCGCAGGTCGTGAAAACGCAGCCACGGGGCTCCTGCGGCCTTGGTGGCCCGTTGCCAGACGCTGGGGGAGATCCGCTCGATCTCGCCGAACACCAGGCCCTGGCGGGGCTCAGGGTAGGCGCTCAGCAGCTCCTTGGCCTGGGTGTTCAGCGGCACCAGGAAGCGCACGCCGGGCTTGGTTTCGTCGGCCTCGAGGATGACGCAGCCGCGCTCCAGGTTGACCTGCTCCCAGCGCAGGTTGAAGACGTTCGACTTTCGCAACCCGGTGAGCAAAGCGAAACGGACTGGGGACCGGTACTTTTCCGGTAACGCGGCCAGCAAAGCCGTCGCCTGATCGTGTGTCAGGAATGCGACGCGGCGCTTGGGCTCCTCCTCGGTGACAAACACCGGCACGGTGTCGATCCACAGCCAGATGCGCTGGGCACGGCGCAGGATGGCGCGCACCAGGGCGCGGTAGCGGTTGCGGGTGGCCGGGCTCACGTCCTTGGGCAGGATGTCCTCCACGTCGTCGGCGGTGATCTCTGACAACTGGCGCTTGCCCAACTTTTCCTTGAAGAACTTGATCTTGTCGAGGTCGTCGGAGAACGACTTCTTGCCGGCGCGGTCGCGCTCCCAGCGGTCGCAGGCCTCGCTGAAGGTGCGCTTGGGTTTGGTCTTGAGCATGCCGGTGCGCCACAGCTCGCCGCGGCGGATGTCGTGCAGCTCCTGGGCCTGCTTGGGGTCGGACGTTTTGAGCGACTCGCGGATGCGCTTGCCGTTGATCGTCACGTCCAGCCAGTAGATGCCGTTGCGGGGTTTGATTGCCATAGTTGTGCCTCGTTAATCCGGTAATGGGGAATGTACCACAACATTGCGAAAACCTCACCAGCCCGACGAAAGGTCACCCGGCCCACCCCCAGTAGGCGATCAGGGCCGCCTCGGCCTTGCCGTCGTCCTTTACGCGCCGGAACTCCCCGGCCTGCTCCGGCCACAGTGCCGCAGCCCGGGCGCGGGCGCCGTCCTTGCCGGCATTGAGGCCCAGGGCCTTCTTCCACTTGCCCGGGGTCACCGACTGGACCGGGATGGCCAGGCCGGCCAGGACGCCCTTGGCCAGGCCGAACGCCTCGCCGAACGCGAACATGGAGCTGACCCCCTGGCCAGGCATGGCGCCCACCTGCTCGATGTAGGCCACCGTGCCGTCCACGTTGTACAGGCGCAGCTCCGCGGCCAGCATCTCGGGGCTGACGCGCCGCTTGGCCTTGCCGCCGACGGTGACCTCCACGGCCGGCATGTCGAACACCTGCACCAGGCGCCCGCCGCGCTCCAGGATGGCCACCGCGCCGCCAGCGCCTGGGTCGATTCCGATGATGAAGCTCATTTCGTCAGTCCTCCAATCAGTTGCGCGAACGGGTTGCTGTAGTCGCGCCAGGTCCGGCCGCGCTTGATCGAGCTCACCGTCGCCTGGCTCACGCCGAACAGCGCCGCGATGTCTCGCTGCTTGCCTGAGGCCTCGCGGATGGCCTGGACCTGCTCCGGCGTGAGCTTGCTGTGGGCGCGAGCGCGGTCGGCCAGCCGCTTCATGCGCACCGGGTTGACCGCGTGGCGGATCTCTTTGGCGATGCGCTGCTGCAGCTTCCTGCGCGTCACCAGCACCACGTGGTCCGGGTTGACGCACAGCGCGTTGCCGCAGTTGCATGTGGCCAGCTTGCCCTCGATCGGCAGCCCCAGGTGCTCAGCGATATGCCGGCGCACCGGGCCCACCTTGCCGTTGAAGTTCATGGTGGGCACCGGCGCGTTCGTTTGCAGCGCGCCTTGCCACTCCCAGCACTCGCCTACCTCGATCACCATGCGCTGCAGGCGCTCAATTAAAGACATCCTCACAGCAGGTTCCACCCCAGACGCAGGACCTCGTACATGACGCGGCCGATGAAGCCGAACATGGCCAGGGCAATGAACCACAGCAGGAACCAAGCGAACACGTAGGACAGGTTCTTCATTTTTTGAATGACTCCATGGCTTTGACGGTGCGGGCGATCTTCTGGCGCTCTTCACGCTTGGCGGGCAGGTCAGCCTTGACCGGAATGTCGTCCGGGTGTGTGGCAATGTCGTCCCACATGGTCGTGTGGTCCGGGCCGTTGGTCGTGCCGCTGGCCACCTTGCTGCCGGGGATCTCGTTCTTCACTGAGATCACGTCGGCCATGAGGGTGCCGTTGCAGTTGTGCAGCTCTTTGCTCGAGAACACCGGGCCGTAGTCCGCGCAGTTCTCGGGGCCGTTCACGAAGTGAATGCCGTTGGCCTTGTGCTTGTAGGCGACCCAGTTATCGCCGCCGTCCACCGGCTCGGCGTAGGGCACTAGGGCCGGGATCATCAAGTGCTGCGTGCAGCCCGCCAGCTGGGCCTCGTTGGCCAGCTCTTTTCCTTGCTTTTCGCACCGCCATGCGGCATTCGCACCAGGCGAGGCATGACAACACGTGCGACAGTTGGCCTCAGCGGCCAGGCCGTTGTGGCAGTGCTTCCAGAACGAGCACATCTTGCACACGAAGTAGGCCGCGTCGTCACTGATGCGCGGCGGGGGCTCAGTCATGCCCACCAGGCGCTCGGCGCGGGCCATCAGCACAGCGAAGCGGTCGGTGTCCAAGTGCACCCACTCGGTGTAAAGGTCGTCGGTGTCCTTGTTGACGGCGATGTACAGGGCGCGGTCGATGTCCATCAGGCCCATGTAGACCGTCATCTGATCGAAGTGCTGCGGCTTGGCCTCGCGCACCTTCTTCTTGACCAGGTCGTTGAAGCTCTTGTTTGAATGCGTCTTGAACTCCAGCACGGCGGTGCTCTTGGGCGCCTCGGGCAGGCCTTTGGCGATGCCGTCCAGGCTGCCGCTGAAGTGGCCATTCAATGCGCTCACGCGGATCTGGTCACCTGTCTCGGGGTCCACGTCCCAGACCTGGGCACCGATGCCGCGCAGCTCCTCGAGGATGCGCGCCTCTTCACGCTTGCCGGTGTCGAACAGGCGCAGGATGCGGCCGGAGAACTCCGGCGTCATGGCCCAGCGCCAGGTCAGCCAGACGCTGCGCTCGCACGCGTGCCCGATGAGTGACGCGCCCATGTGTGGCCGGTGCTCCTGGGGCTTGCTGTCGTACCACCGCACGATCGCTGCGGCGGTGGTGTGTTGGGATTCAGGAATCGTTGCCATCGTCTGCTCCAGTGGCTTTATCAATCGCGGCGCGCGCCTTCTCGCTCCATGCCCACAGCTCGTCATCGGTCCAGGCCATCGACTGGGGGAACGTCATGAGTGCCTCGAGCAGATCCGGCGCGGCCGCGATCAATCGAGCATTGGATTTGTAGGGGTGCTTGTACCCCCGCAGGTACGCGACCGACTTCTGCTGAGAGTCGAAGATGATTGTCTGGCCGCCGAACGTCTTCATGGTGGTCCAGGGGCCGGGCGTGTGAGTGAGCTTCTGCGTGAGCTTCATCAGCGCGCCCTCGGCGCCCTTGGGTAGGGTGTGACCCTTCAGCGCCACGACCAGATCGGTCGCTGCCTGGCGCAGGTCGGACGGTGCGTTACTTGTTGTCATCGTTCTCTTTCAATAGGTGGGGCCTACTCGCTGCGTCTGTGTGTAGGTGCGTCTTTCTCAGACCGGCGCTGGGTGGTTCCTGCATTCGCTTTGGCGTAAGGGTCTGTCGGCGTTCCACCTTCACAAACCCGCAGGTGCAATCCCGGCGGCGTGACCTTCATCACAGCATCCGCTTTCGGCCCCGAAAATCAGGCCCAGGGCTTCTTGCCGCCGGTGGCTGCAGGTGCGGCCGGACGTGCTGCCGGCGCGGGCTTGGCGGCCGGCGCAGGGGGCACGGCCTCCGAGCTCGAGTAGCCCACGATGCGGTTACGGTCCGGCTCCTTGCGATCGATCTCGACGTGCGCAATGAACGGGGTGTCGTGCAGGTCGGCCGTGTCCTCGATGTCGGGTTTGTTGATCGCCAGGCACAGCGACGCGAGCGCGGCCTTGGCGATGTCCTCAGCCTGCTTGTTCGGGTTATTGACGTTCAGGCGCTCCCAGTGCCGGCGGCCGGAGTGCTCGCCACCGACCACTTGCATCTCCAGCTCGAGGTACTGGCCGGTGCCGGCCTTGGTGGCCTTCAGGTCCGACTTGGTGATGATCATCTCGTACTCGCCATTGGGCAGCGGCGCGTACGAACGGGGGGCCATCGGCTCGACGGTGGCAGCGTTGAAGTTGAAGTTGGCCATGTGATTACTCCTGGTTGATGGCTTAGTTGTTGGCCGCGAGCGCGGCAGCGAATGCTTCCCAGTCGAGAGGCATGTTCTTCAGACCGAACCGATTCCCGCCCATGTGTGCTGGGTGCGGCTCGACATGAAGAATTCGTTTCCCGGTCGTGCGGGCTTTCACTTCCTTGTTGCCGTAGCCGGCATCGGACTCGGTCGTGACGATCTGGTAGTTGGCCCAGCCGATCACGTCCGCCCACTCCTGCACCAGGGCAGCAGCGCGGTCGTGGAGCTTCAGCACGTACTGGTCATAGCCGTCGTGCAGGGGCGATTCGAAGTGCTTGATCTTGTCGTGCGCGATCAAGATCACGGCCATGTTCTTCTGCTGGCGCAGAGCCTCGAGGCCGGACAGCAACGTGCGCCACTCCTCAGCCGCGGCCACGTAGCCCTTGCCGTAGCCTGGCGCCTCGATGTTGGTCCACTTGTTCTGCTCGCACACGTGCTGGTGCAGCAGGGGCTCGAGCCAGTCGAGCGAGTCAATGAACACGCTCTCGAAGCTGTGGTCCGAGGTCAGCAGCACCTTGATCGCGCTGTAGACCTCCTCGAGCGAGCTGGCCAGGGGGAAGGCGTTCGCGTCCACGTAATCGGCGCCGTCCTCAGTGAGGATGCCGATCGCGGTGGGGGCCGAGGCCGCGAACGTGGTCTTGCCGATCTTGCCGGGGCCGGCGATGACGATCTTGGGGGCGCGCAGTCGTTTTGTGCGCTGGATGGATTGAAGGTTGAAAGCCATGATGGTGTTCCTGTCGTGGGTCGTTTAGAAAATCTCAATATTGTTTTCGATTGCTGGCCGCCAGCTCTGCCGCCAGGCGCCGGACCTCCGGCGTAACCGCGTGCCCGAGGTCGTCGGGGTCAGTCAATCGCAGCAAGAACATGCGCAGGCGCACGTTGTAGTCACTCAGTGCTTTTGCTGTCGCTTCTTCGACGCTCTGCTGCGTCGTGCTGGGCGCTGAACTCATAGAAGTGCTCGAGGGTTGTGAATCGGTGGAGGTTGGCGCACTCGTAGCGCCGGCGCTTGGTGTCATCGGGACGCGTGCGCGTCTCGAGCACCTCAGCCCACGCGCCGCAGCGCGGACACTTCATGCAGACCACCAGGCAACGAGCGCGGCCGCCAGGCCAAAGCCGATGCACACGGCCAGGCCGTAGCCGAGCACGATCTCGCGCAGGGACTCAACAGCGCGCGGCGTGTCGATCGGGTAACCGACATCAAACGTGCACTCGGACAAGTTGCGCGGGGTAGAGAGGTGGGAGGGTTTCATGGTCGTGGGTCCTTGGTTTCAGTTGCGGGAGATGCGGCACTCTTTGGGTGCGTGTTCGTTCCAGATCAGTCCCTGCGGGTCCAGCTGGCGCTGGGCGAGGCGCAGCTGGTGCATGGTGTCGAGGCCTTCCTTCCAGGCTTCGTGGTCGTCGCTGTACTCGTAGAACCAGTCCTGGCGCTTGAGGGCGGTGATGTATTGGTCGAGGGTCATGGTGCGTTGTGGTTGATGCCCGGCCGCTGGGGCCGGGCGTGGTCGTTATTGCTTGCGGTACACCGTGGTGGGAGAGGGCTGGCCCATGCCGCACTTGATCATCGAGCCGCCAGCCATCGCCTCGGGTGCGTCGATGCAGTAGCCGCTGTCGGTGTTCTCGTCGAAGTAGAACTGGAACTCGACGTTGAGCTTGCTGTCGGCGCGGTACTGAGCGCGGAAGCCGCCGGTCACAAGGGCTTCAGGGGAAAAGATCGAGGTGGTCATCGTTGGGCTCCTAGTTGCGTTGTTGACGTAGTGATTCTATGGCCACATTGCGGGTTTCTCAACGTCTTGCCCAACTATTTTCTAGGGACAATCCCTGTCAAAACAAAGTGTTACAACGGTTTGATCCACAGGATGCGCGAGGCCCAGACCACGCTCGCGTCAGTGCGCAGGGCCTGGCCGGTGCTGCAGCGGATGAGGTTGAACGTGCCCGTACGGTAGCCGCGCTGCAGGCTGGACATCACATGCTCGCCGTTGTCCAGGGCGATGACGCACAGCTGACCGATGTGCGCGCGTGGGTCGTCCTCGGCCGGCGAGACGAAGTACATCCAGCCGTCCTTGGTGTTGCTCGGGTAACGCATCTGCAGTGCGTACGTGCCCTCGGGGCAGTCAGCTGGGCCGACCACCTTGTCGTAGGTGCGCCGCGGGAACAGAGTGACAACAGCATGTTCATCAATGTATCCCGTGACCTTGACGTGGCGCACGTCATCGCTCACGGCGACGCCTGCCTGCCTCAGAATCTCGGTGGTCTTCACGCCCAGGATGATGCCCATCTGGTGGGCCTCCTCAGGCGTCATGCGCCGCTGGCCGCGCAGCATCAGCGACACTGCGGCCGGGTCCAATTCCATCAGCGACGCGAGGCGCCGCTGGGATAGCTTTTTCTGCGCGAGAACGTCTCGAAACCACTCGGTGTTCATCGGTCCCCCTGACTGGTCATCATCCAGCCTGACATAAACTCGCTGATGCGTCAAACGCAATGCATTAGGAGAAACAACATGATCCCCACGATTCATATGCTGGCCCCGGCCTATCCGTTGATTGAGAAGTTGGGCGGCAAGGCCGCCGTGGCAGACGAGCTCGGCATCAACAAGAGCACGCTCTCGCGCTGGTGTGCGCCGTCACCAGGTGGCACTGGGGGCGTGATCCCCCAGCGGTACTGGGACCAACTGATCGCGATGGGTAAACGCAGCCGCGTGCCTGTCACCCTGCGGGAGCTCACACACGTCAAGGCCTGAGCATGGTCATCGAGAGCAACACCACGATGACCAACTCCGACTTCCTGGCCGAGGTTTACGGCGAGCTCGAGCCCGGCACACATGGCTGGGTGGCGAGCTTTCGCGCTGACCCGAGCAATGCTGACCCCGGCGTGTGGGCTGGACGGCCGTACAAGGGCCTGCCACAGCAGGCGGCCCTGATCGATAAAGCTGCGCAAGACAACACCTACTTTTGCACCGCAGTCCTGACGGCCACGGGCGACGGGGAAATCGTTCGGCGCAAGGACGCGTTCGTGCGCCTGGCGGTGCTGGTGCTGGACGATGTCCAGCTAGGTGATGTCCAGGGCTACAGCTACGCGATCCAGACCAGCCCCGGCAAATTCCAGATAGGTATCTTCCTCGATGGTGAAGATACTGATGCCCAAAATAAGCCCCTGATTGACCGGATCATGTCCGCACTCGCAGCGCGGGGAAGGTCCAACGACGCCTCCGGCAACGCCTGCGTGCGTTACGTGCGCCTGCCGATCGGCTCCAACACCAAGCCGCGCGCCGCAGGCACCTGGCAGGTGCAGCTGGAGGCCTGGCAGCCGAACGTGCGCTGGTCCCTGGAGGACGCATGCGCGGCCGTGGGCCTGGACCTGGACGCGATGCGCGCAGCAGCACCGGCGCCCAAGACGAACACCCACACGGCCACCGGCAACCACGCCGGCGAGCTGGTGGCGGACCTGACCAACCCCAACCCAGCCGAGCGTGTCTATCACGACAGCATCATCAAGCTGGCCGCCAACCTGGTGGCCGGGGGCATGTTCCCTGGTGCGGCGGTCGAGCACCTCTACAGCCTGATGGACATGGTCAAGCCGGCCACGCGGGACATCGATGAGCTGCGGCGGTGGGAGGCCAGGCGGGCCGAGATCCCGCGGGCTGTGAAGACGGCCGAGAAGTTCGCGCCGGCCGAGCGCAAGGCGCCCGCCATTACGGTCAACCTGGGCAAGGCAGGCTCACCCAATGAGCCTGGGTCACCTGGTGAGCCTGGCCAGGACCACGGCCTCCTGGTGGACCTGGCCCAGCTGCAGGCCCGCTCAGGCACCATCAAGTGGCAGGTCAAGCACGTCATCCCTGAGGACTCGCTCGGCATGCTGTTCGGGGCCAGTGGCACCTACAAGTCCTTCGTGGCCCTGGACCACTGCCTGCATGTCGCCCACGGCCTGCAGTGGATGGGCAACAAGACAAAGCAGGGCGGCGTGGTCTACGTGGCCGCCGAGGGCGGCGCAGGCATCTTCCGGCGCGTGCAGGCCTGGCACCAGCACAAGGGCCTGGCGCTCGCGCCCAACTTCCACGTCTGTATCACGCCCCTGGTATTGAGCGAACTCGACCACCTTGAGGCTCTCGCATCAGCGATCGCGGCCCTGCCCGATAAGCCCAGCCTGATCTACATCGACACTCTGAGTCAGACCTTCAGCGGGGACGAGAACTCCAACACCGACATCAGTGCCTACCTGCGCAACATCAACGCGCTCATCCGCGCCAGGTTCACGTGCACGGTGGTCGTGATCCACCACAGTGGCCACAGCGCCACCGAGCGGCCGCGGGGCGCGTCATCGATCATCGCCAACGTGGACTTCCTGGCTGGCGTCTACAAGCCGGACGGCACCAGCCTCATGGCTCGCCTGGACTTCATCAAGCAGAAGGACGGGGACAAGGCCGCCAACCTGGCCTTCAAGCTCGAGCGCATTGTCCTGGGCCACGATGAGGACGGCGAGGAGATCTCGAGCCTGGCGGCCGAGCACAACGATGTCGCCCAGCGCCTCTTGACCAACGCAGCTCAGAAGCTCGCTGGCTATGAGCAGGTCCTGATGGGCCTGCTGACCCAGGCCGGCGGCCGGCTCATGGACCACGACCTGCGTCACGCCTTCTACAACCACCTGGGCCAAGAAGCCCAGCGCGCTGGCAAGGAATACAAGCAGGGCACCGCCAAAACGGCCTACGGCCGCGCCTACAAGGCCCTGGTCGATAAGGGCCTGGCGGCTGGTGGGTCGGATGGAATGGTGCGCGCGCTGATGGGGGATCAAGAGTGATCCACTACCACGGCACCCCAGTGGGCGGATCACGCCAGGACGCTGCGCGGTTCCTCATGGGCCGCCATGCGCTGGTGCCCTTCAGTTACCCCGAGGACATTGCGATCGCGGCCGAGGTGTGCCAGTCGTTCTGCCTGGACAACGGCGCGTTTACTGTCTGGAAGCAAGGCGGCCAGGTCGATGTGCCGGGCTACATCGCGTGGGTCAAGCAGTGGCATCGGCACCCCGGCTTTGACTTTGCGCTGATCCCCGACGTGATCGAGGGCACGGAAGAGGAAAACGACGCCCTGGTGCGTGCGTGGCCCAAGGCGCTGCCAGGCGCGCCCGTGTGGCACATGCATGAGTCGATCGACCGCCTCGAGCGCTTGGCCCGCACCTACCGCGTGGTGGCGCTTGGCAGTTCCGGCCAGTACGCCAGCGTGGGCACGCCGCGCTGGTGGGAGCGCATGAACGAGGCCATGCGCGCCATCTGCGACCAGCAGGGCCGGCCCATGTGCAAGCTGCACGGCCTGCGCATGCTGGACCCTCAAGTGTTCCAGCACCTGCCGCTGTCCAGCGCCGACAGCACCAACGCGGCAGTCAACGGCGGCTCGCTGTCCCGATTCGGCATGTACGTGCCGCCCACAGCTGCGCAACGCGCCGCCGTCATCGCCGAGCGCATCGAGTCCTATAACTCGGCGCCCACCTTCCAGCAACAACCCGTTCAGGAGCTCCTATGCTGACCCTTGCCATCGCCATCTACGCCCTCGCCATGACCGCAGCCAACCTGCTGGTCGTGGCCTTTGGGCCTGTCATCACGCCCGTCAACTCGTTCTTCCTCATCGGGCTGGATCTGGCCCTGCGCGACTGGCTGCACGTCAGGCTCAAGCCCAAGCAGATGCTGGCGCTCATCGTCGCGTCTGGGCTTGTGACCTATTTGCTTAACCCGGCCGCGGGGCAGATTGCGATCGCGTCGGCCATGTCTTTCACGGCTGCGGCGTTCGTGGACTGGGGCGTGTTCAAGCAGCTGCGCGGTTCGTGGCTGCGCCGGGCCAACGCGTCCAACGTGGCCGGCGCGGCGGTCGATAGCCTGCTGTTTCCGACCATCGCCTTTGGCGCTCTGATGCCCCACATCGTGGCCATGCAGTTCGCTGCCAAGGTCGCTGGCGGGGCTTTTTGGGCCTGGCTGCTGTCGCGCAAGCAGGTGGCAGCATGAGCAAAAGCTGCCCGCCGTGTCATGGAGACTGCAACCAGGGACGCGATTGCCCGGCACATGAGGCGGCACATGACCGGCACAAAACGGCACAAAACGGCACACGGACAATGATGCAGACGGCACAAATCGGCACAAAACCTATGGTTTGTGCCGATGTGCCGGCACATGTGCCGATTTTTGGGGTCGGGGGTCAAGCAGGAGAATCTGGGCATGGAAAAACAGAAGGTTGAGCTGATGGGCGGGGATGCGTTGCAGGACGCGATCAACCGGGCCGCGTTGGAGGCGGCGATGCCGGAAGAGGCAGTTACTGACCAGTCGGTCAATAACCAGCCGGTCAGCAAAAAACGAGCGGGAAATGAGAAGAAGGGCGGCGTGAGCCCGCTTACGGGCGCGCCGACGCCGGGGGGCCGGCCGGCGGGCGTCCGAAACAAGCTGACGAACCTGCGCGACGCCGTGCTCGAGGCCTTCGACACCGTCGGCGGCGCCGAGTACCTGGTGCGGCTGGCCGAGGGCACGCAGAGCGATCGCGCCGCGTTCACCAGCCTGGTGGCCAAGGTGCTGCCGACGCAGATCAACCAGAACGTCGAGGGCGGCATCAAGCTCGAGCTGAGCTGGCTCGGCGGCCGGTCCATCGGCACGACTACGGCACAAATTCCGGAGGCACGCACGCAAGTGCTTGATCTAGAACAGGATTCCGACGGTGGCTACCGGATTAAAGATCCGGCAGGGTCGCCGGCAGGGGTCGCCGAGGGGGTGCCGCCGGCAGGGGGTGCTGCGGGGGCGGCAGGCGAGCCTGGCCAGAACGGCCCAGGAGACGCGCAAGCGTAGGGGCACGTAGGGTGGCCAGGCCTCGCATCCGATCGCGTCTCCTGCGGGCTTGGCGGGCCGTGCGTGGGGCCGTGCCGGGCCAGGCGCTTCCTGACCCCCATCCCCCCGTCGAGCCGGGGGTAGGGGGGGTGGCCAGGGCCGGGGCCCCCTCCCAAATTTCTGAACCCCCGCCCCGACTATTGCGAAATCCGCACCGCTGACAAATAATCGCAACGCCCTGAAACAAAAAGGAATTCCGATGACCCACGACCCCCTATGGCCCTTCCCGCAGTACGACGCCCAGGGCCGGCGTCTTGAGCCCGCGCCCACCGCAGCGCCGCGGCCGAACCGCTACCCCGCCGACATGCCGGAGGCGCTGCTGTGAGGGCGGCGCTCATCACCCTGGCGCTGTGCGGCTCGGCCCACGCCGAGTTCCTCGACGGCAACAAGCTGTTGTCGGACATGAAGGGCTCGCACGGCTTTCAGATGAGCGCGCTGGGCTACGTCATGGGCGTGGCGGACGCGATTCAAGGGGTATCGGCCTGCGTGCCGCCGAGCGTCACGTCGGGGCAGGTGCAGGACATGGTGCGCAACTACCTGGAGGCCAACCCGGCAGTGCGGCACCTGACGGGCGACATGATCGTGACGCACGTCTTGAAGCAGTCGTTCCCGTGCGCGACCAGGCCGGGCCGGGGGGCTGGCGTATGAGCGCGCTCGACGTGATGCGCCGCGTGCTGACGGCCTACGAGACGCACGACCTGCTGGGCATGGAAGCGCACATGCAGGAGCTGCGTGGCGTGATCGCTGAGCTGGAGGCCACCCCGCCCCGCATCGAATGCACCCGCTGCGGCCGCATCCTGGCTGATGTGCCGCCCGCGGGTGACACGTTTGCCGAGCGCTGGCGCAACGTGACGGGCGCGATCAAGGACCTGCTATGACCCGCGACGACATCATCCGCATGGCGCGGGAGGCTGGCGCAATGTTTGACCACATGACATGGGTTGAGCGTGATCTTGCCCCGGTGTTTGAACGCTTCGCTGCAATTGTTGCAGCACATGAGCGCGAGGCGTGTGCTCGCATGGCCGAGGCATTTCATCAACACGGCTACGACTTTACTGGCGACCTTGAATTGCATGATGCCATCCGAGCAAGGGGGCAAATATGACACCGGGTCAACTGATTGACTTGCTGGAGAAAGCAGGCATGTTGAAAGAAGAATCACCCGGGGTGTTGGGCTGGCATCCAACAATGCAGAAGGCTGAACGCTTCGCCGCCCTTGTCGCCGCAGCCGAGCGCGAGAAGGTGGCTGCCTGGATGGTGGAGCGCAGCTATGCCA
>JACCDT010218983.1_pt1 | contig 37084 bp, 30 predicted proteins | sample 7446291 | NCBI WGS metagenome assembly JACCDT01 (sample SAMN15323446, study PRJNA562643) | freshwater metagenome | isolation source: river surface water | place: USA:Blue River Watershed | collected 2017-08-17
GTAATCTTATTGATGGGCACGGAGTTGCTGCAGAGCTGCTTAGCCAACATGGAATAAAAATATTTGATGAACATCAAATCGACGAGGCTTTAGATTTGGCGGAATCTTTACAATAATTGTGAACCTGACAAGTTTTCTGCGTAATGCCTAAGGCCAAATAGCAAACATTACATCAATGGACAGAAACTTTTGATTGTTTCTCTTCACAAACTCTAGCGACCCTCGTAGACTTATGCACGATTACTAAAAATATAGAAAAAACTGTAAACATCAATAATTCATAACTAAAGTAATTATCGAAATATACTTGTTCTGGCGGTATAAAACTTATAGCAAGGGTAGCAATACTAGAAAACAACCCTACTCCACATGTTAAATATAATCCAATTTCACCGCCAGGGATTTTGAAAGGGCGCTGCAAGTGAGGATGATTCTTTCTTAGTTTAATCGCTGCTAAAAAAATAAAAATATAGCCGAAAAGTGCTAGCTGAGCGGTCAGGATGGACATAACGAAATACGCACTCGTCACGCTTGGCATAATTAAATATATTAAAGATAACGCAGTAAATGTCACACCTTGACAAATTAGAATATTTTGCTGAACTCCATGTTTGTTTTTCTTAGCAAAAAATTTTGGCAAACAACCATCTTCAGCAGCAACTAATAATCCTTTACTGGGACCAATCACCCACATTCCTACTGTCCCTACACTACCTAAAGCAATTAAGAAGCACATAAGGGGGAATAAATAACTCATATGCAAATAAGCAAAAAAAACTCTACAAGCATAAAACATACCACTGATTAACCCTGCTTGTAGTTGTTCCCGTGGAATAACTACTGCCACCGCTAACGACGTAGAAATAATGACAGTTAAAATAATTACGCTAGCCCACAATAATGCTCTGGGAAAGTTTTTTTGTGGGTTGTTTATGTCTCTAGCATGATATGCAGTTATCTCTATCCCAAGTAAACTATAAACTATAGTACTCAAAAATATCCAATTATTTGACTCTTCAACTGAAGGTAAAATAGCTTCATAGCTGAAATCGATAACGGGTTTATTACCCTGCATTATCCAATATAATCCTAGTGTTATTATAACTATAAGAGGCAAAAGTGTTCCAAAAATTGCCGTTATCCGACTTAATAAAGCCGATGCTTCAATCCCCTGCATATTAATATAGGTAATTAACCAGTAAACCAGCACAACAACTGAAAATATATAAGAGCTACTACTAGCAAGTTCTGGTGCGTATGGATAAATCAAAGCCACACCCAAAAAAGCTAAAATGGTAGGGTACCAACAAATGTTATATAACCATTGTAACCAAATTACAAATACCGCAAGATCATGTCCGAAGGCTTCTTTAATCCAAACATACAAGCCGCCGGCGCGCGGCAGAGCACTAGATAACTCAGCTGTTACCAATGCCGAAGGAATTAGAAAAAGTAATCCAGCAGCTAAAAAATAGGATATCAAACTATAGCCACATTGAGCGCTTAATGTTATTGACCTTAATATATCCATAGCGATGACTGTCATTAGAATAATAGTCGCCGTAGAGATTGGTTTTTTATTTGAATTATTTTGTATCACAAACTCACCCTTTTGAACCAGAGATTATTTTACAATATAAAAATAATAAAAAATATTATTTCTTTAACCAATGGCTCTTAAAAGAACAAATAACAGAAGTTGCACTCGGATTTGTCAATCCCGTGAAGAGAGAAGCGAACAGCCAGGATCTATCTTTCACAAGCACATGATTTATAGATAGATCTCTGCTCTTATGCTTCACATTTCGGCTGGGGTGAAAATCTTTGAGCTTGTAAAGAAACTTCTGTCATCTCAAATCTTGGCTTAATAAAATTACTTTTATTAAACAAAACAAATACTGTCTGTATCAGCACTAATATATCTAATAAACAACTCCGCTTTTTGATATAAAATAAATCATATTCGAGTTGTTGTTTAATTACAGAGATATTATTCTGGTTTAATGCTTCATCGTAAATTTTTTCATCATAACCCCAAGCAATTAAACCCGGCTTGACAGCAAAACGTTGTTTATAATACCAAATTTTGGCAGACAGACCATCTAGCTTTTCTGGTGAAACAACTTGCGGCCCCACAAAACTAATTTGGCTTTTAATTATATTTAGAAGAACAGGAGAATTTTCTAAATGTAATTTATTGATTAACTTACCAATAAGGCTTGGGTTGTTTTTCTTATTGAGGCAATTAAAACTATAGAGTGAAAAGGGCTTACTATGTAAACCTGTCACCAAAGTTTTATTAAATATCTTACCTTTGCGACCGAGGCTTAGCTTTAATAAAATCACGATAGTCAGCAGCAATGGCGCTAATAATAATAAACATAGGCAGGCTATGCTTTTATCTAACATTGTTTTATTTAAAATTTGCTGTTTGCTCTGAAATAATTGATTAGTATAAATAACCCAGCTTGGATCTAAGATATCAAGCTGTTGTCTACCTAATTCCTGCTCATAAAATTCCATTAATTCCATAACAACAATACCATTTTGTTTACACTCAAGTAATTGCGTCATTGGAAAGTTGCTGCGCCTGTCATCAACTGCAACAACAATCGAATTTATATTATTTTCTAAACAATAGTTTAATAAATTATTGCCAGTTTTAGTGATCATAACTAAATCTATAATGTCCTCACGTGATAAACGTTCACGCTCTCCCAATTTATGTACATAACCAACTACCACCGTCTGTAATTCTACAACTTTTTCTAATGATTGTTTTAATTGCAGAGCCTTATTGCCTGTCCCCAAAATCACTGTGCGAGATTTAGTAGCAGTAGGCTTTGTACTTACTGCAAAAATAATCCTATTAATCACAAAAAATATATAAGAATACGTTACACTTGCCAACCATACGTACCTACCGACATCTAGCATCGCAAACCAATATGAAATATTGTTTAATACAACAAGTAACAATGTCATTCCAAGGAGCCCGCGAAGATACTGTTCTTGTAAATATAGATTCATATAGTTTTGATAAAGCCCAACCAAAGAATTACACAGACAAGCGATAACCCCGTAACTCAATGCAATGATTATCAGATCTAATAAATAGCTACCTTGATTAAATCCAATGTAATTAAATATTACCCAGTTCGAATTAGTGATAACAGCTAATATAAACGACAGAATATAGAGAGTGTACTCTACACTCAATAACTTGAATAATTGTTTACCGGTATAAAACCGATAGTCTTGAATAGCGATCATTTTTTTCCCCATATAGCTTTATGCACATAATTATTTCTAGTAAATCAAAGGATTTGTCTTTATAATTTACTAAAAATTTTATTACTTAATATGCAATCAAAAACTGCTGTTTTACTTGTAAATCTTGGAACTCCAACATCAACTTCACTCAAAGCAGTGCGAGTTTTCTTACGCGAATTTTTGCTGGATCCTCGCGTCATAGACTTACCCGCGCCTATACGCAACATTTTAGTGAATTGTTTTATAGTCCCTTTTAGAGGATTTAAAACAGCCCAAGCTTATCGAGAGATCTGGACTAATGAAGGCTCACCCCTATTAGTCAATTCACGTAAATTACAACAAAAACTTAACAAAAATTTAAACAACAAGAATTCTCATTCTCACCAAGCTGATTCATCTACTGAAAACACAACTTATGATGTATTGTTAGCCATGCGCTATGGACAACCTACACTTAAAAGCATTATGGATCAACTTGAACATAACAACTATACCCGTATAATCATTCTACCGCTCTTCCCGCAGTATGCATCAGCGACAAGCGGCTCGGCCCTTGAGAAATCTCTTAAATATTTATCTGACTTTAGATATTTTCCTGAAATTTGTTGTATCAATGAATTTTATTTGAATTCTGGCTATCTTCAAAGCGTTGCAGCTATTCTAAAAAAACATTTAACTGCAAATCAGCATGTTTTATTTAGTTATCATGGTCTTCCTGAAAGACAAGCTAAACAAACGGGCTATAGCGAACAATGTTATGCAACTACTAAAGGAATTGTAGAAGTCCTGCAGTTAAGCAAAGAAAATTACTCAACTAGTTTCCAATCTCGCCTGGGTAAATTACCGTGGACTGGGCCTTATACTGTCGACATTATAAAAGATTTACGCAAGAGAAATATAAAAGATCTTTTAGTTGTTTGTCCATCATTTGTTACTGATTGTTTAGAAACACTAGAAGAAATTGGCGTTCAATTAACAGAAGAATGGTTAGAGCTTGGTGGTACATCTTTAAAACTAGTCCCCTGCCTTAATGACGATGATCATTGGGTAGAATCTTTAGCTCAGTTAATAAAAACTAAATTTACTGCATAACAAGTTTTCAGCTTGTATGTTTTAATGCCCATGATATATTTATAACTGTAGTTATAGTGAATTTAATGCATCTAATCATACAGGAGTTAATATCATGGCTGGTAATAAAACAAACACACCTAGCAATCCAGGTAAACCAGGTCAACCAGGCGGTAAGCATGGTCAACCAAGTGGTAAACCAGGACAAGGCAACCCAGGCGCAGGCAAAACTGGCGGTAAAAAGTAATTTGTACAAGCCGGGAAATTAATTTTCCTGGCTTGATTTAATTAAACATCCTCATCGTAGATAAAAACTCATAAATATTCTTAGCAACTATTATCATTTTGATTGTATACTAAGCAACAATTAATTATTATCTGTACACATATAGCACCATAGTTCTTGTGTAGTCATCATGCCTCAATGGATTAGAAGTTTTTTTACATCTACTGACAATAGTCTGCCTCCACCTTATTGGCTCGACTCTTCTGAATTTAAAGAGTCTCCTACTCTACAACGATTACACACCAAGTGGTTGCATGAAAAACCTAAGTTAAGCTTTTGGACCTGGATAAAAAATAATCACTCAGCTTTTTATGCAAATCCTAATAATCAAAAACTTTTGGCATCAAAAAAAATTAGAAATCAATACCTAAAATCCATTATATTAAAAGCGGCCTCTTTTTATCGAAACACAAAAAAAGCTGGGGTTTCACATTCATTCTGGCTTGAAGCCATGGATCCAAAACACAGAAATATTTTTTTCCTACAAAATATCTCTACAGTTTGGCTAAAAGACACTAAATCAAAATTAAATTTATGGCAATGGCTAGACAGCAAGAAACTTGATGACATACGAACCGAGTATTTATCAAACTATGGGCGCCAAGAATATTTATTACGATATGACACACAAAATGGCCTTATCTACCGTGGCACAGAAAAACAACCTTTTGATACTTCTATTTTAGATACCGATGATAATCAAGCAATGTTCGTGATGGATTTGTATCATAATGTTTATGTCAGAGAATGTAACAGGTCAAGATTCAAACATTCGTCATTTTTATCTGGAAAACAAGTGATAGCCGCTGGTATGATCAAAATCATATCAGGTAAAATTCATACAATTGATGATGATAGTGGTCATTATAGAGTTGAAGCTATACATCTAGAAAATGCACTGCAATATATTCCAAAATCCGTTCTTATTGACGGTTGCATCGTCAGGTCCCGCACCGCCTATCACTACTGGGGTGTACCTGTAAAAGTAATTGTGCCCGCTATCGGAAAAACACCAACAGAAATGATAAATATATTATTGAGCTTGCTAGCGGATCTGCTAAAACAAAATGATAAAACATACACTTTTTTGCGTTTTACAAGAATAGCTCACCCAACGAGCAGGCAAATGCATGAATTACGAAAATCATTTATTGTATTACAAGATAAGGCTCAAAATTACATCTCCAACCCTAATCAAATAAACTATGATAAGCTTAGTAACCATGCGTTTCTTTTGATAAGCGCAATTATTAGAAGTTATAATCAAGCACTGCGTAATTTGACATTGAAAGATTTAATGTTAAATGCAACAACTAATGCTGTCTCCTATGTCTCATGCTACATAGAATATATTTTCACTTTTATCTTGGTTAGACAGTCTCTGGCTACTGCTAAATTTAACAAAGGCAAGGATGATTTGATCGAAAGTATAAGTATCTTCAAACTATATTGTATAGAGCTATTAAAATCTTGTGATGAGAAACACAAAGTTGCATTATCGAGCACTAAAATGCAAGAACCTGTAACGATAACAAGAAACCCAACCACTACATTATTTTCGATTAGAACCCCTATGGCTAAATTGAGCCCATCACTTAGTATTTTTGATACTATGCATAGCGATCGGCCTGCTCTAAGCGCCTTATCAATTGAGCCGAACCAATAAGATAGTTATACTGTTTAGCAAAATATTATTTAGGAAGTTTTATGTCCCTACTGAAATCTCGAATTAATTCATTATTCCGTACATCTATAGCTAATATACCAGTGAATTTATCCACTGTTATTGCCAGAGCTTTCGTTTTCTCTGCTATCCTAACTCTTCTGTATTGCCGGCTAATCATCTGGAGATCTTTTGCAGATACTAATAGTAGCTTATTTTGGAACCTAGTCTCTATTTTAGCATTCTCTTGGCAAGATTTTATTGTGTTAATTTTGTTAGCAGGGTGCGCTTGGATTCTTGAAAAACGACGTTCCTCTTGGCAGTATTCGATCATCATAATGTTACTAGCATTACTTGTGATGTTTGTGACTGTCGCAAACGTATATGCTATGCATATTGTTGGCAGCCCACTCGATAGCTCTTGGTTAGGTGAACTTAATTTGCGCGATGCCGGCACTACCTGGCCAATGATCACTACGTATATTTCTGCTAGCATGAAGAAATTAGCAGTTATCAGCTTTATTATTGTACCACTGATCTGTCTAATCATCTCCAGGTTCCTTGTCAAACGATTGACAGCTTGTCTAATACTATTATTTGTAGGGGCTTTTGCTGCATTTATTTGCCAATTAGCGATTGGCGCGGCAAGCCTACCCGCAGAAAAACGTTTTACATTTACTAACCCAGTTTTTACTGAGTTGCATAATCTTGTGTCGCCATCGAAGAACCTGAAATATCTCAACGGCAAAGTTAAAACACAAGCCACTATTAACAAACCTTCCTACCAACAGCAACCAGTGCATGCAGCAACTTTTGACTGTTGTCGCGACCAGAACATTGTATTTATCACTATTGATACCGTACCACAAAAAGCAATCGAACGAGCGCTATCTACAAATACGACATCGAAGTATCCTAATCTATCTGAGTTATTCAATAATGGTATTGTTTTCAAAAATTTTTATGCAAATTTTCCATTATCAGCCCAGTCTATGGGATCCATGGCGACAAGTGTGCATCCTAGTTTCTCACCTGTTTTAACAACCATGGAAGAACTGCAAGATAAAGAAGTTGAGATTTTGTCATCTGTACTTTCACATCATGGGTACCATAATGCTCTTTTTATGAGTGGTCAGCTTAAATATGCAGGAGCTTATGCAATGATGAAAGGTAGGGGTTTTGATACTATCATAGATAGTGATACCATCAAGTGCAACACTGATGATAACGAAGCTATGGCACTTTATGCGCATCTGGGTGATGATTGCACTGCGCAAGCGGCTTCGCGCTGGATTAATGATCATGGTAACAAAAAATTCTTTCTTTGGGTGTGGTTCACTAATCCACACTCTCCTTATTTTGTTCGTGCAAGAGCAAAGACTGGTGGAACATTAGGGTCCGCAGAACAACACATGGCTGCTCTTGCAGAAACAGACACTGCTATAGGTGTCTTACGTAATAAGCTAAAAACCAAAAGGATCTTAGATAAAACAATATTCGTTATTGTTGGTGATCATGGTGAAGCATTTGGTGAGCATGGGCAACTTAATCATGGCTCCTCAGTTTACGAAGAACAAGTACATGTACCATTAGTCTTTTCGGGCGGTAATTTACCTAGTCACTCTCAGCAATTATATACTATTGGGAGTATGGTTGATCTTGCACCAAGCATTTTAGATATTGTCGGCATTTCATCACCAACAGGCTGGCAAGGCCGAAGTCTATTTGCTAAAGATCATCCTAATCAGGCATTTTTTGCTAGTCGACGTAGCGGTAAAATGGTTGGATTACGAGTTGGTAATATCAAATATATTCTATCAAATCTTGAGGAAGGTATTATAGCTTATAACCTAGAGAAAGATCCGGGTGAACAAAAACCATTCCGCTTAGATACTGATACTGAGAAAAAAATTATGACCAAAATTTCAGGTTATGTTGCCTATAGAAAAGCTATGAGATGGCCAACTAAAGCAACCAATTCTAATGAAATAAGAGCTGCATGAACAATTATTTTATCTAAAACAAATCACAAATACTCAATAAGTACGTAATTATTCACGCTCTTTAAGTTGAACGGATTACTTCTTCCCCTTGGGGAAGTACCTGAGCGAAGTGAAGGGGATGGGGTAAATCTTGAGTACCTCTACGGACGTGAACAATACGATCAACTTAAGAGATTATGTCACGTAAAAAAACATGTATTTCCGCACAAAACTCAAACACTTTATTGAGTAATTTTTTTACATTCTAAAGCAAACATCAAATCAGTCAGTTCATGCACAGCCCTAACTTCTAAATTGGCCTTAGCTAGCAAAGCCTTAAAATTATCCAAGGATCTTTCCTTGCCAGCTAATATGGTTAAGAGATATAAATCAATCGATGATAGTAATTTCGCATTTTTACTGACATCTAATAAGCCTTCAAAAATGAACAATCTAGCATCTACGCCCATTGAACTCTCGACATTTTTTAATATTAACTCTGCCTGCTGATCATTCCAATCATGTAATATTCTTTTCAGAATATAATCATTAGCTTTAATATTCACTTCATCAAAAAAACTTCCGACAACTTTACTAGCATTTTGATAAATAAGCTTATTTTCAACGTTAGGCAAATCAAAAAGAATAGCTCCTGTAACTTTCGGATGCTTCGATAGAATTTCATTCAATAACTGACCATTACCTCCACCAATATCAGCTACGATGCCATTAAAACTTATACTTTTCGCTATTATGGCGTCTTCTTGCCTTGAAATAATCAACATGGCTTCATCGAATCTTTTTGATAATTTCATATCACTCTTTAAAGATGAGAAGTAATCTGTTTGATAAAGCTGATTAAATGAAGCCTTACCTGTTCTGATTGAATGTGTTAAATTACCTAATGAATTCCACCTGGATTCATCATCATGCAGCAAAAACGGTTTAATAGTATTAGGATGAGTAGCAACCATGGTCTCAGAAAAATCTGTATTAACATAAAAATTATCTTCTGATTTATAAAAAACTTGATTTAAGCAAAGCAGATTCATTAGCCTAGTCAAGGCATCTTGATTTGTCCCAGTAAGCTCACAAAGCTCTTTAATTTGCATAGACCTCTCGGCAAGAGCATCCGCCAAATCTAAGTCGCAGGCAACATATAAGGCTCGAGATAGAACAACAGTTTCTAAAATTTTAAAAATATTTATCATAATAATTCATCAGTAGTTTTATTTTTTAGAGAATAATAACGCTAACTACTCGACAAGATAGATCAAAGCAATCCTAGTTTTTTGGAATAGATATATGAACTGAAGCTTGATACGCCAACCTAACCTGTTGATTAAATTGGCGTCCCCAAGGGGATTCGAACCCCTGTTGCCGCCGTGAAAGGGCAGTGTCCTAGGCCTCTAGACGATGGGGACAGCGCGTGAACTCTGTCTTGGTGGAGCTAAGCGGGATCGAACCGCTGACCTCTTGCATGCCATGCAAGCGCTCTCCCAGCTGAGCTATAGCCCCTCAGCTTTTGAGATTTGTATTTTACCAGGAGTGCGTGGTATGTCAATGCTTTTTCTAGTATTTTTTATAAAATTTATTAATGCTATCTTATTCATCTGAACAAATAAAAAAATTAAGAAAAGCTTAAGAAAAAGGTTGACCTACTCACTAAAATCAGTATAATGGCTTTTGTTAGTACCTAAACTTGATTAATTAATAACAATTAGGTACCTTTCAAGAGTTTTTTAATATTAGAGGTATTATTTACAATGGCTAAGAGATCTGACAAGCGTGAGCGTTTAATTAACGCAGCAAAAGAATTATTTTACAAACAAGGTTTTAGTAACACAACCATTGCTGATATAGCAAAATTGGCTGATGTACCACTAGGGAACGTTTATTACTACTTCAAGACTAAAGATGAAATCTGTGAAGCTGTTATTATCGAACGTAACCAAGAAATTAATAATATTATTAACGAATTTAATTTATTAACTTCTGTTAAAGCTAAATTAGAAGCTCTTTTAAACTTTTATTGCGATCGTGCAGAAGAAGTATCCCAATACGGTAACCTGTTCAGCAGCTTAGTATTAGAATTGAGCAGACAACAAAATCCTTTGGCAGTAAAAGCAAGACAAACATTAAATACTTTAACTGCTTGGTTAACAACACAGTTCAAAGAATTAAATGCTGAGAGCGATGCTCCTAATCAAGCAATGAAGTTCTTATCAAGTCTTCAAGGTATGCAAGTTTTAACTTTAGCGTTCCAAGATCCTAGCATAACTGCAAAACAAGCAGCTTTACTGAAAGCTGAAATTGCAGAGCTTGCCGCACAGCCTGCTTAATAATTAGTAATTACTAATTACTTAAAAGCCCCTGTTGTATACTTTTACAACAGGGGCTTTTTTAGATTATTTTTCTAGCAGTAACTATTGCAGTAGCTATTTTACCGTAGCAAGAATTTCTTTAAGCTCACCAGACTGATATAATTCAGTGACGATATCGCAACCCCCTACTAATTCACCATTAACATATAATTGCGGAAACGTTGGCCAGTTGGCATATTTTGGCAATTCTTGACGGATGTCAGGGTTTTCAAGAATGTTTACAGTCTTATAACCCTCAATACCAGATAACTTTAAAATGTGGACTACTTGTCCCGAGAACCCACACTGTGGAAACTGAGGCGTACCCTTCATATATAAAATAATCGGGTTATTATTGATTTGTTCTTTGATTAGATCTAACGTATTTGAAGTATTTTGTTCTATCATTTGCTATTACCATTATGCAGTTTAGATTGAAATTTACTGAATTATATACATAACAGTTTAACTTGTAAATCGTAAAAACTACAGTTAGACTGGCTAACGGATTGCAGTTTACTATTCAATTTTTAATAGGAGAAATTCAGAATGGCTTTTGAATTGCCAAAGTTGCCTTATGAAAAGAACGCCCTAGAGCCTTATATTTCATCTGAAACTTTAGATTACCATTATGGCAAACATCATCAGACTTACGTCAATAATTTAAATAATCTTGTTGCAGGCACCCCTGACGAAAATAAATCTCTTGAAGACATTATCATAGGCTCAGAAGGAGCTATATTCAATAATGCTGCGCAAGTATGGAACCACAGCTTTTATTGGGAGTGTCTATCACCTAACGGTGGTAAAGAGCCCTCTGGCAAGCTCCTAGAGGCTATTAACGAGGCTTTTGGAAGTTTCCAGGAATTCCAGGCGCTGTTTACTAAAACTGCTATCAGTACGTTTGGATCAGGTTGGGCTTGGCTAGTCAAAAACAAAAACGGCAAACTTGAAATCACGAGCACTTCTAATGCTGACACACCGATGAAGCATGGTCAAAAAGCTTTGTTAACTTGCGACGTTTGGGAACATGCTTATTATATAGACTACAGAAATGCTAGACCAAAATACATTGATGGATTTTGGAATTTGGTCAATTGGGAATTTGTTGCTAGTAACTTATAACAACATCTGACAAATATAATCAGACACTCGAGTGTCTGATTGTTTTTGTATTTTTACTATATGCGTTATTCTTTCTGTCACTGCTTTGGTTTATTCCTGTTTTTTGACGATTCGGTATCTTTCATATAATTTGGTTGCGATTCAACAGTACTCTTGCTGGCATAAGTAGCTGTTTTTGGCGCGTCCTGAATAAATTTTAGCATTTTCCTGTTTTTTGACGATTCTGTTTCTTTCATATAATTTGGTTGCTGCTTCTTATTGACACTAGCATAAGTAACAACTGATCTTTGTTCAGATCTCTGATCTACTGAGTAATTAGTATCCATAACAGGGTCAATTTTTTTGCTTTTTCCTTCAGAAGCTACGCCTAGGGTTTTAAACAACCGACATATTTCATTGAACATTTGCTTATGATTCGCAATATGCAGTTCTTGTTCTATACCACTAGCATCATAGGCATCAATACTATCTTTTAGCAAAATATTCCGTTGTCTTAGAACCTTTCTAAAATTTTCTTTTTGAGCATCCGATATAGTCACTATCATATTAGTGCCCTCTTCCCTTGGTTTAAATTGGCTTAGTGAGAGATTGGCCCCACCTGTCTCACGGTGCATCATTTTCTGTTCACCCGGTGCGGACGTCCTATTGTTATCTGCTGGCATCGCAGCAATTTTGACAGTGTTATTCGTAAGCAATTCTTTAAGCATCTGGCTTTTGATGGTGAGCTTGTCTCCTTGCAGAGTAAAAAACTCATTGTAAATATTAGCCATATCCTCTCTCCCATATATTATAATTTCATCAAACAGCTGCAGATTAGACAGTGAATAATATAAATAGTTCAATAAAGTTTGCTTTTTTATGCAACCCTTTGATTATGAGAGGATTTTAGATATTCTAGAAATATAGATGTGCGAGCAAGTTATGCTTCGGCAGCCTCAGGCAACAACATTCCCTTAGCTACTGCCTCATCGAGAATATTATCAACAAAAGCCCATAGAGCATCTGAGCCTGGTTTCATGTCACGTAGAATATGCTTTTTAACTCTATCGACAGTAATATTATACTTACGCCAAGTATAACCATCAGTAAAGTAATTTTGTAAAAAAGGTTGCAATCTGTCTACAGTACGAGCAAACTTTGCTTCTATAGATTTTTGATCTTCATATTCATCCCATAGATCACGAAAATATTTCGCTTGATCAGTTGGTAATAAATTAAATAAACGATCAGCAGCTTTGCATTCATTACGATGCTTTTCAGCTGGATCAAAGTCTGCGTAACTAAAAATATCCCCTGCGTCAATTTCGACGATGTCATGCAAAAGTACTAATTGTAGAGTTTTGCCAAGATCAAGTTGTTGAGAGTTTGAAACGTTAGCATATTCAGACAGCACCATCACCATCATAGCTAAGTGCCAAGAGTGTTCAGCATCGTTTTCTAGACGATGCTGAAAGATTAACCGAGTTTCTCGCAAAATATTTTTAAGTTTGTCCATCTCAACTATAAATCCAATTTGTTCTTCTAAACGTTTAGAACACTTTAGATTTACGTTGTCTGACATCTTTAAATCCTTAAAAAACTTTTGCGGTTTTATTAATTACTGCTTTTTAGCTAGTTGTTCTTTAGCGGCTTCATCTAAAGCAGCTTTAAGTCTATCTGCCGGCATATAACCAGGGATCAAAGTTCCATCTTCTAACAGCATCGCTGGTGTGCCATTCAGACCAAGTTTTTGCACAAGCATCATGGACTCATTAACGACTGATTTTTTATCACACAGTTTTTTATCAGCTTTGAAGTTATCTGAAAGCTTAGCTTTATTCATCGCCTCTTGTGTATTTTTTGCACACCAAACTGTTACAGCTTTGTTGTATGAATCGCTATCTACGCCCGCTCTAGGGAATGGCATATAACGAACTTTGATGCCCTTATCAACAAATGACTGGATCTCTGAATGAAATTTGCGACAATAGCCACAATCAACATCAGTAAATACTGTTATGACATGCTCAACTTTTTTATCATCTTTTGGGCCAAAAACAACCATGCTTGATTCAGGCACAGAACTCATTAGCTCTTTTCTTGATGTTTTTCTAACATCTTCTGTTAAATTAACTTTTTGTGGTTTATCGATAGCTATGATGTTACCAATGAACATCATTTTGGCATCGCTAGATATATAGAATACCTCACCATCTGTGAGAACTTGATAATAACCTTTGATAGGTGAATTCTCCATCCTTGAGACTTTCATTTGCGGAAATTCACTATGTAATTTATCCAGTACGGCCTTGGCATCGTTTTGATTGACTTCTGGCCCTAAAGCAGCCGTCATCGCCCCTTCACTTGTATTACTATTAGAACTAGTTGGCTTTACTTCTCCTGTATTTTCAGTTTTTACTGCTTCAGAATCAGTTTTCTTTGCACAACCCACGCTACTAAATAATAAAATTGAGCAAACGAGCGACGATAAAAGTATTTTTTTATACATATCAATAATCCTTTTAATTATATAAAAATATATTTTGAATATTTTTATTACGGCTTTATATCCTAACTTAACAATTAGTCAGCTTTAACTTCTGTCTTAGCTTCTTCTTTGCTTTCTGACTTTACTTCAGTGCTTTCAACAGCAGCAGGAGCAGCAGCTTCAGCAGCAGGCGCAGCTTCAGCAGCAGGAGCAGCAGCTTCAGTAGCAGGAGTAGTTTCTACAGCAGGAGCAGCAGAAGATGAATCAGCTGGAGCAACAACATTTGCTGGTTCTTCGTTTTGGCCGCAACCAGTTAATAACGCTAAACCTAAAACAGATGATAATAATACTTTATTCATTTTAAAAATCCTTACCTAAACATTAATAATTAAAAAATTAAATACAACTACGACTGGAGTAATCCGTACTTTCTACTTTAGCATTTGATCTGTCATTTGACTACAGTTCTATGCAATTTAACGTAAATAATTTACAGCTAGTCTTAAGTCGTACCTGATTTGCCAAGACTATTTAATTAATCTTGACTTGTAGAACTAGCAGAAGCATTCGCTTTACTAGTAATCTTTTCTTTAATACGCGCTGCTTTACCAGATAGATCACGTAAATGATATAATTTTGCCTTGCGCACATTACCGCGACGCTTTACTTCAATAGATTTTACGACCGGACTATGTAACTGGAATACGCGTTCTACGCCTTCTCCATGAGAAATTTTACGTACGGTGAATGCTGAATTCATTCCACGGTTACGTTTAGCAATAACTACACCTTCAAAAGTCTGTGAACGCTCACGCTCACCTTCTTTTACTAACACTTGAACGGCAACAGTATCACCTACTGAGAACTCAGTAACGCCTTGTTTTAATTGCTCATTTTCAATTTCTTGAATGATTGGATTTTTCATAATACTCTACGGCCTCTATTATATTCTACTCTCGGACTCTAACTTAAATTCTTCTAATAATTGCATTTGCTCATGCGATAAACTTTGACACTCTAACAGATTTGGTCGCCTAAGCCAAGTCTTTCCAAGTACTTGTTTTAAGCGCCAACGCATAATTTCTTGATGATTGCCACTTAGCAAGACATCAGGTACCTTTTTATCAAAATATTCAGCTGGTCTAGTATACTGTGGATATTCTAATAGGCCAAATAAATTATCTGAAAATGATTCATTCACCACAGAACTGTCATCTCCTAATACCCCAGGCAGCAATCTAATCATGCTATCAAGCATAACTAAAGCTGCTAGCTCTCCCCCACTTAAAACATAGTCTCCTATAGAGTGCTCATAGTCCACATGCTCGTCTATTACCCGCTGATCTATACCCTCATATCTTCCACAAACTAAAACTAAAGGCTGTGAGAGGCTGACGTATTTTCGGATAATCTCTTGGGTAAGCACAGAACCTTGAGGGCTTAAGTAGATCACTTTAGTTTCAGGGTTATTCAGTTGATTCTTAGCTGTTATAATAGCCTTGCTTAGAGGCTCAGGCTTAAGTAGCATCCCAGCACCCCCGCCATAAGGCTTATCATCAACTGTCTTATATTGGTCCTCGGCAAAGTCTCGAGGATTATAACAATTGATATTCGTAGCGTTATTTCGAATGGCGCGTCCAATTACTCCAATGTTAAAGTAATTTTCAATCATGTCCGGAAATAAACTAACAACCGCAAACTTCATCAGAATTCAGGATCCCAGTCAACAATCATTGAATTATCCTCTAAATCTACAGATAAAACGTATTTGCCGAATAAATATGGGATTAAATGTTCTTTTCCAGGTGGCTTTGCATCTTGGTCTGGTTTAACAATTAAGACATCATTAGAACCCGTAGCAAGGATTTGGTCTATTCTACCTAAATATTGTTTAGAGCCATCTAGACGCTCATAAATAGTGTAAACTTGTAACCCTTCTAGATCAGCCCAGTAGTATTCACCAGGGTTGGCTTCAGAATCTATTTTAGATAAAGACTCTCGAGGGACAGCTATTTCAACAAATTGATATTTCCTAGCTTCATCACGGTCATGGCAATCAGTAATATTAGCTACAAAATTATGACCATTAGCTTTAAGAGAGTTCTTAACCACTGGCATCAGCTGCCAGTGGTTATTGTAGTTCCAATATAAGTCTTTGTATTTCAACAAGGCTGAAGACGGCTCAGTGAACGATTGGATTTTCACCTGGCCGCGAATACCATGAACTCCTGATACCTTACCTATAGTAATAAGTCTACACCCTTCGCCTTTCACCCTGCAGCTTTGTTGCGCACTTGCCTCGCTGCTCATGTACTCGCTTGTACATTTCGCTGCTCGTCTTCGCGCGCGCCTAGCTGCAGGGTGAAATTCTTTGGGTGTGTTCATGGTACAAGATTATTAGCTTGCGCTCTCTTCAGTAGCTGCACTTTGGCTTGCTGCTTTTCTAGCTGCTTTTTTAGCTTGTAATTTAGTCTTTTTCTTTAATCTAGCTGCAGCTACCGCTTCAGGGCCTTTTGCTGCTTCTAATACTAAATTAGATACACGATCACTCAAAGTTGCACCGGTATTAACCCAGTAATTAAGACGCTCGTTATCCAGCTTTAAACGCACTTCCCCACCCTTTGCAATTGGATTGAAAAAGCCTACACGTTCGATAAAACGACCATCACGAGGATTTCTGCTATCAGCCACTACTACACTATAAAAAGGTCTTTTTTTAGCGCCGCCACGAGATAAACGAATAGTTAACATAAATATTTAATACCCTATTTTTTTTAATAATATCAACAATAACCCAGTACTATACGCGAATTTAAACAAAAATAAAACAAAAAACTAAGAAATAAGAAACAACCAGCAAAGTTAGCCAGCCATCCCATGAGTTATCAAATCGGCATCCCCGGCATTCCTCCACCGAACCCACCCAATTTAGATTGCATCATTTTCATAATGCCTGACATCCCTCCCTTCTTTGAGAATTTACGCATCATGGTCTGCATTTGATCGAATTGTTTTAATAATTTATTAATTTCCTGTATTGAGGTACCGCTACCAGAAGCAATACGTTTTTTACGTGATGCTTTGATAATCTCTGGATTTCTACGCTCTTGCACTGTCATAGACCCTATAATAGCATCTATGCCTTTGAACATGTCATCATTAACTGCTGCTTTAGCTGCGGCAGGCAATTGCCCCATACCTGGCATTTTGTCCAAGATACTGCTCATCCCGCCCATGCTGGTCATTTGTTTAATTTGCTCACGAAAGTCCTCTAGATCAAAATTACCCTTATCTAGCTTTTTAGCAAATTTAGCAGCTTTTTCTTTATCTATTTTTTGCTCAGCTTCTTCAATTAAGCTTAACACGTCACCCATGCCTAAAATTCTTGAAGCAACGCGTTCTGGGTGAAATGGCTGCAGCGCGTCTGTTTTTTCACCAACACCCATAAACTTAATTGGCTTGCCAGTTATTTCCCTAATTGATAATGCCGCACCACCACGAGCGTCACCATCAGCTTTGGTAAGAATAATACCCGTTAAAGCTAAAGCATCGTTAAACGCCTTTGCCGTGTTAGCGGCATCCTGACCAGTCATACTGTCGACCACAAATAGGGTTTCCGTCGGCTGTAAGACATTGGCGAGCTCTTTGATTTCATTCATCATGGCGCTATCAACATGTAATCTACCGGCCGTATCAACAATCAAAACGTCCACAGCTTGTTGCTTAGCTGCAACTAAAGCTGATTTGGCGATATCAACTGGCTTTTGGCTGCTGTCGCTCGGAAAGAACATCAGCTGATTATCTTCTGCTAATATTTTTAACTGTTCAATAGCAGCTGGCCTATATATATCAGCACTAACTAACATAACCTTTTTATTTTCACGTGCCTTTAGATACTTACCTAATTTTGCGCTTGTGGTTGTCTTACCAGAGCCCTGTAAACCAGCCATAAGCACGACCACTGGGGGCACAGCTTTTAAGTTTAACGTCTCATTAGCCTGCCCCATTAATAGAGTTAGCTCTTTTTTTACTAATTTAACTAAAGCCTGACCAGGAGATAAGCTTTTTAATACTTTTTGACCAATAGCTTTTTGTTTCACGTTCATGACAAACTTTTTGGTAACAGCAAGGCTCACATCTGCATCTAACAAGGCATTATGAACATCATCCAGAGCAGATTTCATATTTTTCTCGGTCAGGCGCCCTCTGCCACTTAGGTCTCTTACTGTCTGTGATAATCTTTCTGTTAGGCTATTGAACATAATTTAACATCCTGGGAAATTAAATAAATTAATCTCGGATTATACGTAAATCAGGCTATTTAAGCAAAAATAATAATTTCAGACTGTAGTATGTTTAAGTATGTTTAAGTTAGTAAAAATACGGTAAGCTTGAGTATTATAATTTTTAAAATCAAAGGGTAATCTAACTTTTGTGAATAACCAAGAAGCTCTTATCACCTTAATTATTTTAACCATCGCATCTGCTTTCTTCTCCAGTTCTGAAACAAGTATGATGGCTATTAACAGGTACCGCTTAAAACATCTCGTAAAAAGCGGTAATCGTTCTGCCAAAAGAGTCTATAAGCTCTTAGCTAAACCAGACAAACTACTAGGAGTTTTATTAATAGGTAATACTTTTGCCAACTTATTATTTTCATCAATTTTTACTCAATGGGCCATTACTACTTTTGGCGACTTAGACATACTCGGAAGCATTTTACTAACTATAGTTTCATCATTAGTTTTGATGATCTTTGCTGAATCCACGCCAAAAACCTTTGCAGCTTTATACCCACAAAAAATAGCCCTTCCTGGTTCTTGGCTTATTAAATATTTATTAATTATTTTTTACCCGTGTGTATGGTTAGTAACATTTATTGGCAATAATTTATTAAGAATGATGGGGGTCCATGTGCCTTCTCATCATAAGCATAATGAAGCGTTATCTCATGAAGAGCTGAGAACCATCGTCCATGAAAGCGGCGAACATTTCCCAGCGAAAAATACCAATATGTTATTAAGATTATTAGATCTTAATTACACTAGCGTTGAAGATGTCATGATCCCACGCAGCGAAATCATGGCTATTGATTTAGAAAATGAAACTTGGTCACATATCCAAAAAGAACTTTTAAACTGGCCACACAGTCAAGTACTTTTCTATGCCGACGAAATTGATAATATCCAAGGCTACTTAGACATTAAAGATTTAATTAAACTCATTACTGATCAGCAATTAAATAAAACTAAATTAATTGAAAATCTTAAAGAAGTTTATTTTATCCCAGAAACGACTACACTAGCCTCGCAATTATTAAATTTCCAAAATAGTCACAGAAAGTCTGGCTTAGTTGTTAACGAGTATGGTGATATCATGGGCTTTATCAGCCTGCAAGATATTCTTGAAGAAGTTGTTGGTGAATTCGATCAAGTTGAAAGTAATATTGCACCAGAGATTTCTAAAAAAAGTGATGGCAGTGTCCACATTGAAGGCGCAACTAGCGTTCGTGATATCAATCGTGAATTAAAATGGGAACTTCCAGAAGATGGCCCAAAAACTTTAAGTGGCTTAATTATTGAGCACTTGGAGCATATCCCTGAGCAGCCAATTTGTTTATTGATTAATAACTATAAGATAGAAATTTTAAGCATCCAAAAAAATACTATAAAATTAGTTAAAATTTATCCGTAAAAGATTTTAATTACGGACCAACCAAAATTATCTTGGCATATATCTATTTATATAATATGTTATATTTTTAAAGTCAGTGGAAATGTAGCTGATCACCATGATTTCATACAATAAATCATAAAATATAATAAGGATGTTTATATGCCCAATACTATACATTTTGATGTAACCCCCGTGCCTAATCTTCAAGAACTTCACATAAAAATGCGCTTAACTAGTATAAAAAAAGAGCAAAAATTTTCTATGCCTGTTTGGGTGCCCGGACATTATAAACGTGACGACTTTTCTAAATATATTCTTGCAATGGCTGCCACTGCTGATGGCAAGCCAATAAAGTTAGATCAAACCTCAGCTTCTGAATGGCTGCTACCGCAGGATGCTGAAGAACTTGAAATTAGCTATATATATTTTTGCAATAAACTCACAGTAGAATCTGCTTACATGGATGATGAAATTTTCACCACAGATAGCGGTGCTATTTTTTTAAGAGCTCTCGACTATAATGCCAACTATACCATCAGTTTAAATAGACCAAGCGGCGAAAAATTTAATACATGGCAATGCAGTACTGCTATGACGCCTATGGACGCCGAACTCCATCAATTCGGAACTTTTACAGCAAAAGACTACGAAGAATTAATTGATCACCCTATTTTAATGGGCCAATTAGATATAGTTACTTTTGATGTAAATGGCGTCCCGCATGATCTCGTACTTGCTGGCGATCATGACGCTGATAAACACGAACTGGCTCGCAAGCTCCAACTGATGTGTACTGCTCAAATGAACACTTTTCACGCAGATGCAAAACAATTATTTCCCCGCTACATGTTTAATACTATAGTCTCTGCATCAGGGTATGGCGGCTTAGAACACCGAGCAAGTACTAACTTACAAATACCAAGAAAAGATTTGTCTACCGATACTTTTATGTCACTCGCCAGCCATGAGTACTTTCACTTATGGAACGTAAAAAGATTTAAACCTGTAGAATTTGTTCCTTATGACTTTACTAAAGAATCCTATACAACTTTGCTTTGGCTATCTGAAGGCTTTACTAGTTATTATATGTATCTCATGCTATTAAGGGCACAAATAAATGACGCCAATACTTTTTTAACCAACATTGCCAAAACTATATCTGGGCTGAAAAGAACTCCAGGTAGATTCCGTCAAACTTTAGAACAATCCAGTTTGGAAGCCTGGACTAAATTTTATCAAAGAGACGAAAACACACCTAATACTTGTATAAGTTATTACACTAAAGGTGCATTGACTGGCTTAATTGTCGATTTAAGTTTACGTTACAAAACTGATGGACGTGTGACTTTAGATGATGTCATGCGCAAGCTGTGGCAGGATTTTGGCTTAAAAAATATTGGTCTTAAAAAAGGTGATTTCGAACGTGTCTGTATGGAATTATCCGGAAGTGATCTAGCACCTTTATTTGAACATTTACTAAATAGTACCGATGATTTCAATTTTGTCGAATTATTCAAACAATTTGCTATTGATTGCAGTTTCATGCAAAGTGCCGAACAAAAAGCTTGGTGGGAAACAGAAGCATGGCTAGGATTTAATACTATCACTAAAAGCGACCCTCCAGAAATCAGCACAGTTTATGACAACGGTCCGGCAAAAACTAGCGGGCTTATTAGTGGAGACAAAATTAGTAAAATTGATGGTAAGCCGCCAGAACTAAAAGATGGCAAACTAGTCACTGATTCTTTATTGGTAGGAAAACCTGTCATTATAGAATACACACGAAAACGTGATGAACGATTACGAACTGCTCTTGTTACGCCTGCTTTTAAACCAGCTACAGAATGTACTTTGATTCCATCATTAGTTGCAGATTCTGCAGCTATAGAAAGGCGTGATAAATGGTTGGGTTTATAATTACTCTCTTCTCGATAGGAACATGAACTGGGTTCTGAAACTAGAACCCATTAATTTTTTATAAGCATCTGGTATGTTTAAAGACTGTCACGGATTAATTATAGACAGTTATGGCATCTAAACTGCCAACAATATTCGCTTGAATCATCACTTTTTTATTAGCAATCATAGCCATGTTAGCGACGTCTAATAATTGTTGATAATTGTAATTAAAAGCACCATTAGCTCTGCGCCACATACAAACTTCTTTGTATTTTGCGTCATTGACGCAGATAGTAAAGCCAGGTTCTTGGTTATTCTCATTAGAGACAGTAAGTTTAGTAATAGGACCTTGTGCCTTGTCAACGTCCATTGCCACAGCCTGCGCAGCTAAAAGAGTTGAAGTCAATATAGTAGTAATAAAAATAGATTTCAGATATCTAAACATGCTAACCTCCTGATTTCTATAGCATGAACTAACGCTATGCGATTATTCTATTATTCTACTATTCTATCATTTTATTAGCAAACTGTCTTAAGATAATCAAGATAAAAGCTTAAGCGGCAAATACTCGGGCGTCCATAATTTAGCCTTTATTCGAGTATCAACTTCTTCTGCAGAAACTGGTTTTGCTACGCCATCTTGAATAGCCTGCATTGCAACTGCTTTTGCAATTTTTTGTGAAATCACATAGGCATCTTTCAATCGCGGTAATAATGGCGCAGTTGGATCTTGTAAAATTGGCGCATTGTCACTTAAAACTTCACAAGCAGCCCAAATCATATTGTCTGTTACGACTGTTGGTTTAACCGCACAAATACCTAAGCCTATCCCAGGAAATACTAGAGCATTATTACTTTGTGCTATTTCATATGTTCTATTATTATAAGTAATTGGCTGAAATGGACTACCTGTAGCAATTAAAGCCTTACCATTAGTCCAGGCTACTAAGTCTTTTGGGCTAGCCTCACAACGCTCTGGTGGATTAGATAGAGGCAAAATAATTGGTCTGGTATTTTTATTTTTTAAATGCTCAACCATACGTGTAACTATACTTTCTGAAAAAGCACCGCTTACAGCTGAACAACCAATTAATACCGTCGGCTGAACATTTTCGATTACATCATACAAGCTTATGTGATTCTTTTGAACACATTGCCAATTTTGTACTTCTTGCGAATTGCGACAATAAGGCTTTTGGAAAAAAATAATTTCTGGGGAATTATCGAGTAACAAACCATGACGGTCAACCAACCAGAATTTTGAATAAGCCTCAGCTTCGCTTAAACCTGAGCTGACTAAGGCTCTAAATATTTGATCAGCAATACCAACACCAGCACTACCTGCGCCAAAAATAACAATTTTTTGATCACTTAATTTTTGTCGATTGGTTTTAACCCCAGCTAACACGGTGGCACAGGCAACTGCCCCAGTGCCTTGAATGTCATCATTGAAACTACAAATCTTATCTACATAGGTATCGAGAATTTTTCTTGCATTGTCACGACCAAAATCCTCCCAATGTAAAAACACATCAGGAATATTTTTTTTAACTGCGGTCACAAACATCTCAATAAACTCATCATATTCTGCCCCAGTAATCCGCGGCTGACGCCAGCCTAAATACATTGGGTCATTTAATAACGCTTCATTATTTGTACCAACATCTAAAAATACAGGTAGAGTAAAGCCCGGGAATAAGCCGCCACAAATAGTGTAAACCATAAGTTTAGCAATGGTAATGTCCATGCCTCCCACGCCCTGATCGCCAATACCCAAGACTCGCTCACCGTCACTTGCAACAATGATATCGATCATCGGATGAGTACGGTTAGCTAAAATCTCTGGGATTTTATGTCTATCAGGATAAGCGATATATAATCCTCGAGGCGCTCGAAACTCACTGCTATACCGTTGTACGGCCGTCCCAACTATAGGTGTATATATTACGGGCAACAATTCTTCAGTATATATAGAACATAACTTATAAAATAATGTCTCATTTTGATTAAGAACGCTATTTAGATATATATTTTTATTTAAATTATTATCATAACGCTGTAATTGGTCATAAGATCTTTTGACCTGATCATCTAACGTCTCAATGCGATAAGGTAATTTACCCAAAATCTTGAATTCTTCACGTTCTGCATAAGTAAAAGCAGTGCCCTTATTAAGCACCCCGCTATTTAATAAACTTTTGCCAGTCAAGCTAGTCTCTAGATACTTAAAACCAGTCTTAGGATCGAAATTGAGTTTAAAATTGCTTTTCATGATGATGGATTATAATATCACTTAACACGCCCGTAATTATCTTGATAGCGTATAATATCATCTTCACCCAAATAGTCACCTGTTTGGACTTCAATAATAATCAAATGTTCAGTTTTAGATGGATTACTAATTCTATGCTTCACACCCACAGGTATCGAGATCGTATCATTGACCTTAAGATCAAGCTTCTCAGTATCCCTAATAATCTCAGCCTGCCCCCTAACAATAACCCAATGTTCTGAGCGATGGCCATGTTCTTGTAAAGACATAGCTGCACCTGGTTTAACAATGAGTTTTTTTACTTTGTAACCCTCGTTGTCATTAAGAATAATATATTCACCCCATGGTCTATGGACATGGCTATGTTCTAAAAATTCTTTTTTATTCTCTAAAATAGAGTTTTCTACAATATTCCGAAGATTTTGCGAGTTGTCTAAAGATGTAACTAAGACAGCGTCAGGTGTTTCTATCACACTTAAGTTTTCCACATCGGCTACAACGATTAATCTACTATCAGAACGAAGATAGCAATTATCAACATTATCGTTATAAATAACATTTCCCATAACTACATTATTATTAGAATCTTTATTCGATTGCTGCCAGACGCCATGCCAGCATCCCACATCTGACCATTCACCATCATATTTTGCAACTACCATACTTGGAACATTTTGCATAATCGCATAGTCTATAGATATGGGCTGTATTTTTTCAAAATATTTATTATCAAACCCAATAAACTCATGGTCGCTTGCTTGAGTACTTATCGTATCTTGACATATCCGTAATAATTCTGGTTGAAACTCTGCACATAACTCTAAAAATAATTCTGAACGGAACATAAACATTCCGCTATTCCAAAAACAATCCTGTGATTCAATTAATTTTTCTGCCACATGTAGTTTTGGCTTTTCAATAAATCTTTTTACATTAAAACATTCATTTCCTAAATTATGAGTAAGATCAGCATTAACATAACCATAAGCAATTTCTGGGTACCGTGGTGTAATACCAAAAGTTACTATATTATTTTGGGTATATTTTTCTGCCTCACTTACTCTTTGCAAAAAATATTTATTATCCGACATATAATGATCAGATGGTAAAACTAAAATATTGGCGTTTTTATATCTATTAGCTATATATAATACTGCTAATATAATTGCCGCTGCTGTATCTTTGCGCATTGGCTCTAAAATAATCTCTTCAGGTGTAATATTTAACTCGCGACACTGATCAGCGACCAGAAATCTATGCTCGCTATCACAAACTAAAATGGGATCATGCGTAAATGGATTGATGTTATGAGATGCATTTTCACGGTTACAACGTAAAATAGTTTGTTGCAATAGGCTTTTGGAAATAAGATTTTGCAGGGTCGCATCGCCTATGCGATCATCGATTAACGGCATAAAATGCTTAGGTTTAGACTTGCGTGATAACGGCCACAGTCTGGATCCTACACCGCCACTTAATATTACTGGAATCAGCATATTAAACCTATATTTATTTTGTCGATTTGTTATTATTATTTTTTATATTTATAATAAATATTTTATATGACGCGTACTATATTGCGCATATAATATAGTTTAGTATCATTCTAAAATATTTACATAACATTTATACAAGGCTGTATACAGCATAGGGATTTCAATGTCTTATTTAATGGCTACTTATAACCCTCTACCTATATCGTTTACTAAAGGCGAAGGCAGCTGGCTAATAGACAAAGATAATAATAAATACTTAGATGCTCTAGGTGGCATTGCTGTATCGTCTATTGGCCACAGCCATCCTAATCTAGTAAAAGCGATCAAAGAGCAGGCTGATAAATTACTGCATTTATCTAATGTGGTAATGATTCCAGAGCAAAATATCTTAGCTGAAAAATTATGTAAATTATCTGGTATGGATCAGGCGTTCTTTTGTAATAGTGGCGCAGAAGCTAACGAATGCGCCATCAAATTAGCACGGATGTTCGGCCATAAAAATAATATTGAGAATCCACAAATTATCGTAACCGATAAGTCTTTTCATGGCAGAACATTGGCTACTATTTCTGCTAGCGGTAATCGTAAAATCCAAGCTGGTTTTGAACCATTAGTGCAAGGCTTTATTCGTGTGCCCTATAATGATCTGCCCGCTGTGCGTGAAATTGCCAAACACAATAAAAATATAGTGGCTATTTTTTTAGAACCCGTTCAAGGCGAAGGCGGGGTTAATATTCCCAATCAAGACTACCTACCAGGCCTCAAACAAATCTGTAGTGAAAATAATTGGCTGTTTATGCTCGATGAAGTTCAAAGTGGTATAGGTCGTACAGGTAAATGGTTTGGTTTTCAGCACTATAAGAATTTAATTCCTGATGTTATTACTTTAGCTAAAGGTCTAGGTGGTGGTATTCCGATTGCTGCTTGTGTAGCTGCGGGAGCAGCGAAAGATTTATTTCAATTTGGTAACCATGGTACGACTTTTGGCGGCAATCCTTTATGTTGTCATGCCTCTTCAGCTGTACTAGATACCATAGAGGCAGAGAAACTTTGTGATAACTCAGCCAAACTTGGTGATAAACTTTTGGCTATGTTAAAAGATAAGTTAAGTAATTTACCTCAAGTAGTAAATATTCGTGGTCAAGGCTTATGGGTAGGAATAGAATTAAACCGACCTTGCCGTGAAATTTTAGATATAGCTCTAAAGCATAAAATATTATTCAGCATTACAGCTTTGAATACTATTCGTTTAGCGCCGCCACTAAATATTACTGCACAGGAAATAGATATCTTAGTAGATAAACTATTTACAATTATTGCTGAGTATGGTCAATCATAGTCGCACATCAGGGCCGCGCGGGGCTATCCCGCAGCGCACGGCTCTGCTATCTTTTATTCATTCTGTAACAAAACTAACATCTACAAAAAATAATTTTTAAAAATTTTTTTTCATAATTTTTTATTATTCACCAACTCGTTGAAAGACAAAAAACAATTCCACTTATCCACGTTTATCTACACGATATACAGGATGCTTTCACATCTTTTCCACAGACTTATCCACTTGCAATTTCAAGGGAAACACTCTATCTTGTAATAGAAACTAGAAATACCCCCTACATATAGTGGGTCAACAAAGATATAAATAATTATCAACATAACATAATTAAACACTCAGCTGTACCACGTGATAACTTAAGATTCAAGCAAAAGCCGTATAAGCAGTAATAAATAAATGTAGTCTTTTAATAAGTTTGTAACTTACCAGATAATAATTGTGGAGAAAACTTGTCCAATGGATATAACCAAAGATAACGAAGTCAGTAGTACTCTCAATGTAAAAAATAATGTTACCATGAATACCGCAAACTCAACTAATAATCTGAGTAATCATATTGATGGCCAAATTCCAAATGTTATCCGAGTAATCAGACGTAACAACTCAGTTACTAATTATGACGATAATAAAATAGCTGTAGCTATGTCAAAAGCTTTCTTGGCTGTTGAAGGCAATAATGCAGCAGCATCTTCACGAATTCACGACTTAGTAACAAAGCTTACAACAGACATTACTAAAGCATTCAGACGACGTCTACCGACTGGTGGTATCATTCATATCGAAGACATTCAAGATCAGGTTGAACTGGCTCTGATGCGTTCTGGCGAGCATAAAGTGGCACGTTCTTATGTACTTTATCGTGAAGAACAATCTAAAGCCCGTAAAGAAAACTTAACTGCTAACAAAGATCTCACTCACAATATCAAAGTCACCCTGCCTAATGGTGAACAAGGTAACTTACCAGTTGATCATCTTAAGGCTCTAATCACTGAAGCTTGCTCAGGTCTTAAAGAAGTGGATGCTAAATTAATCTTCGATGCTACAGTCAAAAACATATTTGACGGCGTACCTCTTAAAGACGTATATAAAGCAATGATTATGTCAGCAAGACCGCTAATAGAGCAAGAACCAAATTATTCATTTGTAACAGCAAGATTATTAATGCATGAATGCCGCACTGAAACTGTTACTTATTTTGGTCATCAAGGTGATATAACGCAAGCGCAAATGGCTGAGCTTTATCCTCAAGTGTTCAAACAATATATTGCCCGTGGTATTGAAATAAAGCGCTTAGATGAAAAACTCTTAAGTTTTGATTTAGAAAAGTTAGGCCAAGCTATTAAGGCTAATGCTAGTCGTGATTTACAATTTACCTACTTAGGTTTACAGACGTTATACGATCGTTACTTTATTCATGATGGCGGCAACCGTATAGAATTACCACAAACTTTCTTTATGCGTGTAGCTATGGGCTTGGCAATAAGTGAAGATCCAAAAGAAAAAAACGATCGTGCAATTGAATTTTATAATATTCTTTCTAGTTTTGACTTTATGAGTTCAACACCTACATTGTTTAACTCAGGCACTATTCGCTCACAATTATCTAGCTGCTATTTAACTACTGTACCTGATGATTTAGCGGGTATTTATAATGCCATTAAAGACAACGCATTATTATCTAAATACGCTGGTGGTTTAGGTAATGACTGGACGCCTGTGCGCGGTTTAAATGCTCATATAGAAGGTACCAATGGCAAATCACAAGGCGTAGTGCCTTTCTTAAAAGTTGCAAATGACACTGCTGTAGCAGTGAATCAAGGCGGTAAGCGTAAAGGCGCGGTCTGTGCTTATATGGAAACTTGGCACGTGGATATTGAAGAATTCTTAGAATTAAGAAAAAACACAGGTGATGATCGTCGTCGTACTCATGATATGAATACAGCTAATTGGATTCCAGATTTATTCATGAAGCGCGTGTATGCTAAAGAAGATTGGACTTTATTCTCCCCAGATGAAGTGATCGATCTCCATGACACTTTCGGTAAAGATTTTGAACAAAAATACTTAGCTTATGAAAACTTAGCGCAAACTGGCAAAATCAGAAACTTTAAAAAAGTCTCTGCAGTAAGTTTATGGCGCAAAATGTTAGGTTTATTATTTGAAACTGGTCATCCTTGGATTACTTTTAAAGACCCATGTAACATTCGCTCGCCGCAGCAACACGTAGGTGTAGTACATAGCTCTAACTTATGCACTGAAATTACTTTAAATACTTCTATTGATGAAATTGCGGTTTGTAATTTAGGTAGTGTTAATTTAATTCAACATATCGATCCGATTACTAATCAATTAGACAAGAAAAAATTAGAGAAGACTATTAAGACCGCTATCAGAATGCTTGATAACGTGATTGATATTAACTTTTATTCTGTACCACAAGCAAAAACATCTAATTTACGTCACCGCCCTATTGGTATGGGTATTATGGGCTTCCAAGACGTACTGTATAAGCTCAATATACCTTATGGTTCTCAGCAAGCCGTAGACTTTGCCGATGAATCAATGGAATATATAAGTTACTATGCTATATCTTCTTCAGTAGATTTAGCTGCAGAGCGTGGCAGCTATGAGACTTATCCTGGCTCATTATGGAGCCAAGGTATACTACCAATTGACTCGATTAAACTACTAAAACAACATCGTGGTGGCTATGTTGATCTTGATGAAAGCTTTACTCTTGATTGGGAAAGTTTAAGACAAAAAGTCAAAACCATTGGTATGCGTAACTCAAATACTATGGCAATTGCTCCTACGGCAACTATATCAAATATATGTGGTGTTAGTCAGTCGATAGAACCTACTTATCAAAACTTATTTGTTAAATCTAATTTATCGGGTGAGTTTACTGTTATTAACCCTTATTTAGTAGCTGATTTAAAGGCTCTAAATTTATGGGACAATGTAATGGTTAATGATCTGAAATATTTTAACGGTAGCGTTGTTAATATTGATCGTATCCCGCAACACCTGAAAGATAAATATAAAACAGCGTTTGAGATTGAACCAGAGTATTTAATTGATTCAGCAGCTCGACGCCAAAAATGGATTGATCAAGGTCAATCACTAAACTTATACATGGCGCAAGCATCCGGTCCAAAATTAGATAAAATGTATAAACATGCTTGGGTTCGTGGTCTTAAAACGACTTATTACTTACGAAGCTTAGGTGCAACGAATGCTGAGAAATCAACCGTCAACGATACGAGTTTAAATGCCGTAAAAGTAACAACGACAACTACAGCGCCACTGGCATGTTCAATCGACAATCCAGATTGTGAAGCTTGTCAATAATAATAAATAACTAGAAAACTGGAGAATTACAATTTATGGATCAACTAGACATAACTACCAGACCATCTGGAGTAAAAAGTAAAGCAGGCGTAACCGGTCTTGAGCAAATTGAATTAGGTGCTGCACGTATTCAGGTTGACGATAAAAAAATTATCAATTGCCGTGCTGATCTTAATCAATTAGTGCCATTTAAGTATACTTGGGCTTGGGACAAATATTTAAATGCTTGTGCTAACCATTGGATGCCTAATGAAATTAACATGTCAGCAGACATTGCTCTTTGGAAAGATCCAAATGGTTTAACTGATGATGAGAGAACTATTATCGAGAGAACGTTAGGTTTCTTCTCAACTGCAGACTCTTTAGTTGCTAATAACTTAGTATTAGCTGTTTATAAACACATTACTAATCCTGAATGCCGTCAGTATTTATTACGTCAAGCATTTGAAGAGGCGTTACATACTCACTCTTATCAATATATTATTGAAAGCTTAAGTTTAGATGAAGCACGTGTGTTTAATATGTACCGCGAAGTACCTGCTGTTGCTACTAAAGCTGCTTGGGCGCTACCATTTACACAAAGCTTAAGTGATCCTTCTTTCAATACAGGTTCACTAGAAGACAACCAAAGATTACTACGTGATTTAATTGCGTTTTACGTTGTCTTTGAAGGAATATTTTTCTATGTTGGCTTTGTGCAAATTTTATCACTCGGCCGTCGTAATAAAATGGTTGGTACATCTGAACAGATTCAATATATCTTGCGTGATGAATCAATGCATATGAACTTTGGTATTGACGTTATTAACCAAATTAAAGCAGAAAATCCTGAATTATGGACTGCTAGCTTCCAACAGCAAGCAATCAAAATGATCAGAGACGGTGTTGATTTAGAGTATCAATACGCAGTAGATACAATGCCGCGTGGTATCTTAGGCCTTAATGCTAAAATGTTCCAAGAGTACTTATACTTTATTGCTAACCGTCGCTGTGCTCAGATTGGTCTACCAGAACAATACCCTGGCGCTGAGAATCCTTTCCCATGGATGAGCGAAATGTTAGATCTGAAAAAAGAAAAGAACTTCTTTGAAACCCGCGTTATCGAGTACCAAACAGGTGGTGCGTTAAGTTGGGATGATTAAAGTTTAGTTTAGTTTAGTTTTATTGTTTTAGTTCCCCATAAAGCCAAGTTTATACCCGTGAGCTTGGCTTTATTCTTTTCTTCAAGAGTAAAGTTGATTTTTCAGGCTGTGAAGGCCTAAAAAGACTATCTTCAGAAAAATACCAGCATAATCAAGTGGTTACACTTTATTATTGTGATTAATATTGGCGTTTATTTCGAATTTATCCCCCTTTAAAAACCGTTATTCTATATTCTTATCCCCCTTAAAAAAACACTTTTAGTTAATTTTATCCCCTGGTTTTTTACCATTTTTTGTAATAGACTTATTATTATGAAAAGAACTTTATTAAACGAACTGATTGATTGGAAAACGCAGCCTTTAAGAATGCCGCTGATTATACGTGGAGCTAGACAGGTTGGAAAGTCATGGTTAATTGACGAGTTTAGTAAGCAATTTAAATCATATGTAAAAATCAATTTTGATAAGCAGGAAAAAGCAAAAACTATCTTTGCCGGTGATATTAATATACCAACTATTCTTGAACGGCTATCGTTATATGCCGGTCAAACTATTATTCCTGGAGAAACCTTACTATTTTTTGATGAAGCACAGGAGTGTGAAAACTGCCTAAAGGCGTTAAGATACTTCAAAGAAGAATGCACAGAATTGCATGTTATTGCAGCTGGATCATTGATTGATTTTACTTTAGAAAAAATTGGTGTTCCTGTAGGACGAGTTCAGTTCCTTTACCTTTATCCTTTATCTTTTACAGAGTTTTTAATCGCCAATAATCGCAGAGATTTAGTCACTTATATTGATTCTCAGAAGTCTGATCTACTCATTCACGAAACAATTAATGATTTTTTGAAAACTTATTTATGGTTAGGAGGAATGCCAGCAGTTGTCGCTGCATGGCTACAATATAAAAATGCAGTCGAGTGTCAAAAATTGCAAGAAGCTATAATTTTATCTTACAAGCAAGACTTTGAAAAATACGCAAAAAAAAATCAGATTACTAATGTCGAAAAAGTTTTTGAATCAATCCCTTTGCAGCTAGGCTGCAAATTTAAATTTACCAACGTAGATGAAGGACTAAAGGCATTACCCGTCAAACAAGCTTTATTGTTACTTATTAAAGCTGGTATAGCGCATCCGTGTCATCACTCCTCAGGACAAACAATTTTATTGGCTGCAGAAAAAGATAACAAAAAATTTAAAATATTCTTTATTGATGTAGGTCTAGCGCAAAAAATGTTAGGTTTAAATTTAAAAGATTGGGTCACACAAGCATTAGATTTAAAAATTTTAGGCAGTATAGCAGAGCAGCTAGTTGCTCAAGAATATATTGCTTATTCTAAAAGCAGCGCGCCCTCTGAGCTTTATTATTGGCATCGCGAAGAAAAAAGTAGTAACGCTGAAGTTGATTTTTTGTTTACCAAAAGGGGTAAGGTTTTCCCAGTGGAAGTCAAGGCAGGCATTAAAGGTGGTATGAAAAGCTTAAATTCTTTTTTAAATACTCACCCCAATTCACCCTTTGGTTTGAAAATTTCAAATAATGTATATTCTGTGCAACCATCTTTTGAAGAAATAGCATTATATGGCATTGCTGCATGGTTTAAAAACTAGAGTAATTCCACACTATGAAAACCCTACGATTAATATTAGGTGACCAGCTTTCAGAACACATTTCTTCTCTAAAAAATATTAATAAAAAAGAAGATATTATTCTTATGGCTGAAGTCTGGGATGAGACCAAATACGTTAAACATCATCCCAAAAAAATAGCTTTTATTTTTTCAGCAATGCGACATTTTGCCGCCGCGCTTGCCCACCGAAATTATCAATTAGAATATATTAAATTAGATACTAAAAATAAAAACAGCAGTTTCTCTAGTGCGGTGAAAGATACAGTAAAAAAACATGCCATTACAAAAATTATTGTCACTCACCCTGGTGAGTACCGAGTACTTACTGAAATAAAAAACTGGACAAAGTCTCTAAATATTGATGTCGAGATCAGAGATGATGATAGATTTATGTGTGGCATCGATGAGTTTGCTGAGTGGGAGCAAAAATTCAAACAACCGCGCATGGAGTTTTTCTACCGCTACATGCGATTAAAACATAATATATTAATGACGAATCATAAACCCATTGGCGGCAAATGGAACTATGATAATGATAATCGCAAACCAGCAAATAACAGTATCAAGCCTAATAAAATATTTAAAGTCAAGCCAGATAAGATCACTCAAGAAGTCATTCAATTAGTTTCAGATACATTCAGTGATCACTTTGGTGATGTTGAGCCCTTTTATTTTGCCGTAACCAGACAAGATGCCTTAAAATGCTTACAGCATTTTATTGAAAATAATTTATCAAACTTTGGCGACTATCAAGATGTCATGCTCGAAGGTGAACCATGGATGTATCACTCGCACTTAAGTCAGTATATTAATATAGGGTTACTTACACCTAAAGAGTGTATTGTTGCAGCTGAACAGGCTTACAAACAAAATAAACTGCCAATCAACTGTGTTGAAGGCTTCATCAGGCAAATTCTTGGCTGGCGTGAATACGTCAGAGGCGTTTATTGGCTTAAGATGCCAGAATATTACCAATTAAATCATTTAGAAGCTAAAGGTAAATTACCTAATTTCTTTTGGTCAGGTAAAACCAAAATGAACTGTCTTAAAAACTGTATTACCGAAACCAAGCAAAATGCCTACGCACACCATATTCAAAGACTCATGGTGATAGGTAATTTCTGTTTATTAGCAGGATTAGATCCTAAGTATGTCAACGAATGGTATCTTCTCGTCTATGCTGATGCCTACGAATGGGTTGAGCTGCCTAATGTTACCGGGATGATTCTGTACGCAGATAATGGTTATGTCGCTAGTAAGCCCTATGCGGCAAGTGGTAACTATATTAATAAGATGTCTGATTATTGTAAAAAATGTGAGTATAACGTTAAAGAAAAGACTGGCGAAAGTGCTTGCCCCTTTAATTATTTATACTGGAACTTTTTTATTAATAACAAATCTCTTTTTAGAAATAATCCACGTCTGGCTTTTGTCTATAATACGTTAAATAAAATGGATGATTCAGCAATAAATAGCATAGTCAAAAGTAGTGAAAAGTTTATCAAAAATTTGCGTACTGATTATGAATCTTGATCTTAACTATAGGGAACAGAAATTACTGTGCCTGGAATAGACTATGAAATGACTATGAAATAGACTTTGGAATAGCCTTAGTAATAACTCTGCTGAGCAATAATATGAATAGTTGTCAGCGAACTTAGTCTAGGCACCCTATTTTTCTATTTTTACTAATTTTACTAATGATATCAAAGAGTTTAACAAAAAATCTTTAAGTACTAGAAACTTCTGGTATAATAGTAACTTATTAAACTTACATTGTGTTAATTAACTAAGTTTCTGTAGAGAGTCGATGAATATATCATTAGAAGTTGCTAATCAAATTTTGGCTGAAATCAAACCTGAGTTCAATACTCGTGAAAATTGTCAAATGTTGACTGCCTTAGATGGAACTCATGTAGGCATACTCAAAACGGGACTGTATTTCCTCAGCAAGCCCGATTGGTACCCTCAGAATTCAATCTTAACCAGGCCAAATCTTGCCCATTTTATTTCTAATATCGCTGATGGCCAGGAGCTAATTGCCGCTTTCGAGGAGCTAAAACTTAAAGGTAATTTTTGTCAGATCAATTTCGACTATATTATAAAACATCCTTCATTTGCAAAGAAACTAGCAATTGGAATAAATAAGCTGAATCAGGTAAGCAATCAGGCTCAACCCTACATAGAAATTCTTTTAGCGTACCCACAGTATGCCGATCTTCTTGGGCTTGGTATTAGTCAGTTGATAGCGGTTAACAGTCATACCGAAAAGAATTTAGAAATTCTCACTAGCAATCCACAATTTGCCCACATACTCGGCACCGGAATTAATATTTTAAAATCTGCCAAGATTCTAACGGCTCAATATAAGCAAGCATTAGTTGCGAATGCTTCGAATGCTATCGAATTGGCAGAAGCAATAACAGCATTACACGGAGCAAATCTTCACATCCCACATTTCATTGAAATCCTGATCACAAATCCAGAGCATGCTAGGGATTTCAGTGATGCCTTGTTGGAACTACATAAGATAAACATTTTAGATCGTGAAACTCAGCTTGCCTTACTAGCAAATCCAGCTCAATCAAAAGGTCTAAAATGTGCTCTAATAGCACTACATAGGGCAAAAGTTTTAACTTCAATATCACGAGATCTTTTAATTTCAAAAATCACGCAGTTACCAAAAATTAGCCCTGGACTTGAAGTATTATCTGTATCCAATTGTTTGAATGACGATAACATGAGCTTGCTATTTAGTCATCCTGAGCATGCATTGGCTATTGCAAATGCAATTGTAGCTTTAAAATATTCAAACATTCTAAATGATGACAACATGAAAGCTCTCATTGATCAGATTGAACATATAGAAAACATTGCTATAGTGCTCTGCATATTAGAAAAATCCTCGCTATTAAATGCTACTATTTTTGGAAAATATATACCTTACGCAAGTTACTCAGAAATGATTGCCAACGAGCTTAATAGATATACATGTTACGCGAATATTTCTTCAGCATCCAACATTAAAGCATATCGAGATTACACTAAAGAGTATCGCCTTCAAATCAAGCGGCGTTTAGATGAATTACTAATGTTTGCGCCAAGCGATATGCGCGAGCGTGCATTAGAAGAAACCATTAACCCTACTAATCCCACAACTGTGGCATTAAAAAAATTATTTGAAACAAATGGTCTGATGAATGTTCCTTCTAACCATGATTGTTATGATTTGCTAGACCCTGTTTCTAAAATCTTTATCCAACGTCCGGTTATTCTAACAAATGATCCAAATAGATTCTGGGAATGGTCTAGTTTAGTCTATCTAGTAAGTCATGACCGGTATGGTACCTATCTTAATCCGGTTACAAATACACAATATAAAACAAGCGACATACAAGATGCTAAAGAGTTATATCATCAAAAAGCTGCTGCCTTAATCTCAGCCAGAACTCAAGAAATCATCCAAGAAGCGAAGCTTGAAATAGATAATATATTAGTGTCAAAACTCAAAACATCTTTAATGAGTGCCTATCAAGCTCGGCATTTAATTCAGGATTTTTTTGAATTAGCTCTTGAAATTGAAGAACAAGGTACGGCAAGTCATGTAGAATTTCCCGAAAATCTTGATAGTTTAATCACAGATAAAACAAAAGATCTTCTTTCTCGCATAAATGTTACTTTCTCTGATATTGCAAGGGATTATCAATATAAGAGTTACACAATTGAAGATCTAATAAAACATGCCATGCCTAAAATCATTCATGAAACAACTAAAAGCATCAAAGATCGCCCTACTCAAATAAAGAAAACTTCTGCGATGAGACAAGAGTTTAATAACGAATTGATGAGAGTTAGACGAATACAAAACCTTGGCATTCGAGCTAGATATCCATTAGGTGCCGGCTCAGGAACACCACCTGATCCTAAAAGATTCAGACCAGGTGGACCTAGGGCCGTTCCACATTGAGCCTGTAAACTATTTTGTGTAAACCACTTATTGCTCATGTTGAAATCTGCCTTCAAATTCGATAGCAAATCGGTTGTTGGCAGA
>JACCDT011686461.1_pt1 | contig 36992 bp, 30 predicted proteins | sample 7446291 | NCBI WGS metagenome assembly JACCDT01 (sample SAMN15323446, study PRJNA562643) | freshwater metagenome | isolation source: river surface water | place: USA:Blue River Watershed | collected 2017-08-17
CTATCTCACGGTTTAGTCCGCAAACCGTGAGATAGTGACGTCTGACCCTCCATTAAAAAAGATGTTGCAATCCCCTCTTAAATTTAGTATCTCCTAAATTCTATGAAACCTATATATTATGTTGCTCTAGCTCTCCTAATTTTAACTCCTGAACTTAATGCTCGCGGCGGCGGCGGAGGTGGCGGTGGTCATGGAGGTGGAGGCGGCCACGGTGGTGGCAGAGGCGGCGGAAGACCTGATGCTGGTCATGGCGGTGGCAGGCACGGTGGTGGTGGCAGGCATGATGGCAGTGGTCACCCACATGGCAATCGAGGACATAGAGGCAGAGGACAATGGCATAACCACTCTTACTATCACGGTCATGGCGGATGGCGCAATGGCGGTTGGTACGGCCCCTATTCCTACTATGGTCCCGGCTGGATTGCCGGCGGCGCATTCCTCGTCGGCCTTTCTTTCTACACCTGCGCAAATGCAGCAATTGCAAACACTAACACCTGGGTAATTAGTGCAGACGACGTCAACACCTACCAAAATTGGCCTAACCAAGAAAATCTATCCATCTACCAAGTAGACGGAGACTCCAACTATCCCTACCGCATCTGTCAGCAGCAAAGTGATGGTAGCTCCAGCTGTATAAAAGCCAGAGCTCGATCAAATTAGACTATTAAGGTAGAGTTGCATTTGATGGAAACACAAGATTGTTAGTAGTAATATATTTATTAAGAGTATCTACCATTCCTGCACTTGCTCCACTTGAGCATAGAAGTGTCATTCCTGTAGCATCCATATTAAGAGTGCTCTTTGATTCGTTAATGTAGCTATTGAAATCGCCTTCTAAAAATGGCTTAAGCCATACGGACAGATCTCCAAGAAATGTTTGTTGATTAGCTGTTAATGTTTGGGTTGCTCCAAGATATTCATTGTATATTTGAGTAAGTGAATTAATTAATGATGGCTGCCCCACATTCTCCCAACTATTATTGAAAATTGAAAAACAATTTGCAGGACTCCCACCGATATCAGTGCAATTATTGGTCGTTATACATTGCCCTGGCATACAATAATTAAAATCACCCAGCGTACTTTCTGCCATATTTTGACAGAGAAAGTATTGCGAATTAGCACTCTGTAACATTGTTATTAAATCTAAGGCAAATTCCCAATTTGCCTTTGCAAGGACAGAAGGAACTATATTTGACATATTTTTTTCTCCCAAATTAATTTTATACTATCTAAATAATAGCAATCTCGTATTTATTCATATAACGCTAACCACTAATCTTTTAAGGCAACACTTGATAATTAACTTAATTAGAGTGAGTTATATAATACCAAGTGTTTGTTATATTAAATTCAAATAAATATCACAATTAAAAAAGGAGTGTTATAATGAGCAATTCAATACCATCTACCCCTAATATCGCTTCAGGCTTAGCTATTGCTAATTGGGATTTTTTCCAATCTTTTCTTATAAAGGATCCTACCTCAGGACTGATGATTGTCAATCCAGATCCTACTCTTTGCGGTAGTATGTATGCTTTTTGCTATGATGGTAAAATGGGTAAATGCCCATCTGGGTCAGATTCAGCAGGTAATTTATCTATTTTTGAAATGTGGCGCAGCGCATATAAAGAAGTTCTCGGTGAGTATTCAAGTTACATCATAAGTAGTTGCTGTCCACTAGGCTCACAAACATGTGATTCTAGTTTAGTTAATCAATGTGTAACAAACGGAGTCATAGGTCAGCCTGAGGCAACTTTCTACCTAAATGCATGGAATTTTTATAATAACTTAGTAGCCTTTGACCCTATTGTATCAGCAGCATTAACTTCAAATGACCCTACTTGGAATATTATTCAGCTACCATTAGGAGCAGGCCTTTTCATTACGTGTTTTGATGCTGGCACAAAACTTGGTTTAGTCACCCAATTAAATAACTACATAATAAAAAATAATTATGTGATACCAACAACTGTACCTCTTCCTTAATATTTAATTAGGTTTATACGTATGGGCGCCCCCCAACTTAATACATATGCTTATTATGATGGCAATTGGAAAGTAGATCCTACTTTCCAAGGTCCTGTTACGATTTCTGGAAAGCCAGGAGTTACTTGGGTGAGTTTAAACTGGACTCCCCCTCCCTCTGGTCTTGCTACAAATCTAGCAGGATATGTTGTCTGCAGATCATTACCGAATGCAAAATCTGCCCCTCAATTCATACAAGACGGAAGTTCAACTATAGTTTATGTGGGAACAGGAACACACTTTGGAGATCTGCCACTTTCGGAAAATACAACAGAACTTTTAAATGCTGATTCGGGGTTACTCCCAGGGACTACCTACTGGTATAGCGTATTTGCCGTAACGCCACCACCGGCACAGCCAGATAACGCATTTCCTATATTTACACCTGGCTCCATATCACCCGCCCTTTCTATTTCTATAACAACACTATCCTCATCCGCTTATCTTAATCTAATTAATGATGGAATTTTTGCAAATGTTACAAACACCAATTCATCTTGGATTTTTCAACCAGAACTTGGAGCTTCAAGCGCTGTAAATGTGAAGCCATCAACAACAGCCGGTCCATTTTTGATTTCTGGGGGTACAGATGCTGGCAAATGTTGCAACGGAGTTAATTGTTATATTCCAACTACACCAAATCAATGTAATCAAACAAATATTGACCCAAATGATCCCGTAATAAATATTAATAGCGACTCTCTTTTTTCAGAATACATGACTGTTCAAATGCCTATCACTTCTTGTCTTGGAGTTTGTGCAGTTGGTGATACTGGATGCCCGAGAGGGAGATGCATATATTCAGCAAGTGAAGGCGGCGGATGCAGACCTGACAATCTTATTAATCCAGCCGAGCCAACTTTAGGCAGATGGTGTGATTCAACTAATTTCCCTAATACCAATCCTCCGACACCTCCTCCTGCATGCAATTGTCCAGCTAGCGCTCCACCTAATAGCACCCAGGTAATTTATCAAACGTACAAACCCCCTGGTGGTCTTGTTCCGGGCAAACTCTATTCATTTTCAATTTGGTATAGAACTAATAACCCTATTAGCGCAAACTTAGCCATCAATGGAAATAATCAAACTTACACACCTAAGATAACTGTTTATGGTAACGACGGACCTTCTGAGCCGTCCTATAAGACAACATCTATCCTTGGTTCATTTCAAAGTGAGCAATACTTAGAAAATGAAGGAAGTAAAGGAAATGATGATAGCGCCGGAAAGGCTGTAGCGTGCTCTACGAGTGATGACTCAACAAGTTGTCAAAGAGCAGCCGCATATAGCAACGCTGCTAACTATCAGTTTTATTCGAATTTTACAGGAATTTGGCAACAAGCAGCCTTTACTTTTACAATCGGATCAACGGAACCGAGCGCAATTGTTAACGCATATAATACCACTGGTGATCCTGTTCAAGCTTATTATGCAGGAAGCACAAAGCCTGAAACAACCTTCGATGCATTTACAGTTTCCATTGAGATCCCCCCGAATGTAAGCGGGAATCCAAATGGTTACATGGATTTTGCTAATGCAGAACTTTACGAGGGCCCTCTTCCTTATACAGATCCCTACTGGTATATTAATCTAAACAAAACAAGCAGCAAAAATTTAGTCTTTAATTCGAATTTTTGGGGTGTGCAAACAGAAACACAAGGAACTGTTTCTCCCGGTTGGAATTATCCGCCAGCTCTTAATATGGCTCCTGAAAGCCAATCTTGCGGAGCCCCATGCACAGGCAATGCAATTGTGTGTCTAGACTCAAGTAAGAATCTAGTTACTACTGCTTCTTGCGCAAGTACCTGCAAAGGCACATGCGATGTAAATACCGTTTGTCAGGGTGGAACAGGAAGCTGCGTTGGTTCATGCACTCCAAATGTTGGAACTTGCAATATAGACAATAGCTACACTTGCACAGGTGGATTTGGAACTTGCACAGGAGACTGCACCTTAAGTAAGGTTTGCGAATTACCTTCAGGCGGAACAGGCATTGGGGATTGCAGCGGAACATGTACAGGCACATGCACTTACGCTGAACCAATGTGTCAAATTAACGCAAATGAATCTTGTAGCGGCATCTGCAACCCACCATCAACTAACCCGCCAACCGTACCGCCTCCCCGAGCCGGGGCTTGCTCGTGCCATACAGACAAGGAAGTATGTACTTTTCCTGATAATAGTGACGGAACTTCAGGAGGCAATTGCACACTCGCGTACAGCATTGTATGTCCCTCTAACCCTTGTTCGGATGTTGGTGATTACTGTAAACCATCTGCCCCGGTACCTACTTGTGTGAATGGGACAGGCTCCTGTTCGGGTAGTTGCGAAGGAACATGTTCCAGCACTTGTCAAAATGGCTCAGGAACCTGTGGTCAGGATCCAAAAAGCAATCCAGGCTGCAGCGGCTCTGCCCAAGGAACCGGTATATGTTCTGCAGGTACGGGAAATTGCACAGGGGCAGCTGTATGTCTCGACACATCAAATCCCTTATACTCAATGTATGCAAAAACACAATCCCCAATTTGCGCGCCAAACCAGCCCGGCATTTCTAGCTATCTTGCTATTCAGGGTTGCTCTTGCCAAACAATTACGGTTGAGCAAGCAAATTTGAAAGGATCTATGGGCTGGTTTATGGGATCCTTTGGACTAGCCCCTAACACAACTTATACACTAAGTTTTGATATTATGGTTATCGAAAACACAAACCCAACAATTCCACCGTCAAATAACACTTTTGATATCTATATTAATGATATAACGGGAACTACATTTCAATATACATCCTTAACTTTTACATCAGATGTATCAACAGCAACTGGATTCGTGCCATCAACTCATTATACTGCTGGCAATGCACCCATAACATTTATCACACCTGCAACCCCTATAAATCTAGATCTTCAATTTCAAATTTATAAGAAAAGTCTTAGCGTTGGAATAAAAAATGTTCAAATTAACGCAATAGGTGGTGAGATTTATGGAATTCAAAATCCTCATCCAGCCTTACTGACAAAACCTTCCACTACTTCATCAGCGAATGGTAGCGATGCCATTTTATGGAGGTTGCCTGAGAGCGCAACAAATAAGGATTGCAAGCAATGTGTCTTATTTGGCGAAACGGCAAACTCAGGAGATCTAAAAGAACTGCTTGGTTGGCCACAAGGATTAACGCTATTTAATGGATTTTCCCATACGGGTAATTTTGTAGATAACTTTAATATTGTAACAGATACTGACACATACTTGAGCAGCACTTTGAATTTTGGAAGCAATACGAACGTAATGCAACTAAATGTAGAAAATTATGATGATACAGGTGTCACATCCAATTCCAGCGCATTTATTATGTCAAACGGCTACTATGGATCAGGTCAATGGGATGTATGGGTTAAACTGAATGAAGTATTAGATGCTAATAAAAACGTCTTAATGAACACAGATACATCACAACCAACAAATGGTCCTGCTAATCCAATAGGCTGTACATTTGCATTCTGGATTTTTCATGGTCTTGATTATAGCGTTGCGGGCGGCCCTAAAATTCTAAATGAACCAAGCCCCTTTAGAAATACAGAAATTGATATCGAAATGAACGGAAGTTGCCCTGATTATTCGTTTAATTTCACAAACAGCACAGGAAGATTAAATGGTTGGGGCGGACAAGCAGGTGGAGATGGTTCAAACTTCACGATGCATACTTATATGCCAGAAGATCCTACCACAAAAACACAGATAAATTTAAATGACGGAAAATATCATAAACTTTCTATTCTCTATCATTCAGGTATAGATCCGACTCCAGATAAAATATCCCCAAATGCTATTCCAAATCCTACTAATGCTACCGCATATCCAAATTATCCTACAGCAAGAATTCCTGGATTTGTTAAATGGTTTGTCGATGATATTGAATGGGGATGTGGATGGACTGGAAACACTTACGGCCAAGATAACGTTCCAATGACAGCGACAAGAATGGTTGTAGGCCCCTGGAATCCCGGTTGGGCCGGATGTTCTGTTTGCTGCGCTAATAGCACTCTACCTAATAATGGTGTCTGTCCCTGTCCATCTGGCGCTGCTCCTATGACAACTGCAGATGGAGAAACTATACCTGCTACACAATGTGTTACTTGGGATACAGCAACATTTAATATTGCCCAAATACAATTTACTCCTATTTGTGAAGATTGTCTCCTCCCCACATCAAAGCTCCCCTATTGTCCTGCGGTTTCATTACCTGCTAGACCAAATCCGACAGAATTACCACCTAATGCTGCTTCAAATGCACCTAATATAATAACCGCGGCAAGTGGATCATGTGGTGCCAATAATGTTGGCCCTCCCAATCGCGACCGCACTTTACCTGAATCAAAATCATTTATGGTTGTCCCTCCGATGGGTTGTAATTTTGCAGGAGAATGTTGCAACGGTTCTCAATGCAATGCAGATACTAGCGGAACATGCAAAAGTGATGGGTCAACTCAAGGTGCCTACTGTGAATTTTCCTGATTGATGATAAATAATCATCGTGATATTGGGAAGGCATGGTTGAGAGGACTAACTCACAGTTTTATGATGAGGGGGGACGGGCGATTTTGTTTCGCGGGGTGAATTTGCCTGCGAAGGTTCCGGCTACGTTGCCTACTTTTTATGAAGGGAAGGATGTCTCTTATGTGGGTAGGCCATGGCCGATGGATGTGGCTGAGGAGCATGTTAGAAATCTGAAGATGCTCGGGATGAATTGGGTGCGGGTTTCGGTTCCATGGGAAGCTGTCATGCATGAGGGGCCGGGGCAGTTTGATGAGGAGTATCTCTCTTATTTTAAAAGTCTGATTGATCTTTTTGAGAAAAATGGTATCTTTGTTGATATTGATCCGCACCAAGATGTGTTTTCTAGGTTTTCGGGAGGAAGTGGGGCGCCGAAATGGGTTTTTGATTTGGCGGGCTTGATTCCGGAAAATTTTTATGAGACTCTTGCTGCATCTACGCAGCATGAATATGATTTGAACAATAAGACGCCATTTCCGTATCTTTTCTGGCAGACAAATTTGTCAAAATTGGCAGCTATGACGATGTTTACTTTGTTTTGGGCGGGTGATACGTATGCGCCCAAATTACCAATACAGCACTTTCTTCAAGATCAATACCTTGCATTTGTGAAAAGTTTAGCGGAAAGAGTTAAACACAACAAAAATATTTTAACGATTGCCACAATGAATGAGATTTCAAAGGGGTATATTGGCAATACCAAGCTTGATAAAGTAACTGGCGATGTTAAACTTGGATTTATGCCCACTGCCCTTGAAGGATTTGCTCTAGCAAATGGCAGCTCTCTTAGCGTAACAAAATATGGTGTCGGGATGCTTGGACTTCCAGTGGGACATGAGATTATCAACCGAAAAAGCGTGCGGGCATGGAAAGGTAATTGTATTTGGAAAGAGCACGGAGTTTGGGATTATGATGCGAAGGGTAGCCCCGTCATTTTAAAACCAAATTATTTTCAGCTACTTAGAAAGGAAGAATTTACAGATCGCTTTTACAAGCCGTTTGCTAACAGGCTATATAAGGAAATCAGAAGCGCTTGTGATAAAAATTTTTTAATTACCCCAAAAACTTCTGATACCCCTATCGAAATCAGTTCTAATTCGATATTATCACTCTTTTAGCTCTTTCAATATTCCTGTGATGTCTTTTGCTAGGGTTTGAGGTAGCTGGCCATTCCATTTTTGAACTGCTTGGAGCATGATTAATTTTTCACTGATAGATTCCATTACTAACTTATTGGCTTCTGCCTCAGCTCCCGCTTTAATTAAAAGAGCGTTAGCCTCACCTTGAGCAAGCGCCATTTGCTTCCTAGCTACAGCTTCGGCTTCCTTAAGTTCATTTTCCCTTTGATGCGCTCTTTGGATTGCCTCAATCTTTAGATTTAACGCATGCACTACAGTTTCAGGTAGATGAAATTTCCCAATTAAGTAAAGCTTATCAATCATAATACCTTTCTTATCTAGAACCGACTTTAAAATAGCCTCAACTCCCTCAAGAAAGTCTTGCTTCTCAGAGCTATACAAATCTTCAATCTTCATTTTAGAAGCTGTTTTATTTAAAGCGTCACGAATATAGTTTCTTAAGAATACATGCGTGATTTCATCAATTCCTCTTCGATATTCAGCAAAAATATGAGGAATGCTGTCCCTGTCTAAATGGTAAGAAATTCCAAGATTCGCAAAAACGGATAGACCTTCACTTGTTTGGAAATTAAATTCTTCGTTTTTTGCCTCCCATGTATCGTTTTGCATAAATATAGGAAAGCGATAAATCCGCACCCAAGGAGCAACCCAATGCATACCGGTCGAAAGGGTTTCGGTATTAATTCCCCTGCTATCACCTAGCAAATTAACCTTTATTCCAACTGTACCCGGTGAAATAATTTGAAAACATTGCGCCCAAGCAACAAGGATAATCGCAGAAGCTGCAATTGCTGCATAAAATTTCATCGTTCTAACATTTAACCATTCAAGAACACCCATAACACCTCACTATTTTTCCTATCTATTTTCTCTTAAGTGGCAAATTTTATACAACATAAATGGTGTAACCATTCGAGCAAAAATATTTAAAAACTGATTCTTCTTGGTTTTTTCGCTATACTTCAAAAAGTGTTATATATATAATTTCTTAACAACAACTTTAGGAATAGTTCATATGAGCATATCGTTATTTTTCAAGACACTTGCCGTTGGAATCCTTGCAATTCAAGGAGGAGTTTCTACCAAAGCTCCCATTAAAGATCACGCAAGTGATGATACCGATATTCGTATGAGCACAATTTTTCAAGATCGAGTACCTCATATTGCAGCATTAAGATTACGATTAATTGAAGGTACGCTACCCAAAGATCTTTGTTATTTGCTGGGCAATCAAGACACTGCAAATGATGGCATATTCGTAGTTGAATATTGGCCGTGCAAAGAAGGAACAATTTTCCCAAGCTCTGGCCTAGAAGATATTCTAAACCTTGAAAAAGGATTTAGTGGAGTTGTGTACAAATGCACTGACAAAATGTCCGCAATTTACTCTCAAACTAAGAAGAGATTAGAACATTTCAAAATTTGCTCATTAGCAATCAACCGCATGAAAAAAGTAATCCTTTCTATTACTAAGGGCTTAGAATCAGATTTGTAAAGTCATTCCATTCCAAACAGCGGAAGATTAACCTTCCCCCTCACCTTCCCAGCACACCTGGCAATTTTCGAATCTCAGCAAAAGCCCCTGCAACTGCAGAGCCAACCTTTCGGGTAACTTTTATAAAACTGCCCCCTTTTTCTTTTGTTACAGCATATGCAGTTAAGCTCGCAGCAAGAGCAGACGAACCAGTAATGGGCATAGCATGAATCGCAGAAATAGCAACATCTAACGTTCTAAGTAAAAGATGATGTCCAGATATTGTACTCATTGGTGAAAGGTTTCTTGTTGAAATTTGAGCTAATATTGTTGCTGGGGAATCAGAACTAGAAGTATCAATAAAAGGCGGTGCAAGCGATCCACTTCTATAGGCTTCAGCAAATTTCTCAGCATATTTTATCGTATGCTCTCTTGTAGAAAATCTGTCATTAGCAACTAAAAGGTTACTATTTTCAACCAGGATTAGAATAAGCCGATTTACATGATTGATTGTACATTCGCTGTTTTGTCTTAAAAGAATCGAAACTGCTTCTAAGATTTGACCTTTTGCCTCTTCAGTAAGTTCAGGCAATTTCATGATATCTTCGCTGATGGTCAAAAGACTCTTTACCGGTCCCGAGTTCCCTGAAATACTCCCCAATTCGTTCGGGGTCAACCTTTTTTTAATTAATTCTAATTTTTTCTCTTTTGCTTCAAGAATTTTAGGATCAATTTGAGCAAATTCAGATGGAAGTTTGCTTTTCAGTATTTCTAGTTTGGCAATAATTCGATCATAAGCTAATAGCTCAGGAGCTTTTGCATAGGCAACTCCAAGAGCATCCAATTTCCCAACATACTGCTCTATCTGAGTCGATCTTAAGACATTCAATTCTGTAAGCTTATCCGCAACACCGTCAGCTGACTGAATCTTTAAACTCTTCTCATGGAAGTGATTGGAATTATATAGGGCATACTGTTTTCCATCAAATAGCGACTTCATAGTTGTGCTAGCAACAACTCCCCAGAAATGTCCAAACGCTTTTACCACCTTTTTAACAATACCAGAAAATCCTTCGTATGCACTCGGAGCATAGTGGAGTTTTGCTCTTCTTCCCGCTTGAACAAAATTTCTTCCTGACTGGACCGATAGAACCGTCGCCTGAGTTTTGGTTAGATGCTCTTCAATTTCACTTTCTGTAACTGTGATTTTCAAACTTTTCTCAAATTCCTTAAATTTCTTTAGACTCTCGGGAATAAGAGTTTCTAGCGCCTCCTGCTCTCCCTTATTAAACAATTTACCTGCAATTGTTCCTCCACCCAAAAAAACAATAGCCGTTGCAACTGCAGAAATTGCTTTAGCACCAATACTACCGACATGCATCGCATGTGCAGCGACTTTAGCGCCAAGAGACAACTTTATTGCAACAATACCAAGCACAGCGCCTAATGCGCCGTGAGAAGCTATCACAGCACCTAGAACAATTGCTAAAACAACAATCCCAACAAGTACACCTAAAGCAATCCCTAATTTCATCTTCCAGTTAGATGTCAGCACTTTCTGTTTTTGAATATCTCCAAAATCTGTATTTAACTCCCGACTAACATGATCAGGTGTTGGCGCAAGTGCTGCACGTGGAGTATCACTTGTTCCGCTAGGTGCTCCGGGTACTCCGGGTACTGGTTGAATTGGCGACGAACACATATATACCTCACTATTGAAATGTTATATTCTAGCAGCTTTTGCATCGATTTTCTTGATGTCATCCCACTGGCTTGCTTCAGTGAGCACTTCTCTTGCTGTAGCGCAATAATTCAAAGCTTCTTGTGTAAATCCAAGCTTGATAAGACAATCGAGCGCTGAAAGGTGATTTTCTACCTCAAGAGCATTACACATGGAAGCATAGATAAACGGACCAAGAGCCGCTTTTTCATTACCGAGATTCCAATAGCAAGATCCGCACATTCTCCAAAAAGCTGATATCTCTGGATTTAAATAACTTAAGAATGTAGCAATCGCACGCGCTTCTTCATATTTCCGTTCAGAAAAAAGTTGATGGGCAATTTGATATACTTCTAACACTTCATCTGTTGTGATCTTAGCAGCCTTTTGCAGAGACTCTTTTAATTGATCATAACTCACCCTCCCCTCTTTGGCCTTCCTCATGAGATTTTTCACCTTATCGGTAATACCCTTCAAACTACCATAAGTCGAAAGATGTTGGAGCGTCTTTTGCACATCTTCACTCTCTTTTGCCACAATCTCTTTTAACTGTTTCTCATTCCCTAAAAATTCCTTAAATTCTTGATTTACATCAAGGTCTCGCATTATATCAAGAATTTCACTAAACCCGTCTTTTTTCATTTTTTACCTACCTCTCAGCATAAGGATGAGCACACTTAAGAAAATTAAGGAAATAAAAACTTTCATTTATGGAAAATAATTTTAATTTGAGGGTACAATATATTGCATTTAATTAGCCTACAAACTCTTATCAAGTCTTATGGAACCTGTACATGAAAAAGGAATAGATCCAACAAGAGTTCCCACAAGCATGTCCCCAAGCCCAGCGAAAGATATTTCTGCTATAGGTCGAACAATTTCGAACCTGAATTTTGGGTTTATTTAATTCTCTATCATGTAGATAAGGATAAATTTTAATCTTTTTTTGTCAGGGAAGCTTCTTCCCGACAAAATCTAATAAGTTAGAATCGTCAGGAGGGATCCCATTGGCAGTTAGAAATGCATCTAAATCCTCTCCAAACCAATCCCATTTCGCTTCCTTATCAGCACTTGAAACTTCTAAAGGTTGCCTAGTTCCAATCTCACTAGAAGTCTCCCCAGCACCTGCCCCCCCCTCCACAAGCATTAGTCAGAGTTTTAGAAGAGCTGCTACCACCACCGCTGCTACTACCACCACCCTGATCTTCAGATGCTCTCTCAACAACTGCAATAGAGCTCTTTTCTGAGTGAATATCGCCGAAATTTTTATGGGTGTAAATGTTAGTTGTAATTGACGAATATTTAAACTTCTCTATGTCAACCGGATGACCAACAGGAAACCTATTTGTTACCAAGCGACCTAATTGCCAGTCATTCAATAAAAATGGGGTTAGTTTTAATTCCAAGCAAAGCTTATCCATATGAGCTTTAACAACCTCTACAATCGTACGCTCGTCTTTATTTGAATAAGCACGTCTTATATTTGATTCATCTTTTGGATCACAACAGGCCAATATAACCGCTCGCGCTAAAACTTCTTTTCGCTCAGGTGTCCAACAAGCATCCTCAAATTCAGGAACTTTTTCACTTTCACATAAATCTATTTTTGCATAGTGAGGAAAGTCTATAAATTCTTTTTCAGGAAATTTAACCCCAAATTTAGCCCACTTCGCAAGCAAATGTTTTAACACCCTTTTATCAAGAGAAAATATCGGTCTTTCATCCTGAATACAAAGTTCTCTTATCTTGTCATTAAAAAGCTGATCTGGGGGAACTTCTTCATGCTTACTCTTTACAACTCTATATCCGTGCTCATCCAAATAGACTGCCTTAAGAGCTGCTGCAGTTATTTGCCTTTCATAATCTTTCCAGTCGGGCTTACTACCGTCCTTTTTCTTACGTATTTTGTTTTCACTTTTGACTAAAGGAGGGGACTCTTGAAGCGGTCTTTTTTTCAATGGACTAAGCACTCTACCAGAGAAGCCTAAACCCACTAACTGACCCCGAGCTCCTGTAGAAATTACATCCAAGGCGACATCAGTCGCTTGAGCTTCTTTAGTAGATGCTTTAACTTTAGCGTCACCTTCAAATAAATTAGTTTTTATCCCTAAAGCGCCCGAGCTTCCAATTGAACTAAGCATCCTGCCTCCATTATATTCGTCGTGTCTTTTTTTAATTATAAATTTACTGCTTTTTTAATTTCGCTCTCGCTCTTCTCTTATTATTGATCAATCTAAAAAAAGGATATATATCCTATGAAATAAATAATAAAAAGCGCAAGCACAAAATTTGCAATCCAGAAATGATCATACTGCAGAGTTTAAACCACACAAAAAATGCATTCGATTCAACAGAAAGACTAACCGATTTTGCGCGCCCTGCTTGGCGCTCTCTAAAAGTTAAACAATTTATTTAACTAGAATTTATAAAGCGACTGAAGTTATACTTAATGGCATAATTAAAATTTATTAATAAGAGATTTGTTATATGGAACCCTTTTCGCGAAATTCAATTCAAACAACACCATCTTTAGTTATTCAAAGAGAAAGTCCAGCTGAGCGCACAGAAATGCCTGGAGCTTTAATTGGAAGAGGCGATACCACAGTGCGTGTAGATGCTTTTTTTACAGAACTCGTGGAACAACCTATTTTTGTACAAGCACCTTCGCAAATATCATTCCCCCTTCCTTGGTACAAGAGGTTAGGTAGCTCGATTACAAACGGAGCTTCAAACTTTGCTTCATCTTTGAGTAAAGGACTAAGCGATCCAGATCTTCGTGCAGCCGCAATCAAAACCGCAAAAATTGCCACTCAAACAGCTTTGTGGAATCATCAAATTCAAAAAATAAAGAAAAATGAAGATCCAATTGAAGGGATTTTTGATTTTATTGCTTTTCTATTGAACGAGCATTCTGAAAGTCTTACAGATTTATTCCCTTCCATTCAAGACAAGACTCTTGAATGGGTTAATGTCAACAAAATGGATCTTTTAGTGATCTGTAGAGAGATAGCCTACCTAAGCGAAGCTGCAATAAACAAAGATCTTGCAAATCATCCTGTAATAAAGCTACTTGCATTGCAAATCTCTTTACGTAGTACTGCAAAGCAATTTCCGGGTGAAAGGCTTCTTCAGTTCTTAGACAAAATCTCTCCAAAAACTGCTATGAATAGACTTATTTGGCAAGGAGTTGCTAGATATGTAGACGAGAGCCGCATCACCTATACCGCAACAAATGCAGCTTTAAAACTCATCGGCGAACTTCCTAAACGGGTTGCCTACTTTAGCTCCAAGGAATATGTTAATCTCTTTGAAGTATGCCAAACTGCAAAAATCAATCTTACTGAAATAGATGGAAAAACAAGAAGTGCATTAGCAGAATTAAATGCTCTTACAGATAGTATCGGGTCTTTCCTAAGAGCCTGTAGAGAATTTGTTTCGGAAACAAAAAAATATAAAAGTTTTACTGCTTTAAAAATTATAGAAAGTGGGGCAAGCAAATTTAGACTCTGCATGGATCTTGGACTTGTTTTTAAAAACGCACACAATCTATCGATTAAACTAGAAAATGGAGACGGTAATGCTTCATCTAAATTAAAAACACTTCTTTTTTCCTCTATTTATTACCCAGTTGCGAAAGAAACAACAAGCCGTTACATCGGACCTTTTTTTATTTCACTTATTTGCATGGTAGCAAGCAAAGTATTTTCGGAAAACATACCCTTGCAATGTTTAAATGACCCAATAAAATGCCCTTTTATCATAACAACTGATAATGACCCCAGAGTGACAAGCCTTTCATCCACAACTCTTGTTACTAGATTCATCGTTTCACCATTAAGATCCGGAAATAGCACATTCGTAGACTCATTACCCGAGCCGAATGTAATAGATTCTGTTATGAATAGAAATATATCTCTTCTAATCACAGTTGCCCTTACCATTACCGCACTTCCATTAGTTACCGATGGATTAAAAGCAGCAAATAGCGAAAACCCTTTATCAATCCAAACAGCTGCACAATTAGCAAGACGGCAACATCAACAAAGAGTGATGTTTAAACCGGTAAAAGATTTTGTTCGAAAAGGAAATCAAAAATTTAAACAGTATATCAAGCAGCCTTGTCAAAGAAGGTGAATCTAATTTCGAATAAAGAAAATTAGCGGTGCAATAAAAGTTAGGCTATAAAATTAAATAATCAAAAATTCACTATTTTTGTATCACGCGTAGCATATGTAGTTTTTAAGAAGTTAAAACCGGTTACGGTTACGACTATCGAGACCGCATTCTAGGATGCGGGAATCCAAAAGGATGGCTGCTCTCGCGCCTGCTACCAAAAACACGATTATTATTTGACCAACTGCGTGAAACAGCAGCCATTCCCGTAACCGCCTGCGTAACCGTAACCGGTTTTAATTTTAAAAAATCTTAAACAGAGAAGCTTGTAGCCTAACTTCTATTGCACTGCCAGAAAATTAAATAGATCATATATATTTAAAATTTGTTAGATTACTTTTCTAGCCCGCATTTCTCACAAACACTCGGGAAAGTCGGTCAAGATGTTACCTCAGATTTTTGAAAATTATTGCGAGAATATTATCTCTATCGATAAAGCGAGCAATAATTTACAAAAAGATGAGGTGACAGATTGTGCCGAATTTTCTAGTTTTTGTGAGAAATGCGGGCTAGAACAACCAAGAGAGGAATCTATATGAAGCATATATTTGAGTTACTTTTACCCCTTCAGAATCAAGTGAGAGCAACAATAAACTTCGATTTTCTAAGAGCTACTCGAGCTAAATCAATTTTAACAACTTCCCTGTTAAGTTGTAATCTCGCACTTGGCCTCTCTTATGGTTACGCCGAAGAAAAGGCTCCTTTAGGCGACACTCCTTTTACTGTTCCAACGTCATTTTCGCAAGCGGGAGCGCCTACTTTTACTATACCGACCACAAAAGTAGTTGTCTTAACCGCAGCTGAACTCAATGCAGCGATTGCACATAATACAATTGCTGAATTAATCAACCGCTCGATAGAAAGCAATACACTCATTAAATTTCCTTCAGGCACATACAATATTCCTGAAGTGATATTTCTGACTGGCGTGACAAATGTAGTTTTAGAGGGCGCGGTAGACAAAAATGGCAAGCCAGCAACCACGTTAAATTTCACTCATTCCCTTACAGATCTTTATGGTAATAACACAGAAATTTATGGCTCTTTTGGAGCTTGGCATGGCGGTGGCGGTTTTATTAACGTAGGAACAAAACATCCTATGTATGCAGGGGGCGTGAATAAGTCTTCAGCAAACGTAGGCATCAAAAACTTCAACATTACCTTCAATAGAACGGTCTATCACATAAGTAAAGAAGATGGGTATAACGCCTTATACTTTAGCAAGGCAAGCAATAGCTACGCGCAAAATATCACCGTGACTAATTACGATAGCGCAATTATTTTATCTGGATGTACTCATACGACAGTTAAAAATGCGACTCTAAATGCCATACGCAACGGTCATTTTGGCGCCGTAATCAACGCAGGTAGTTCCAATCTAATCGAAAACCTAACAACTTTAAGCCCAACAAGTCATCCCCTCTCCCTACAAAAAACCACCTACAATGTATTTAAAAACTGCACAACAGCAAAAGGAGCTGGAGATGGAGTCAGTTACAGGGGTGGCTGCAGTAACAACCTTTTCTGGAACATCAATTCCGCAAACACACTTTTAGGCGCAAGCAACGGTCAGAATAAAAACCTTGCAACCACATACGGAAAAAACGAGTATTATTGGAATTGCAAAAGCCAAGGAGTTCCCTTTTCCGCCTCCAAAGTCCCCTCATTCCTAAATGGCTACGTACGCGCTTATAACGGACCACAATCATCACCATTCTAATTCATGACAACCGACAAGTATTTTCGCTTACAGACGTGCAGTCTCCAGTGAAATGCTCAAGAAGGTTCAAAGAAAAAAAGGGTCATTATTGCAGATTTGCAAATATTGATTTTAGCTTCTATGGCTTCGCTGTTTTTTTCAAAATGCGTTAAGAGCATTTTTGTTCGTAAGTTCTTTTCAAATAATGATCTGTGTTTTTTTAGAAATTTCCAGAAAAGTCCGTCCCAAATATCAGACCATGCACCTTTTTTGTAGTCACTCATCTTGATGATGTAATTTGAGCCTGAAATATAGGGCTTGGTTGTCATAACGCCGCCATTTGCATATTGGCTCATGCCGTAGATGTTTGGAACCATAACCCAATCATAGGCATCAACAAAGAAGGTCATAAACCACTGATATACTTCATTAGGATCAATTTCGAGGAGAAGAAAAAAGTTGCCTAACACCATCAATCTTTCTATGTGGTGACAATAGCCGGTTTTGAGTATTTTTTGAATCGTTTGGTCAATTGGATCAATTCCGGTTGTTCCCTCCCAGAAGGATTTTGGAAGCTTATTTGTATGCTTAAAGAAGTTCGAAGTTCTGTCTTTATTTCCTCTAACGCAGTAAAGAGCTCTCATAAATTCGCGCCAACCGATGATCTGTCTGATAAAACCTTCCGTAGAATTTAGCGGGATGTTCTCGCGATTAAAGATATCAATTGTTTTTTCTATGACTTCTCTTACAGACAAAATTCCAATATTAATGAGGGGAGATAAAACGCTATGAAAGAGAAAGGATTCGTTTTTAACAATTGCATCTTCGTATGGACCAAAGAGGGCTAGTCTATTGTTTAAAAATTCAGATAGGGCAATTCTTGCATCCTGAAAATTTGTGGGGTAGTAGAATTCTTTATCAGACCCAACGCTTAAGGGAAAGTTTTTAGCGACATAGTTTTTTGCTTCTTTAATAAAGGGATTTTCTTTTGGGATATAGAGCTCTGGTACAACTTGACTTTTAGGCATTTTTTTTCGGTTTTCGGTATCAAAGCTAAATTTCTCACCAACTGGTTTATTCCCATCCATTAATAGGTCCATCTTTTTTCTTTGGTAGATATAAAAGGTGGCCATTGAAAAATGAGTTTTTTTGGAAAATTCCGCCTTAATTTCTTTTCGAGTACAAAAAAAGGCTGGAGAATCGTATTCTTTAATTTCAAAACCAAATTGCATTGATGCGCTTTGCAAATCTTCTTCTAACCACTGGTCTTCAAAACTTGCAAAATGTATTACTTTTATTTGCTTTTTCGCTAATTTCTTAAATACATCTCCCCTACCATTTAAAAGAGAACTTTCAAGATAAACAACATCGTGACCTTTCTCTTTTAAATAAATCTCGTACTGCTTCATAGAGGCTCGCAATAATACAAGTCTTTGTTTATGAAATGATTGAACTTTAAAATAAAGGAATTCTTCCACAAGATAAATTATGCGATTTTGGGTGATAGCTGGATGACTTTCAAATAATTGATCCGGAAAAATTAGGGTAGCTTCAGACATAGGGCCGTATTATAAAGGATTTGTTTTTAAATGAGCAAGGCCACCGTCAACAGAGATGATTTCCCCTGAAATCAAAGAACTTTCTTCGGAGAGAAGCCAAGCAATTGGAAGCGCGATATCTTTTGGCATTCCAATTCTGCCAAGAGGATGGAATTTAAGGGACTGTTTAAGGACTTCCGAATTTTTCGTAATTGAAGAAGAGAGGGGCGTATGAGTAAGTCCTGGAGCAATTCCATTGATTCGAATGCCACTTGTGCTATATGACGCAGCTGCTGACCTAATCAGGGCCTCAACACCACCTTTAGCAGCAGATATGGCTTCATGATGAGCTAGACCAATTTTAGCAGCTCCGGACGATACTAAAACAATCGACCCGTCCTTATGAGGCTCCATAATTTTTAATGCATGTTTCAATATATAAAACGAGCTTCCCAAATTGGTTTTAATTACTTCTTCCCAAATTTTATCGGTTGTTGCCTGTATGGGTTTTATACAAAATGAACCGATACAATTTACAACACCATCAATTTTTTGCTGCTGATTCGCAAGTTCAGAGAAAATCGATTCGACTTCTTCTTCTTTTGTTCCATCAACAACATAATATTTTTGGGAGTGTTTTATAGAAAGATCTTTGAGTAAATCTTCATTTCGTGAGCATAATATAACAGTGCAGCCTCGATCGCTTAAAATTTTTGCAAGCTCTGACCCGACACCACCTGTTGCTCCAAAAATAACAATTGTTTTTCCTATCATCTCTTTCCTGCCTTACTTTAAAATTTCAATCGAATTTGCGCCCAAATCCCATATAACATACGGAATAATGGGGAAAAGAGAGGCGCTTGTAAAAAAATTGCAAGGAGCGGGAGATCTGTTCTTGCATAAACTGCTGATAAGGTATCGATTCCCCTAAGAATTTTTCCGTCATGGGTTAATGCGTGTATGGATTTCATCGATTCCGCATATGTAAAGGCAGTTGTGAGCTTCTCTAATTCACTTTGAGAAGTGGGCGTCGCATACTCAATCACTCCCGTTTGTTTGCGGTTTTTTAGATGCTTCATCTCTTTTGCGCATACCGGGCATGAGCTGTCAAAAAAAACGGTAATTGGCTGATTCAACCTTTCTGGATTTGTGAAAAGGTTTTCTAAGTGAATCATTTTTCTATTGTATACCAGTAAAATTGATAAAAAAGTTCCCCATGAAAGAAAAATGATCAAATAAGAACCTAACGCTTCTATAACAACTCCATGCAACATCTCTCCTGTTGAATAAGATAAACACGCTCCCAACCCTCCGAGAAAAAACGAAAGACAGATACTTTTGTTTAGAAATAAAAGTGAAGAGTTAATTGTAAGAGAAAAAACAGGATAAAGAATTAAAACCCATATAGGTGGGAAATAATTCTGATTGAGATAGACGAGAGTTTTTGTCTGAATAAAAATGGACTCTTGTATAAACCCAAACACTAAAGCAACTATTGAAAGAGGAATGCAAATAAGAAAACTTTTTCGGTCATATTTGGTAAAAAGGAAGAGATTTGAAAAATAAAAAAGAGACCCGACTATAAGGGCAAGTAGAGTTAAGTTTTTTCCGCCGCAACTAACAATAACAAACCAAGCTATTGAATATAAAGTTCCGTTTACTAAGGACATTGGAGCAATTGAAGGTGTTTTCTCTGAATACTTTTTGAAATCCGGGTGCTTTTTCATTCGATCTTCAAGCGGTTTCACTCCAGATACAAAAATAATCAAAAATGTTATCAAGAGCGGACTTATGATGAAAAGAAATCCAAGAGGAAGATAGGCGCAAATCAACCAAATTCCCCACCATTGAATAATTTCTCCTAGATAATTCGGGTGTCTTACATAACCCCAAAGACCTGTCATAAGAAGTTGATTTTGATTTGATTCATTTTTTTTAAACTGGGCTAATTGATAGTCGCTTACTGTTTCTAAAAAAAATCCAACAGTCCAAATTACAACGGGAATGAATGAAAAGCCATCTACTGGATGAGTTTGAATCCAAATAATTGGGAGCGCTACTATAAAAAGTATGATTCCCTGCAAAAGGAAGACCTGAAAAAATACTTGAAGAGGAGTTTTCCATTGCTCATACCGAAAATCTTCTGTTCGATGCTTATTTCTTTTATAAATATGAAGACTTAATCGAATTGCCCAAAATGATACTAGCAAACTTACAATTAAAGAATTAAGCGAAAATTGATTCAGTAAAAATGACGTCCATGTAACAATCAGAAAACCTATTCCCCACAAAGTATCCGCAATATCTTTTCTCTTTTTTATAAGAGAGAAAATAAAAGAAAAAACAACAAACGCAAAAAGAGATGCAAATGGGATTAAAAACTTTTCCAAAAAGATCCAACCTTCAAACTAATTCCTGCAGTCGTAGCAGAGATGAAAGTTCCCCACAAAAGATCATAAATAACAATTTTCAATGGCCAATCTCTTAGAGTTGCAAAATTTGTTAAGTCATATGTTGCATAGGAAACAAATCCAAAGAGAGCCCCATATAAAAGAGCATTCTTAATGCACACAGTTTCAATGGAAGGTAAAATTGCAAAGAAAACCAATCCACCCATATAAATTAAGTAAAAAAGAATTGCTGGCACTAATTTAAATTGAGGCGCCATCAGATGACCAATCTCTTTTTGATAAAGACTCTTTGCAATCACGCCAAGCCATAGCATATCAATTAAAAAGAAAACCACAAATGCGATTAGATAAAATTTAATGAAGGTCATTTTTGCATCCTAACAAATTTTCTCACTTTACTCAAATTAAATAGTCGCATTTACTAAAAGAAATAACCATTTGTTGATTCAATCTCAGTCTCCCACCTACTAGCAGCCCGTTTTTCTTGATCAAACCTTATAATTTTCGATTACAATAAATCAACTTTAAGATATTCTTCTACACTTTGAAAATTATGTGCGAGCTGCAAAAGGAGTAATCATGGATAAATTAAGAGGAACGCCTAGCCCTGTCTCATTCCCTGGACACCTAGTTAGTTTGAGCGATGAATTTGCAGCTGAGTTACTAAGTTTTGGAATAGATTTAAGTCGCTCTACAGAACATAGCCACTCACTAAGGCTTACTGGAGGAGCAACTATCACTAGGGAGTCGCTAACAGATCTTGTTAGAAACCTAATCTCTTTTTTGCCGAGCGCTCAAGAGACATCTAAAATTGATATTGATGGTACAGTCTATGAGTTTAGTAGTTACGAGTCCTTTAGTAATTGCTATTTTCTGATCTACTTAAAACAAAATGTACGCGATATTTTATCACTAGGATTTAATTCTTCAATGGAGTTATTTGAGGTTGAATGCGGAACACCTGAACATCCTGAAATTGCTGGCATTAGAAAAGAAGAACTTTTTCACGCGGACAATGTCTGGAATAAAAGACTTTTATCTATACAAAACAAACTTCCTCCTCTTGACCCTGAAGCAAGAATTGTTCGGCCTGAAAGCGTACGTACCACCCCCTCACTATCTTCTTTGTCATCAGCTTGCGCAGCAGGATCTGGATTAACTAGGACTAAGGGACCATCGGGTGGAGCAGGAGCCGGAACCGCAATTGGGAGACCTAGAAGTCTTCTTTTAAGCTCCCAAACGATAATAGAGGATTGCCTGACAAGCTCTGACGGTGAAAGAGTAATTGCATTTTCAATTAATACAAACCTTAGTCTTAAAATATTCGCCGCAAAACTTTATCATGAAGGTCTCTCTCAAGGACTAAATCCTTCTACTTTTAGTGAATTACAACTCCTTTGCTCTGAAACATTAGAGGTGATTGTCGTCCTAGATTCTACAGGAAAAGTTATCAGAGAGAATCTTGAATATCATTTTGTATCTTATGCTGCATTTAAGGAAACTGGACTGAACTTAACTTTTTCTCTTATAGAAAGAGCTTGTTTAACAATCAGCATTGATGGTTTATCGCCTAGACCAATCTTACTAAATTTATCGATGGATAGTCATTCAACTTTGAAAGATGCAGCAACAGCGATTTCTACAGGAGTTAGAAAACCCGGAGGAATCATTGATCAATCGAATTTTTTTCTGATTTTTAATGGAAAGAAAGTAGCTACAATTAATTATCAGGGAGAATTTGTCTGGATTAAACCTGATCTAAATAAAGACCTAACATTAAAAGCGTTGTTCAATACAAACACAATTACATTTCACCTTGTTAAGGAGCATAAATTTGATGAAAGCATGCTTTCTCTATTTCTAGGAGATTTTTCATCCTATGAGGATTCTCACTATAAAATTACGAGCTCCCATACTCCCCCATTACAAACTATTATTATTGAAGACAAAATTGATATATCTTCTCGTTTTGAACTAAAACTTTTGAATAGCAGATTTGTAACCTTGAAAAACACTCAAACAGGAATTTTTTATGAACTTCACGAAATGAGTGACGCTAAAAAAGATTTAAATACAATGCTAACAGCGATTGCAAAAAAATTACGCAATCATAATCATGAAGTATCGTTTCGCAAACGTTATATAGATCACATAAATGCAAACTTTTCTGTGGGAAACACCATTAGAGACAAAACAGGTCATTCATATTCTATTACGGAATTGGAAAGCAAAAAAATCATCCTCAAGCTTTCAGAAGCTCCATCTACAGAATTTACAATATCTATAGATGAAGCCATGACTCTTGAAGAGAGGAAATTGTTCGCGACACTAACCTATTAATAAAAAATGATTTCAACTTATAAAGTTCGTTGATAAGCTTTTTTTGCCTTTTCCCAAAATGTGATTGAATATTATTTCGATTCTGTTGGTCATGTCAAAAAAATTGACATCCAATATATTTACATGCAGAAACTTAAACAATATCGATAATTTGTTATTATAAAATCATCTTAACACTCAAATGGTGATTTTATTACAACACTAATTGCTATCAATAATCAGACACAAAATGCCATCAGCGCTTCTCCGATTACAACGGATGTGATTGTCGCTAATAGTACTTTTAAAAAGGGATATTATTCGGGATCTCCACCTCCGCCTACTTCAGTTGTAATCACATCAACCACTTCTGCTGGAATTCCGCTATTCTCATTTACTGTCACATTTAACGGTAGTAGCTCTACAATTATAACAACACCCGGAACTTCGATTCCTACGCAATTAAATTATCGGCCTCAAATTTTGTATGTGGGAAATACTCCTCAAATTTATGATTACACCATTAATATTCTTGAACCATTTGTAATAAAGGTTGAATGGGATACAACTAGTACTCAATTAAAAATGAATGCCAACTCAGTCGTCCTTCATGGCTTTTCCTTAACTACCACTGAAAATACTTTTATCAATGGTTCAACTGCCTATAGCTTTTCTAACTATGATTATTACCACTTTTCAAACTTCATTTCATTAAACACAAACCTGCTAGATCAGATCATCAGCGAAATTCCCCAAAAAAAGGGGGTTCTACCTGCGGTACGAATTCCATTAAACGCAGGTTATTACTTAAATGTATTTTCTAAATTACCGCAAAATCCTAAACCACAAAAGTTACATAGATCTTCTGCTGTCCCTACCAACGAATTATCTTTGCAATATCAAACCTGGATTGAATATATGGTTACCTATCTAACTTCTCACGGAGTTATTTGCATTTTAGATCTGCATTGGAATGATGATACTACTCAGCAACAACCTATGGCGCTAAAAGACACAACCATACAACCAGTAACCGGCGATTCCAAGAAGTTTTGGTCACACATATCCAAAACATTTAGAAACAACGGATATGTTTGGTATGAACTGTATAATGAGCCCTACATAAATGATTATCTTACTTGGTCTAATGGAAATGATTTATATTGGGGCATGATTGATCTTTACAATACAATTAGAAAAAATACCAATAATCCGATTGTTATAGCTGGATCCAGTTCCTATGCATATGATTCGGCGTCACTCATTCAGTTTGATAAAGCAAATCCAGAGCTCACAAATGTTATTTACAATTTTCATCCCTATATGGGATCTGCACAAAAAGGTGATCCCACCAAAGCGCCCGTTGGATTTGAAAATATAGTAACTACTATGCAGTCAAGCGTAAGCAAACCGCTTATTATTACAGAATTTGGGCAATACTGCTGCGTAGCATCCGGTGCCTGTTATCAATACCCAGGAACGTATAATGGAATTGCAATGGGGTATTCTGCCGCAATATTAACAATTGCTGCAAAATATAATGTTTCATGGACTATCTGGGCCTGGAAACCTAATATTGGTCCTGTTGCTTTTGAGAGCGATCCTGGAGTCCCTACATTTACTTGTAAATTTCTAGTTGCAGCAGAAAACAACAATCCTTATGTAGCAAATTATATACCAACTACGTCATCTCCTGAGCCAGTTAATCCAAACACGTACAAACTGGGAGGCCCAACAAACCCATTTGCACCGGCTGTAACATGCGATGACTCAAGCCAAACTACAAATTGTGGCGCTGATATAGCTGGGCTATTTAGTACATTTTATTAATCAGGGAGCTTGCGAACCTTAAAATGGGTTTTAGGACAGGCTCAAAGCAATTCTTATTATAAAATTTGCTTTGAGTAAATTTAATTCCATGTGTTACATCCAAACTATTAGTAACTTTTTAGGATACTCTCATGAATCGCTGGATTCAAAAATTCTTGATAATCGGATCAATTGTACCCTACCTATCTTTAATGGGTAGCGAACCAACCAAGATAGAAAAAAGCGACTCAAATCCTATTGGTTTCTACTTTGGGGGCTTTGGAGGTTGGGTTTATCCATCTGATGTAACAGTAACACAAATGGGAACAGTATTTTTTCCTGAAGGTTCCGGCGGGCCTCTTAGCGTTACCGCAACAGGGACTGCACCTGGGAATACAAAAGGTTTTGGGGGGTTACACATCGGCTATGAATGGATGAAAAAAATTGTTCCAGGATTCCGTTTAGCGCCAGCTATTGAAATTGAAGGGAGTTATTTTGCCAATACTCTAAAAAATGCAGACGTTATCAATCCGTCAGATCGAATTGATGCACATGAATTTATAGATTCCTTTCCCACACGAATAGGCGGACTTTTAACTAACGGAATTCTAGAGTTTAATAACGACTATATTTCACCTTACTTTGGCTTTGGAGTTGGGGTTGGATTTGTCTCAATTCATAGCGCGAATTCTTTACAAATCGATCCTCTAGAATTAGATGTAAATCATTTTAATACTGACACAAATGATTTTAATTCAGTTTTTATGACTGCAGCAAAAGCAGGTCTTCGATACCGTTTTTTCAAACATTTCCGGCTTAGTGGTGAATACAGACTCTACTATTTAACATCATCTACATATACTTTTGGAGCAACAACTTATCTAACTCACGCTCCGACAAGTCCTTGGACAGTTAAGTTAGGGGGCATGTTTTATAATGCATTCACTTTAGGGATTGACTTTCTCTTTTGACCCATATGTAGGCCTTTAAATTAGGAATGTAGATAGTGCAAAATAGATTAACGTAATTTTAATAGTTGATAATGCCTTCCATCAAAATCAATATGACCATTGCCCATTTCGTCCATTCCTAATTCAGATCCCGTTGTAATAGGAGCGCTTGCTTCTAACTTCCGAGTTGCGGTAAGCAAAGGAAATTCAAACGGAGAATATAGAGACATTGAATAGTCGCTAAGCACTCGGAGCTCTCTTGCATAAAAATGATATAAAACATTCTCTTTATCAAAAGTTGCTTCTAAAATATACTTTTTCGTATCAATATAGAGCAAACCTATAAAGTGGTCGTGAATCTCTCCTCTTAAAGAGCGCCACTCCCCTTTTTTTGAGTAAGAGGGATTTAGAAGTAAATTCACTAAATTTAGAGGAAGTCTATGTCTTAAAATCATTTCACTTTCAGGCAAAGCCACCCCTCTAGATTTCGCTGCAAGATAAAAAGCAATACCCTCTTCTCCAGAGATCTGCCAAACATGTACTCGCTCTGCAATCTGAATATCCCCAAAAGCAAGGGGCATTTTGGGTAAAACTGGTACTTCAGCCCTTACTTCATCATCGCAATCAACCTCACATGGTGCGACACTTGCCCCCGCACCACTTCCTGCGCCACATGCAATCGGAACTCCCCTTGATTTGGTTGACATTATTAATTTCTTCTGAAGATTTGCTTTCTTAAAAATTTCCTGAAGGTCACACAAAGTTGAAAATTCAGCTCTACCTCGACAAAAGGGAAATTCCGAATGAATTGGGAAGCTAAATGGCTCTTTATTTCTTCGGAGTCTTTCATTGATGCCATCTCCTAGTTTGGATGGAAATTGATCCCTACCAACTTTAAATATATCTGTATTAAGAGATGTTTGTTGGGGTCTTTTAGGAAATTTATGATCAAAAACTTCCCTCCACTTCGCTTCAATTTTTATAAGCAATTCATACGCATCAGCATTAAAAACCTGGGACTCATCATTAATTGTAGGCATAAATTGATCTAAAAACGATCTCTCTAAAAGCATGCCATTAAAGGATTTACCCGTCGATTCACATTCTTTTCTTAGGGTGATTAGCCTTGCAAGCGCTGGGATAAGCGATTTCATCCGCAGAATATTAGCTGAATCTAAGCCTTTTATGTATTTTACAGTTTGTGCGGAAGTATCACTCAAAGTTGCATTCTCTTTTTGATGCCTTTCACTTCTGTGTAGATAGAATAAAAACTCGGCGATAGCTTTAGTGATTGGGTGATCGGAACTTAAATACCGTTCGGCTACTCTTTCAGAAGCAGGATCCACTATAAAAATATTGTTTCCAGAAAATTTATACCCTTGAGTCAGTTCTAATAGATCCATATCAAAGGTTTCTGGTTCATCACAAATGCTGATTCCTCTTATAGAGTCTATGAACGATTCAAAGTTATTGCAGTTTTCTGGAAGAGATGCTAAGTCTGTTCTTTTTTCCTCAGGTTTATCCACATCAGCAATGAAATAGCTCCCATCTCCAAAAAGAGCCCTTGAGCTCTCTAGACTTTTTTCGTGTAGAAAATAGTATCTTTCTTGCAAAACAACTTTCAATATTCCAACACAAACAGCCTCAAGTTGCAAACTAGATTTTAAACGAGCAATTTCAACAATTAATGTAGAAACTATATCCCAATCATGTCCCCTAAGTTCAGGAGCAATCAAGACTTTTTCAAAAGTACAATTTATATAAAAAACCCTTCGATATAAACTAGCAGGCACTCCCTTAGCCTCTTTTAGTAAGCTTAAACTCCTAGAAAAAATATCAAATAGTTTTATAGGGTTTTCACTAATATCTATACCTAAAAAATCGTGTAGTGAATCCCTGATTTCAGGTAATCTAAAAACTGATAGACTTTCCATATGACTCCTAAAATTTTATTCCATTTAATCAACTTTGACAAAACTGAAAGATTCAAAGCGAGATATAAACCCCTCTAAAACAGGAGATATTTGCTCGACGGGGTGGTGTTTTTGAAAATATCCGATAATTAGTTTTTGAATATCACCCAATTCTGTTTGGTTCGCCTTAAAAAGGGCCTCTTTAGAAATATTAGCTGCTTGGATAATATCTATTTGCTCTTTGACTTTAAGAAAAAACCTTTCTGTATTTTGAGTACATTCACGGCCTGGCTCAAATGTACTCGGAATAGAGGAGCTAGCCTCATAGTAGGCGTTAATTTGGGTTAGAGAGTGAAGAGCCCTATCAAAATCCTTAGCATCAAGAGCCTTTAGCGCATTTTCAAACCAAAAAAAATGATTAATCTCAATAGCCCTATAATCTACTAAATCCGATTTCACTTTTGCTATTGGATCCACCGTTGCTTTAATCGGCGCTCCTGCTCCTGAGGAGCCGCCCTCTTCTTCTAAAATTCTTGTTTTTTTTAAAGGAGGTGCAGGAGTCTTTTCAATTTCTGGATAGAGTGATATATAATACTTAAATCTTTCTAGCGGATGAGTTGCCCCTATCGAAGCTTTGAATTGGTCAAAATTGCCATATAAAAAATCTTTTCCTATCTTACTGACCCAATACTGTTCCAGATGCTCATAAAACCTAAACTCTATCATTACTATGAGCGATTCTCTCTCAACTTGGGAATGTTCATTAAGTGATCGCATAAAATTAATAAGATGCTCTCGAAAAGCCGATAATTCAATTTTTGTAACTTTCTTATCCAAAATCTCATTGAGAACTTTAAAGATAAGCTCTTCAGGAAAGGTATTTATACTAACTTCCGGCTGCTCCTCTAAAGATCTTCGCAAAACCTCAATATTAGAGGGACATTGAGATTCAATCATCTCATAGATTGATTCAATCCGCGCGATGCAAAAATAAAGCATCTCCATACGCCTTTTTTTAAAGGAATCATGAGGTATTTCTTTTAAAGACTGACCAATATAATCCTTTGCAATTAGACTATCCAATTCAATTTCGTAAGCTTCTACGAATTCACGAGGGAGCGTTTTTATTCTGACATCAGACTCCATCCTACTTAACAAGGTCATAAGTCTATTAAATAAATCTACATGTAATGGAACGCCTGATCTTACAAGAGTCAGAGGCTTAAGCTCAATCATTCCATGGTGAAACTCAGAATCAGCTTCGAACGTCCCAACCGGAGCTCCATATGCACTGGAAAGTCTTCTTAAATCGGCTCCATCAAGGGGTGGAAGAACCCTTCCTAGCAAAGGAGCACGCCTCTCCCAATTTCCTGGAGCTTCACTTCCTGCAATTACATATAACCTAAGTAACACTTCTTTTGCTTTTTCAAATAGTGCTTCAACCACATTCGATTCGAGCAATAAATCCGTTAATTCATTTAATTTCGTAATCTTCGGGATCGGGTCATCATTAGTCGTTAAACAATTTGCATATTGCGTAATTTCAAATAGCGCATCTCTTCCAATTGTTGAAAAAGTCATGTATCATCTTCCTTTATAATTATGAAAAGAAAGATGATACAGAACTCTTCTATTACCTACAACAAGAACCTAAGACCCTGTTTAATATCTCTGACCCTATGATTTGTTTGCTAAATTCCGCTAGAAATTCGTGAAAATTTTTCGTAATATTAAATAATATTGTGAAAAATTTTCACGATTTTATAGCGAATTTATAGCAGCAAAGCATCTCAATCATAGATTTTAAACAGGCTCCAAGATCAGATTATACCTATACGACTCGGAGTTCAAAAACAATTGAACATAAATAAAAATTAATAATTAATTTTAAAATTGAACTGAAGTGCAATTAACTGTATAATATGTAATATGATTGATTTTTCTGCTCCATTTTCCTATATTCAAGAGAGAATTTGCTTTTCAAATTTTTTATTACCATGCTCTAATCTCTTACGAGTCTTTCTAAGAATTAAGCAAGTGTTTGTTTGCGCCATACAAACATTAATATCTCATTTGTTTGTGCATACGCCAAAATTCATTAGAGATTTAAGACCAACGGAGAGCGATCAACTATATGTTGAATTTCCCGAAGAAACCACCACCTTGCAAGGAAATTACTTACAAGCAAAAATCAATTTTACAATATGGTATAAATTTGGGAAACAACCGTCTTGGATTCAATTTGATGACGACAGGCATCGTATCGTTTTTTCCATTTCCTATTTAGAACTATCACGTCTTCCTGAAAAAGACTCTATTCGTCCTTTTGCATATGATTTCCTTTCAGAGAAATTTACTATTTTTAATGTTAGAAATGCGAATCTTTCGAAATCTAAAAGTGCTATTATGGCTGGATATCCAGAGAAAATACAAAGACGTCTAAAGTCCATTATCCAACATTACAACCCAGATGCTGATTTGGCATTTATTAGAGCCCACTCTTCAGAAGTTAGCTCTATGATTTTCGTTACCTGCGTCCAAGAGAAAACAATCCTCGAACTCAGACTGATGATGCAACTCCATTTAGCAAAGGCACGAATACGAATTTTTTATCACTTTATTTTAAATGAAAATCGCGCTCAATTTACTGAAGTTTTAAATGGATACACACCTCCACAGGATGTAACAGGACCCTTTAGAATTTATTCTCGACACGGAGGATCGCCCATGCAAATCACAACAAGAACTCCTTGTGAATATGTACTACTTTATGAGTTATTAAGTAATGCAACAGATGAAGAGCTACATAGCTTTAAGGGAGTAACAAATAGAGTTCCTGTTACATTAGAAAAACAATTAGAGTTCCGTAGAAAAATGCAAAATTTTGATGCTCATGGAATTGAACTGGATAAAGGCGGCATTGCAAACCTAACAAATTTAATTTTAGAAGGGAAATTAAGACAAACTATGTACACGGGTCCGATTGGTAATGGAGATTACAGAATGCCCGACACATTCTCTGGAGATCATGGCCCTTATTATATCTTAACTAAAAATACTCGAGATCATTTAGCTTATATAGTTCCGGATGCCCGAGATAAAGAGGTACTAACTACTTTTTTAGAAAGAGCTCAAATACTATCCCTAATTGCGCCAACTGAAAAAACAGATCTACTAAAACGACTGTTTACTTATGACGAAATCAAAGATCTTTCAAGTGATCAAGTTGCCCATTCAGAAGCCTTAGAGACCTTCATCTCCACAAGAACCTAGTGCATAAGGTTTTTTATTACAAACCCAAAGAAATCCACTTAACAAACTCATTATAAGCATTTTATACAAATAGCCATTCTTGTATTCATCTTATATTGAAAATCATAAAGAGTAAGACAAAAAAGATCTTTACATCTTTATGCTAAGAAAGCTATAATATGTCTTTAATATAGGAAAAGGTTTGAATTTAACCATGTTTAGCAAATCACAACTTATTAACACCCGAATTATTATATGCCACACCAAATTGAGGTGCGGACCTATGTGATTAGCTAGCGCTAAAAATTAGGTTAATGTTAAAACCGCATCTCTCACGAGGTGCGGTTTTTTTTTGACCCTGATCTGTCATACAAACCTTATGCCAGGATAAACCAGGTCTAACAAAAAAATTATGAAAAAACAGGATATAAAGTGAAAAAAAAATGGCTTATTGTGTGCACAGGATTTGCATTGTTCTCGATGTTCTTTGGATCGGGAAATTTAGTATTTCCCATTACTGTTGGTTTAGAAAGTGAGGGACACTACCTTCTAGCTGCCCTGGGAATTCTATTTACCGGCGTAGTTGTTCCTTTCCTCGGAGTATTAGGAATGATCCTTTATAAAGGTGATATTTATAGCTTTTTTGGATGTTTTGGAAAAAGAGGAACTCTCCTATTTTCCTTTTTAGCCTTGGCATTGATGGGTCCATTTGGTGTGCTTGCCCGCTGTTTAACAGTAGCTCACGGCGCTTTATTACATTTGTTGCCAAATATTTCACTACCAGTTGGAAGCTTTTTCATGTGTGTAGTCATTTTTGTTATGGCCGCAAATAAGAATAAAATTGTAGGTACATTAGGCGCTGTATTAACCCCATTTTTACTGGGAGCAATCGCTCTTATTGCATTTTTTGGATTGAAACAAGGAAATATTCCGGAAGCATTAACTTTTAATGGTTGGAATGCTCTAACAAATGGATTTTTCCAAGGCTACCAAACAATGGACCTTTTAGCAGCTTTTTTCTTCTCTCAATTTGTGATTAAATATCTTCATGCCAAACTATCACCACAGGATGGAAATAGCTCAATGCTCAAGCATTTCTATTATTCATCAGTAATTGGTGCTGGGCTCCTATCTGCCGTGTATTTTGCTTTAGTATTGCTCGGTTGGATCTATTCACCAATACTTGCAAACATAGCGCCTCAAGAACTACTAGGAACAATTGCAATGAGCTCCCTTGGAAAAGTTGCAGCACCCGCCGTATGCTTAGCGATTTTATTTGCATGCTTAACTACAGCAATTGTGCTAGCTTCCCTATTTGCCGATTTCTTACGCACTGAAATTACGAGAAATAAAATCGGAAACAATTTAGCACTATTTGTTACTTTAGCAATTGGCTTTTTTGTCTCAACTTTTGATTTTGCAGGCATTGCCAGATTTCTAGGCCCCCTACTTGAAATAATTTATCCCGCATTGATTGCATTAACTCTAATTAATATCGTAAATAAATATGCAGGGACTAAATCCACTCATTGGCCATTTACGATTACACTAATCGCTAAACTTTTATGGATTTAACAAATTAACATATAAATAGTTAGAGGATATATGCCACCAAAAAAATCGATTCTATTATTAACAGACTTTGCCTATGAAGCAAAAGGTCGAGAATACTTTCGTGAAGATGTTGAGCTAAGTTGCTTTCTTAGAAAGTTTTTTAAAACCTACATAAGTCATATCAACGATGCCGAAGAAATCCTTTCGCAAGTAGATCTAGTTCTAATCAGAAATACAGGTCCACAGATTTCACATCAGAGAGAGCTTCAAAGATTGAAAAGCAGGAAAGACCTCCTTATATTTAATGATCTTTCCGGTAAGGGAGATATCAATGGTAAACACCATCTTTTAGAGCTATTTAGATCCGGCTTTCCCGTTATTCCGACTTTTGACTCAAAAAATGAAGTCGAAAAATTACAAACCTACGAACGGTATTTATTAAAACCTTTAAATGGCGCCGACTCAGAAGGGGTCAAAATCCTTAGTCACGCAGAACTCCAAAAAGATCCGCTTCATAACACTCTTATCCAACCGCTTATAGACTTCCAACATGAAGTTTCCTTTTATTTTATCGGAACTCAATTTTATTACTCATTATATGCACCAAATCCCCAAAAAAGATGGGAGCTAAAAACCTGCTCACCATCAAAGGAAGATATAGAATTTGCATTAAAATTTATTAACTGGAACACCTGTAAATATGGGATTCAACGAGTCGATGCTTGCAGGCTAAAAGATAACACGCTTTTACTTATGGAATTAGAAGATTACAATCCATTCCTTTCTTTAGATTTACTCGAGCAGGATGTTAAAGAGCGATTTTTAAATGGACTTTGTGCATCCATCGCAGAACAAATAAATAAAAATATACCGAGCGCGAATCAATAATGGGGAAAACTAGGTTATCAGCTAAGATAAATTTATTTTCTAAAATGGACCTGCGCGCAGCAGCTGCCGATTAGGTCAGTGCAACACAGTTGCATCTGATTAGAAGTGAACGATTGCGTTTCCGATTGCGAATTAAGGAATAGCATTTGAAATCTGTGGATGCAGCTTTCAAAAATAAGTTTTATTAAAATTTGAATTGTCGCTAGAATGTTCGTATGAATTTTTTAACTGAACTAGAACGAGATCAACTTAAATTTCAACAGAGACGCGAACGTGATAGAAGAGTATATAATCGAACTAAAGCCGCGCTTCTCCATGATAAGGGTTGGTCACCTAAAGAGATTGTAAGAGTTTTATTGATTTCAAATGAAGCTGTCCGTAATCACATAGCGGTACCTTCTTCCTTGTGTTCGGTGACAGGCATACCTGACACCGAACATTCCGAATGAAAGGCAGTCAGACAACGCTTACTATATCAAGTCTAATCCTTTCCAATTTTTTTTCAGAGAATCAATATAGGTGTCGGTCGGAAGGCAATTTATCATAATTAGTCTTTCTTTATTTCTATCACAAAGAAGAGTGATGACTAAATGAGAAATCACTGGGAGTTGAAAAAATGAAAATTTAAACAATCTCGCAATTGGAAAAACTAGACAAACAATTTTTTCAATTGAAAAACACAAAGCAGAATAGGGAACACAAACAACTAGTCTGTCGATAAATTTTGTGGTTGAAAATTTATTTTGCCCTAATATTTCACCAAAATAAAAGCATTTAGTAAAATTATAGATGCGAAAAAGAGCTGTTTGTGGAAAAAAAACTACGTCGGCGACCTTTGAAGTTGCAATTTCTTCTAAATATGAACTGCACGTTGAAATAATTCCCTTACATGTTTCCATAAAACAACTTCCTTAAGTTTAAATTTCATAAAGAATACTAAGAAAATAGCATAATCTCAACTAAAAAATTATTTATTGCTAAATATTTATAAAAACATAAGATAAAATTTTGTATTAAATCATAAAAGAAGTTCTATGAAACCGTTAGATGTAGCTGCCGCAATTTTATTAGTTATCGGAGGACTTAATTGGGGCTTAGTTGGAATAGCTGATTTTAACTTAGTTACTTATGCACTAGGTTCAATGGATGTTCTTGCAAGAATTATCTTTACAATTGTTGGTCTTGCAGCACTATATCAAATTTTTCAGTGGAAGGCGATTCAAAAGCGCTGGAAATAAGACGCTTAAGTAATGAAGAGCCAAGCATTAGACTCTTTGATTTACCTAATGCTTGGGGTTCACCATGTCGGTCTGCTTTATGTATCAATCTTTTGATTCAACTTTCCTTAACATCTAATTCAGCACTTTTCTATTTTTTGTATTTTTAAATAACTCAAATTACTGATAGTTAATGCAATATATCAATCTCTATAAAGCATCTCGCGGCATAAGCACTATTTAACAAAAAACAGAGATTTCTAAAAAACACCTACAAAATATTGATTATAAATAAAAAATATGTTATAATTAATTGCATATAACTTATGCATCATCTCATTCATCTAAACTAAAATTACCTCAGATTTAAATTACGCAAAGCTGTTATTCAGGCTGATTCCTTATTGTGTTAAGTAAAGGGGTAAATTTGATATGGTGATAACAAACAAATTATAATGCTAATTTATTAACATTCAGTCATTTAAAAACAAAAATATATTGAGGTTAATTCTTATGGAAAGATTAGAGACAGGTAGTTTTCTCCCTAAGCCCACTCTAGTGTGCGCTCCCTTAGCAGAGTCTGAAAGCGGGGCCGTTTCAGTTACTAAAATCACACCCCCACTCCACACTTCTGATACAATTCAAGGCGCATACGCTCACTATCAAAAAAAATATGAAGCAATTAACTCAACTTTCATCACCACTATTAATCTGTTTGATGAAATATTTTTTCATCCTGACAAATCTGTCCTAGAAGACTATTTAGCATCTCTAGAAATTGATTTTGGGTCAATCCCAGATGTTGAAGTTTCCATTAAAAACAAAGCTGAGCAATATTATGTTTCTCTGAAATTCCCCTCCCCAGAATCTTTAATTTCTAAAAAAGGAGAGTTATTTCAAGTACGCAATCGACGCTCACGTTCAAGGACTCTAAATGCAGCAGAAATGGCAATAGCTGCTTGCGGGATCACCAGGGATGAAAAATGTGACATACTTAGAAATCCAACCGCATTCGCAGCACAACCTATTCCAAGTGATGATCCAAGTGATCCAAGATTTGCTGAGTTTTCAAGGTTATTTCGTGAATATATGAAAGTCCCTAAATTGGAACCAAACAGAATCCTTATTCTATCAACCTCTATTGGGGGAGGTCATTTAAGCTATGCTAGGACCCTGGAGCAAAGTCTTAAAAAAAGAGAGTTTGAGGTTCTTGTTTTAAATGTTGAAGAATTTGCAAAGGATTTATTTAAAGAAATGGATGTTAGGTCTCACGGAACTCCAATTGAATTGCGAGATGTTTTTGGAGAAAAGACAAAAGCAGAAAACCCTCTTTTAACACAAATTTTATCGCAAACAGCTATATTTTTAGATAGCTATCAACCCTCAAACTGGGAATTACTTCTTGATAGAATCTATGCCTTTGCCCCCTCGATAATTTTTTCTACTGCCTTTCACTGTCCTAACGAATGCGTAAGAATCTCTTCTTTGCTTCAAGTGCCTCTGAATATCATTACCACCGATCATAAGATTGTAGCTACATTAGACTTTCATTGCCGAGGATTTGATGTAAATTATTTTGTTCCTGGAGAAAACCCAGAAGACCTGTTAATCGAAGATCATAGAAATGGCGAGATGTATCATTATAAGTTTGATCGGGGGCTTGTCCCCTCGAGAGGAATTCACACATTTGGAAATGGAGCAGACCTCTCTTACTTTCGTGAATATACCGAAGCTGAGCGATCAAGCCTTAAAGAGGCTTATGGAATTGCCCCCCACGAAAAAATGATCCTTGTTACCTGTGGAAGTCGTCCTAATACAGATTCTATTTTGAATGATTGCAAAAGACTTATAGATTTAAAAACTCAAGAAGAAATCGGATACGAATACAAAGTAATTGTAATTTGTGGAGAAAATCCATATCTTATCGAGACAATCGGCAACCTTAGCGATAAATTTCTTCCTCTTTCTTCAGTCACTCAAGAGCAAATGGCTCAATGTTTCGCTATTTCAGACTGCATCTTAGGAAAACCTGGAGGAGGAATGACGGCTCAAGTCGAAGCATCAGGAGCATTTATGGTTGCTGATCGAATGTATGAATGGGAAATTCCAAACATTCGTTACCTTGAAAGAAAAGAACTTGGAAAGGCTGTGTTAGCCTCCACGAAGGAGGGAGACAACTTTACTGACTGTATCAAAGAGGGATTTGAGAAAACACAACTCCGACGATCCACCGGATACGAGCGTCCTAAAAAAATAGAAGATCATATGGAAAAGATACTTAGCATTGCTACACACAGCGGTCTATTAGCAACAGGGACATAAGCAAGTCTCTTCTGAAAAAGTAAAAAAAAGGAAAC